>JGI24695J34938_10002218_pt1 | contig 15131 bp, 19 predicted proteins | sample TergutCo191P3_FD_34938 | JGI IMG/M metagenome (IMG submission 34938) | reverse complement strand
ACTTTCTAGCTCGTCGTCGTTAGCAGCTTTTGCCGCATTTAACGCGGCTCGGCTTGCTATTGCCGCCATGTCAGCAGCCTCTAACTTTGATTTTAAAGTTGCCTCTATTGTATTTTGTTCTTCTTTAGCGTTTTCTATTGCATCTCTTGAGTTTCTATTCGACTCTTCAGCGACACCTCTAATAGCGTTACCTAACGCCTGTACATGTGTAGATGCATCGTCAAACAAGCTACCTACAAAAGGCAGCTTCCCCATGACTTTAAGCATATCACCAACCCCACGCACGATGTTGCCAATTATAAAATCTAATAAAACGGAGCCAGCTATTTTTATAGCGTTAAACGCTATTGTTAATTTTTCCTTAATTTGTGACGCTAACCAATTAAAAGCATACTCTACACGAGCGGCTCCCTGTATTAGATAAGTGCTAACTACATCCCAGTTACGATACAATGCTATAAGAGCGGGTATTAAAACTGCCGTGACGACTACAGCAATAGTGCCTAATGGGTTTTTTGCAATAGCTTGAGTTAATCCCTCAAATGCTAGTTTTAACCCGTCTATTATCGCTTTACCTTTTGCGACAACCAAAAATGCGGTTAACCCTGCCGTCACAGCCGCGAGTGTGTAACCCGCTATTTTTAAGATTTTCTCCCAATCATCAACACTTGAAATAAAGCTAGCTATCCCATTTACAACCTTAGTTATACCTGGCATTACACCCGCTGTCAATTGTGTAGATACGCCCGATATCGCTGCTTTAAGCCTGCCCTGCGCGTCCATGTACTCTTCTGAGGCTTTTGCGGCCTCATTTGATATAACCCCGTATTTTCTCGCCTCTTCGCGTAACGCCGATAATCCCTCAGTGCCATTTTCAGCCATGATGATTAAATCCTGGCCGGCTTTGCCGAAAGCCGCTGTAGCGATCTCTGCACGAGTGAACTCGTCAGGCGCGTCTTTTATTGCGTTAATTAACAGGTTAAAAGCTTGTTCGTTTGAACTTGCGTATTTTAACTGTGCTAATAATTCTTTGTTATTATTTTCAAGCACATTTGTTAACGACCCCGACCCGTTCTTTACATCAGCTATTGTCTTGTTAAGTTTTTTAAGCGACGGTGTCAAATCGCTTACACCGCTTTGCTTGGCAGCGTACTGTAATTCCTGTAATGTTTCCGCTGTCATACCTACGATGCGCGAAGCTTTGGCAGCCGCATCTCCTGCTTCCGCTGTTTTTTGCGTTATAGCCGCCATCGCGGCGGCGCCCGCGCCGATAGCAGCAAAACATGCGAGGGCAGCCTTCTCGGCAACTTTCATTAAATCTTTTTGTATTTTTTGTGCGTCTGTTGCTTTTTTAATCTCTGTTTCGAGTTTTTTTTGCTCGTTAGCCAGCCTTTGGACAGCGTCAGAATTAGGGTTAAGACCTGATTTTATGAGACGTTCTATTTCGCGTAAATACGCGGCATTTTGAGCTTCAGCGGCAGCTAACGAGCCTTTAGTTACCGTAATTGCGTTAGCTGCTATTTTTTGTTTGTCTATAAATTCATTTAATTTTTTGTCGGTGAAACTCTTAGCAAATCTTTCGATTTGTTTTTGTGCATACTCCGATGTTTCCGCTAATGCGTTAAACTGGCGAGATGCTTCGTTAAAATCCGCCTTGATACGGAGTGATATATCAGCCATGTCCTAACCTCTTACAAGCTTCACGTTCGTTATGTGCTCTGATTGCGTCAAGCGCGTTATCAAAGTATGTAAGTATTTGTGGTATCCATGCCGGCCACTCTGTCCAACCTCCAGATAAGGGAGATCCTGCGTGTTTAGTGTAGATATAAAATTCATAGTAGTGATAAACTTCCGCATTTACATAATCCTCAATTCTATTGCTCGGTATAGGTTTATCCTCGCCCGGTATAACTATAGGCCAAGCTTCGCTGCTTTTATCATTTTTTGTATAGCCTAGCAACCGCAGCTTCAATCCTGTTGCAAGGCGCTCTATTCCCCCACCGCGAACTCGTCTCTTTGATTTGCATATTCATGCAATTCTATAGCTATTGTTTCCGCAGCCTCTGGCGGCAATATTTGCCAAAAGTCATTAACGGTGACAATATCTGATTGTTCATATTTGAGATTTTCAAATCTATCAACACATTCATTTAAAAATGCTCTGTAGTCGACAATCCCTTTAATAATATTATCCATATAATTAGCGACGATAATTTCAGATATTTTCAATTTAGTATCTTCTTCATTAATTTTATTAACATCAATATCTTGAAAAATGTTTTTTTTATCAATTGGTGTAAAAGTTTCTCCCGTATGGGGAAACCTACAATAAATAACCTTTGCGGGATTATTATCCTTATCGTTACCAAATGATTTGAAAATAAATGTTTTATTTTTTATTTTTAAACTTTTTATCTTTGCCATTTAAATCTCCTTAAAAAATAAGCCGCTACTATACTATGTATTTCGCGGCTTTAGATATTACGCGACTTTTATTCTCTTGTAGAATACAGGTTCACCTTCGCCTTTTGTCCAAGATATGTCTTTATTTTGGACATCCGTATTTCCAAAGTTATTGCCCATGCTGGTTATGTTAATTGGGAAATATGCCCATATCTCCATTTGACCTACCTTTGCATCAGAGTTAAGATTAACAAGCATAAAAATAGGTTCGTCTGATCTAGGCATGAGCTTATAAGTACCTTCGCCGTCATCCATGAGTATTGTATAAAATCTGTTGATTATTTTTTCTGTTACGTCGTCAAAATCCCCTGTTACATCATTGTAACGAAATAATCCTGCAAAACTTCCCGACGATACTATAATGCCGTCAAGTATAGTTGCGCCGGGATCACAGTCATCACCAGCGTCAATAGAACCCTGCTCTGTTGATAGTGACGCTGTTGTTTTGCAATAACGCTCTATATCGATAGGTACAATGCTGTCACCGCTAACAAGCGCAATCTGGTCTGTATCGTTAGTCGGTGCGCGGAACGGAAAACCTTTACCAAAAGGTAGAGCGCTATTCTCGCCTTTTTCCATTATCCTGTACCATGTATCTGCAACTGTAACTCCCGCGTCGCTAATAACTTTAGATAAATCAAAATCGCCTATAAATATATGCGCCTTAGACCCTGCTCTCTTCATAAATCCTCCTTCTGTCTCTTGACAGTAATAGTTTAAATATCAGCGTGTTATTTGCCGCTGTCCACAACCGTATCATTTGCGTGTAATGCAACCACGTCTGATTTATCAGCGCAGCATTTACCGCTGTCACACCCGGAACTTCTCTTTCTCGCGAAAGGGTCAACGCCCCTCTTTGCTTTCTCTTTTGCTTTTTTGTTAGTTAAATAGACCTTACTATCCATAAATACCCTCCATGTTAATATATTAAACCGCAACGCGGTCAATCTACTTGGCTGCCTGCCATATTATAATACCCAGCAAGCTCGCGCTCGTTACTCCTAACGTAATCGTTATAGATTTCCATTTTATCAATGATATTCTGTAACTTCTCCGCAGCTCCTCCGATGTGTGAGATAGACGCGTCAACATCAGCTCGCGCTCGTCGCGTGTTCTCTGTAATTCTGTCAATAAGTTCTCTCTCTCTGCTATCATTCTCTCTGAGTCTTGTAATAACTTCTCGTTCTCTGTTAAGCTCTTGTCTAAGTTCGCTAATCGTTCGTTTAAGTTGTTGATCTGCATCTGTAACTCCAAGAGTTCCGAGTGTATGGTTTCTCCCAAAGATATACCCGCCGACGGCTGAGCATACACATAGAAAGAAAATGGTAATAATAATACTAAAAAAGTTTTTTTCAATGTCATTCATTTTTACTCCTTAGGTATTAACCAGCCTAACAAATTATCATAACGCCATGTATTTTCATACATGCCTTTTTGAGGCCTACCATCTTTTAGCGCTTTTGAGTTCGCAATACCGTCTTGTTCGTATACTGTTATGCTCTTATGGTCTGCTTTGTGACAGATTGCAATATGACCGTAATAACCATTATCTTTATTTGCTCCAAATACTAGCAACGCGCCTTGAGGCGGCTGTAAGTTTCCTGTATAAGTGATACGGTTAAATAAAGCTTTTTGTCTTGGCCGATCATCATGTTTAGTATAAAACTCTTGAGCACCTTCAACACCTTCAGGTTGTAACGATATACCATAGACATCTTTTATATACATGCGTATCAAATCTACGCATTGCGCTCCATAACGCCCGTCAAAATCAACGGGCTTGCCTAAATATTTAACTATAAACTCTTGGTGGTTCATACACTACCTCCGTTTTTATCTGTTACTACATCATGTTCATGATGATACATGTCATGATTCCAATATTTACCCTTTACGCCGTTATTCACAACCTGTATTGCGAAATAACCTGTAACTAGCGTTACAATTGCGGTTAAATATTGCCCAGCTGGATAATCATTATTAAATAATGATATAACGCCAAATAGACATATGGTGATTACACCGATTATTAATGCTGTGCTTTTACTCATTTTTTCTTTAACTCCTCAATTGATTTAAGTATGAAATCCATAGAAGTGGTTACGTGTATCAATGTACGGCTTATGTTATCAATCTGTGCTTTAAGCTCTGTTAGTGTCTCTGTATAATGATCTCTGTATCTGTCTATTTTACCACCGATTTCATTTATATTTTTTTCCGCTACTGTAAGTCTTTGGTCTTTGCATCCCTGATTGTAGATAATGACACACAACGGTATCATGGTAACTACAAAGGTAACAAGCTGAATTATTAAATTACTAATGTTTAAATCGTTCATATACTTCCCCTTTGTTATAAACAGTCGTCAACTATCTCGATAATAAAATTTATTACTAGGTCAATAACACCGACTAATGGGCTTTGCGGCAGCGGATCATAAAACTCAAAATTATCGACAGACACTTCGATAAATGCATTAGGTAAATCGCTGTTATAAATCGATGCAAATATTTTATTCATAATGTCCATTTGCTTTTGTGGTATTGCGTCGCTGGTTTTATCAACAGTGGAAACAATCATTCTAATTGATAAATTCACCTTACCGTTATTTTCACCGCCGCCATGCGGAAGTATAACCGTCTGGTTTTTAGATACCGTAAACGGATCTTCCCAATGGGTCAAAACCCTGCCCAGTTCTGGCACGTTACCCGCAATGTAATCTTTATAGTCGTTAAATGCATTTTTAAAATCAACATTCATATTATACGCCCGCCTCTTTTATTCTTTCATCCAATATATGCCGGAATGTGTCTCTCAATCTTTTTTCTACACCAAACTCTCTAAACGCAGTTTCTAAAACTGGTCTTGGTCTATCATAACTGAAAGTTTTTCCCGAGCTAGACTTTGCTTGCCCACTGTATAAACCGCTAAGATAGTTTAGATGACCTTTTACACCCCTTCCCGCGCCGGTTACATATATAGGCTTTGTTTTTAATTTATATACTCCAAATGTATCAACAGTATTGCGGTCTTTACTACCTATTAGTTTTCCAGTACCTGTTTTAAAATAATCATTCCATTTATTGTTTTTAATATAAGATGATAACTCGTTACTAACTTTTGCAGCTGTACTGTGCGCTATATCTTCTACAAGATCTTTCGAGAAATAATTATATAAACCTATAGGTTGGCTAAACTCTGTTGGTATCATACCCTAACCCCCCTATAACTTAAAAACACGCTTCTGGCCGACATTGGTAAATCAAGTTCATACTGCGTCGTAACCGCTCCGTTAGCCGACATCGCCTTAACTCCAACAAGACCGCCTGAAGTCGCAAATCTGCGTAGGTTGGCAGATATCGTTTCTATTACCGCTTGTTGTAAGTCTTCAGGGATAGGATTATATCCAATATTGCCTTTAAAGTTTATAGCGTCCCATCCGTTAGGTGTAAGGTATTTAAACCTAAGCCTGCCGTCCTGCGACTTCACGCTATATTCGTTTGGCTGTAGCTCGTTATCATATACCCTTACCATAACTGTGTTATTTATCGGATAACTTGGCAGCAAATACTCCCTGCCGCCATGCGCGTCAAGTGTTATGTCGACGTCACGCGCGGCAAGGATACGGTCGGCGATCTTTTCAGCCTGAGATGAAGATGCGGATATAAGAAATTCAACTTTATCCTGTTCGTTGTCGTCAAGACTTAAAATCGCCTTAACTTTCTCCCAAGTGACAAGATCGCCTAACATCATTAACCCTCATCTCCAGCGCTTGCAAAGTTAAGCGTCTGTATTGCTTCGCTTATAAGCAACTTACCATCGGTTCTCTGCTTGCCGCGGAAACCGATAAACCCATTGGCAGCAAATAATTCGTCAAGTCGTTGGATTTTAAACCCAAGCCTGTCATGTATGCGATAGCGTTTAAAGTCGCCTAACGCTATAGGCTTTGCACCAGCCCCGATATCTGGCATGAAGCTCGATATAACAACAGGTTTCCCAAGTATGGTACCCATCGGCGAGTTTGACGCGGGAGCGTTAAATGGCTTGTAGATATATTGCCCGGAAGCATCTTTTAACAGCATTATACTGACAAGCGTCATCGAGTTCATCATCCACGTGGCGTTATTGAAATATCCTGTTTTTAGCGCAGCAAACAGATTGAGTATATCGTTATAGGCGAGAGTTGTGCCTTTCGCAGCAACGCCATTAGCGTCCATAAGGAAACCACGCGGTTTTTTGATACCGTTACCCGCAATATATGCGCTTTCCATCGCGAGCCCGTTAGAATATGAAAATGCGTTGATAAGCCACTGCTCGAGGTTATAGGTGTTATCTTGTAGCAGCTCTTCCGATACCTTGCAAATACGTCCGACTTTCCACGATTCAATAGTTTTATCTGAAAATTTAGCGTCACTTTCAGGATAAGCCCCACCTTCGTCAATCCAGCCGGATTCGCCGTAATCATCTGAGACGGGTATATTCCTGTCAAGTGACGATATCTGTACATCGGCTAAATTTCGCATAACGAACAGCTCTTTTTCCCTTTCAAGTATCTGGTTTTCCCACTCTTGAGGGATAATATATCCGCCCGTATCGCCGCCACCTGACGTGCCGCTTGTCATTGCGCGTAACTCTGTTTTATCTCCAGTCCTCATGTAAGAGAGTATCGCGGCCCTTGTTTCTTCGGTTATGCCGTCAGATATTTGGGTATTTTCGCTGTGCTTTGTAAACGGATCAAGCTCGCCCTTCGCACGCGCGATTGCCTCTTCTGTTTCGATTTGATTACAAAGAGCGCGGATTTCCGCACCAATGTTTTCAATCTTTGTCATATCAGGGCTTTCATCTCCCTGACTTGCGCGTAACTGCAATACCAACGCTTGCAGCTTTTTTCTTAATTCAAGGATTTTTTCCATAACCCTTCTCCTTACGTCATCTCGACGTTAGTTAAAATCTGCCCATGCTGTCTCACGACATGAGAGCAGTGTAACCGCAACGCGGTTATTTATTATGTTTGTCAGCAAACTCTGTTATCTCGCTGATTTTTTTATTTGCCTCGTCGCGTAACTTTACACGCGCTTCATCGGCCTCAAACTCTTTCTGTAAATTATCAATATCTCTCGCTTTTACGTCCGTGTCCTTATATGCTGGATATGTAACTGGTGAAAAATCAATAATACGGTCAATTTTATTTACTGAACGCTTGCAACATCTTTTACCATTTTCGACAAACCGCTCCTCTGTGTATCCATCTTCATTTACGTAAAAACCGAATGACATTTTATCAACAAGACCTGAGTTTATCGCCTCGTAACCGTCACGGCCCCAGACAGTGCCCGATATGTCCGCTTCGATATAAACGCCGTTCATATCTTCGCGTACTGACAGAGTATTGTTTTTTCTAGCCGCCATCGGCTTTGAGCTTTCATGGTTCCACAGGAGTACTTGTTCTGCGCGTAACAGCGCATCTCTTGCCGCACCCGGCTCTATTACTTCAGTTAAACGGAAATGTTCACTTTCGTATAATACGCACTCCCTATTGTATACTATCGGCGTGCCTTTGATTTTATAAACACCGTCGCTTTCGTCACGTTTAACTGTTTGAAAATTGCAATCCATAAGGTCAATAAACCGCCTTTCTAGTTTTTCATTATTCATTTTCATACTCCTTATGATTTAATATCTCTAAATACCTTTTTAATTCTTTAATTTGTTTTTCGGCTTCTCCCAAGTTAAGTGGAAATCTGTACACTTGACCTTTACCGTCTGGGAGCGGATTCATGTCTTCCTTTTCTCTAACTTCATCTACGTTCAAAAAACCTTGCTGTAAACCTAAGGAGTACGCTTCGTAACGCGATTTAGTATCTCCGCGTAACAACCCGCCGAGTTCAAACTTTATATAAAACCGTTCTTTGTCAGCTCCTGTAAATAATTTCGAGTTTAAAACTTTCTCCCATCTTTCAACCCATGGTCGGAATAAATATATAACTGCTTCGATACCCTGCTCTTCAATATTTGAAAATGTTGCTTTCTCAAGGTCACCGATTAAATGGGGTGGCACTCCATGTATACGAGCTATCTCTGTTGCGCTGAATTTTCGTGTTTCTATAAATTGCGCATCCTCTAATGGCATACCGAGCTTTTCGAAAGTGGCGCCTTCTTCAAGCACCATTACATTATGCGATTTACCTAAACCGGAATAACCTTCTTTTACGCTTACTTTTAGTCTCTCCCTTGCGTCATCTTTTAGCGCATTTGGATACTTTATAACTGCGCCTAAATTTGTACCCTGTCCGAAAAACCTTGAGCCGAACTCCTCTGCGGCTAAACTTAAGCCAAACGTCTGCCTAAATAACCGTATGGGAGAAAAAGAGTTAATACCGTCAAAACCTAAACCGGGAACGTGTAATATTTTCTTTGCCGGAAGTACGATGCCTTCATTTTGAAAATGGTATTCGATTGGGCCGTGTTTATCTGTTCTTTTTGGCGTAACTACACCGGGTGCAATAGGCCATATCTCGCATACGTCCCCATTTTTGTCAAAGTTTAACTCAGCAAATGCTACACCGCGGTTTAATACCTGAGCTTGCATAGCCTCAATCACGGAGAATGATGTCATTTCTTTATTTGAATTTTCGCGTAACAATTTCGCAACAGGGTGATCATTTCTGATTTTTTTACCGTTTCCCGTTCTTTCGTAGACGTGGATCGGCAGTGATGCAATTGTGGATGAGATCAATCTGACACATGCAAAATGTGCTGCTAATCCCATTATACGATTTTCGGTAGCGACCGCACCTGATACAGATGGAGCTCCCCATCCGCTATAATCCTGTATTGGGGTAGATGCGGTAGCTTTCCGTTTAAATAAGTCAAAAAACCCCATTATATAAACATTACCCCCTTATCTTCATAAACAGATTTTTTAACTGACATCTGTAAAGCTGCTCTTCCAAGTGCCATGACGTTTGCAACAATGCCGTCAATGCGTTTACCGCTAGAATTCCTTCGCGGTTTCATTAACATAAAATTTCCCTGTCTGTCGCTTTTTAATTCTGTACAAGATATCATCCAGTACATAATCGGATTATTGTTATGTGCTAATTCACCGCTTAATACAAGCCTTTCAAACTCCTTACATAATGGCGGCATCATGCGCCAACTCTGCTGTATAGGTATCATTATCAGCCCGTCATCCGTTAGGTGGTTAACCACCTGTTGCGCGTTATATGGGTCAAAACAAAATTCTATTATATTATACAGTGATGCTAATTGTCTAATATCATCTTCGATAAAATCATGGTGGATTACGTTACCTGTCGTTGCGATTATCAATCCCTGCTCAATCCATTGTCTATAAGGTACTTTATCTAACTCCTCTTTTTCCTGTACCAAATCCTCTGGTATGTAAAATCTGTAAATATGCTTGTAAGGCTCACCCTCGCAAACAGGTGGAAACGATAAACAAACCGCAGTTATATCCTGTGTACTTGATAGATCCATACCGCCGTAACATTCGCGGCCTAACAAATCATCCTCTGTATATTCAATATTGCATTTTTTCCATGCATCAAAACCTATCCAGTTTAAAATTGATTTACACCAGATATTTAACCGCTTTGTTTTTACGTTTGTAATTTTAATATTAGATGAGGTTGCGAGGGTTATCTGTTCGGCTAACCGCTCTTTTTCGACCGATACGTTAAGGTTCGGATTTGCCTTAATCCATGTATTTTGATCTTTCCAGTCATCTCCATCATCAAGCGTGTATATAATTCCAAAAAAATTATTTATAGGTGGGATAGCACCTTCCAGCATTTTCTTTAAATGTTCATGCTCTTCCATGCACGGACCTATATAATTAGTCCCCGCAGTCGTAATGATTACAACTAACGGCTGCTTACGAGCACCTGTACCGCTCTCTATTACGTCAATCAACCCTGCATCAGGGTGTGCATGATACTCGTCTACGATTGCAAATGATGGGTTAAGGCCATCTTCAGTTTTACTATCACGTCCTAACGGTCTCATTACAGCGGCAGTATTTGGTATAACAATATATTTTTTACTCCTGTATATCCGCGATAAGGTTTTCAATACTTTGTTTCTTTGTATTTGGCGCTCTGCTTCATCCCATGCAAGCGCAGCCTGCTGTTGTTTCGTTGCAGCAAAATATATCTCCGGCCCAACTTCGCGTGGATTATCAGCAAAAAAATGATAATTAGCGAGAGCTGCCGCTAAAGTAGTTTTACCATTTTTCCTAGCAACCTCTATATAAGCGCGCGTAAATCGCCTATAACCATCCTTGTTTCTCCATCCTTCTACAACCCAGATTATAAATTGTTGCCATGCTTCAAGTTTAATCCTGATATCATCGTGTAACGCTCTATTTGCAAAGTCGCCTTTGGTATGTTCGAGCATTTGTATAAAATCAATAGCACGTTTTGCGGAGTTTGTATCAAAATGATACGGGTAGTCATTTTTACCAACTTGCTTTAAATCATTTACATGTCTAGTAACTGCAAGCTTTACCCATTTGCATGCGATTATATTTCCAGACATAACATCGGTTATATATTTTTCTGCTGTATAATCAGCCATTACCGTACCGCCTGTGATAAAACATAGTAATAAAATAAATATATATTTATACACAAAGTTCCCTCATTTTATTTGATTCATCATCTTCATCTTTTTTATTAATTAACCCTACACGACTTCGGTCAGAAGGTGTTAAACCGAAACGTGACATCATTTTTTCACACATACTAAAAGCCTTATTCATCATTTGTGCAGTAGATGACAGTCCGCCGTGTGATTCGTTCTCTAGCAGTACAGGGTTTTCACTTAGTTTCTTAGCGCAATCTTTCCATAAGCCAAAATTAAAACAAAGAATTTCAAATGCATATATATCGACCGTCTCTATTATTTTCTGTTTTTCATATTCTTTTAATAAATAAGTCCATATATTAGCGGAATAAGTATTAAAATATTCGGGCGGTTGAGTTGTTATACATAAGCTATTAAATTCAGGTTCATTTTTATTTTCGCGATGTTTTTGCAATGTACCCTGCGCTTTTTTTTGCGCTGTCGGTTTTGGGGGTCTACCTACTGCCACAAATAACCCCCTGCGCAATTTTGGTTGTGTGATTATTTGCCTTTGCCTTACCGGTCTCAACCTGAGGTTGTAGGGATTTGTCCCCCTTACCCCTTGACCTCGCTGTTTCGCGCGAGTGATGATTATGTATCATGGGTATAAGATTATATTTTCTGTGGTTTGGTTCTTTTTTTGGATTATAAGGCGGGTCGTGGTGTATATCATACAAATGCCAAAGTTCTTTTGGTACTCCATGTTTGCGTAATACTTCAACCCGTATCGCTTGCCACTCTTTATTATAACCACGTGCCGCAGCGGATGGCCTATTAACTTCGATTGCTCTCTGGGGGGGATTATAAAAATGTGCATGAGTTTGACAATAACCGTATTGGACGGTATTTATACAACCATGATAGAGGCAGGGTTTAAAGACCTTACGGGGCAATATTTACTCTCTTTCTGGTGGTTATTAATTTAATAACGCATATCAGATTATTTGTCAAGTGTTTTTATTATTTTTTTTATTATTTCGCAAATTTTCCTACAAAAGTAATTCTATAATAGTTATAGTTTTTATATTTACATATTTGTTTGTTTAAATATCAATATTTTGCTATAAATCTCTTTTTTTAACGATACGAGCGCATAACGCATATATGGGCATATTTTGCATTTATGCAATGTGGCGCAAATAAAAACGCATAAACGCATATACAGCTATAGCTGTATATGCGTATGCGTTATGCGCTCGTATCATTAAATTAATAGATTTATATTAAAAATCTTTATTGGATAATGATTTTTAATATCAGATAGTAATTTCAAAATCATTTTTGATAGCTAACTACGCAATATCTGTATATATACCGGGCTTAGGCTGTATATCAGCATCGTATTAGCCACCTCCGGCAGGGTAAACTATTAAACGCAGCCCACTGTTTTTTGTATTTTAGCGTCATGTTAATAATATATATCCGTTATCTTTTATTATTATATTATTTGAAATAAGACCGTCAAGCGTTTGATCAAACTGGGTTTTGCGATGGCCTAGATCGGTTTTATAAGCCGTAAGCAAGTCGCTGTAGTGTAACCTATTATCGTCCTGCCTCTTAAGCGTGTCAACAACCCACGTCTGGTTTGCCCCTAGTCCCTTAATCGGCTCCGTATATCCTACCATCTCCAGCACCGCCGAAGTCTCAACCTCGCCGTCTCCATTAAGTATATTTTTTCCGTGACCGTCAAGTAGGTTGACGACACGCGGCTTAAATGCCAAAGGCGGCAGCGGCTGGGATTCTTTATTTTTTGTGTTTGTCATCACAATCTTACGGTCTTTGTCTAGTGCTAATTTATACTCGCTGTCAACTGCTGCGTGTAACAGCGAGGCGCCACGCGCCCTGTCTTTGTTTGCGTGCCCCGTATGATGTACTATCATGACCGCGATATCGGGGAATTTATCGCGTATCGTATCAAGTTTGTACAACCCTTCGGCGGCGGCAGACGTGTCCGAATCGTCGTTTGCAAGCGAGCGACTCCACGTGTCTATTATAACTAATACTGGAGGCTCAGTCTCAGATTGTACAGCCTCGTCAAGTGCTGCTATTAACACATCTGCCGCCCCAATGAGACTTACTATACCCTCATATCTGTACAGCGGTGCATCTTGTATTGGCTGGTTCTCTTGGCTCCACGCACGGAAGCGGCGGATAATCCCCGTTTGCCCTTCAGCTGCTATGTAATACACGGCGCCTTTACGCTTTATAGGCATATTAAAAAAAGGCCTACCTGTTGCGACACATGATGATAGCGCAACCGATAAAAAAGATTTATAAGTGCCAGAATCACCAAATATCATACCGAGCGCACCGACTTCTAAAAATCCTTTTACTATCCAACGTATCGGGGTTATTGGCGCTCCACCTATTTTTACAAATCGCGCTTTTTTACCAACGCGCGCTTCTTTTATATCGCCGTAGGCTTTATACTCCGCCTCGTCTCGTGTCATACCACAGTCATGTTGATATTTTCCAGCCAGCTCGTTGTAACGCTCTTTTTCCGTATCGTTTAATAATATTGTAGCTGAGTTGTTATACGCATTTTTCCTCAACAGACAGTTACCCCCTTGCAAAAATACATTGAGATAACCATTAATAACAAACAAACGTCACGCCAATGACGTTGTAATAATCTATATTATAACACAAACATCATGCGCCAACATAAGGATATAAGGATTTTTCAAGCTTTTCCCCTAGTCCGCGCACATCTATAGCTTCCCGTCCATGACTATACCTCTGTAGCATTTTAACATCTTTGTGACGAGATAATGTCATAGTTTCAAAATCTGACAATCCCGCTAATCTGCAAGCCGTTACGAAGCTGTGCCTTAGCGAGTGATATACAATATTTCGTTCCTTTCGTTGACTTTCGTCTATACCGATATTTTTCAGTTCCGCGCTTAACGCATCCCATAAAAACTCGCGAGATATAGGGTGATACGGTTTTAGCGCCATTACAAAATCGCTAGGCCCGGTAGGCAACCCTTTTATTGATGCGCTTTTGTATAAATCGTTAATAAGCGTCGATACTACGCACGGCATTGGCACATAACCTTCTGATCCGCATTTACAAGGCTTTAATCCCTCTACCTCCTGCCAATTATGACATATGTGTATTACGCCGTCAGATATATCACCCCACTGTAAACCACGCACTTCCCCCATGCGCATGGAACAATATAACGGCAGATATATGGCAAGCCTCATCCTGGTATCTTTTATTGGCATTTCTACGATTTTTTTTATTTCCATCGGGGTTAGTACACCGCGCTGTTTTTCTTTATGAGCCGCCCTCTTTATTCCATTAAACGGATTCCCGGGTATCATATCATCAAAAAATGCACGCTTAATTGGTACGCTCAAGGCAAGCATCGCGCCATTTATTGTACGCCCCGTACACCCCTGCTCGGCAAGCCATAATATCCATTGACGTATAACAGGCTTAGATAATTCTCCTAGCGTAATGTTTTTAAATCCACTATACGGTTTAATTTTTGTTTCTACCAATCGCCTATTTGTTAAGAGATAATGGCTCGACATTGGGTTTTTCTCAACAAGTTCTTTTTCGCGGACATACTCGCTGTCAGACTTCCAAAAGAGTTCTACGTAATCAAGTAACGGGGTATTATTTATAAGGTTATTTTTAGTATCTGTTTTATTGGTTTCCTGTAATCCCGCTTCGATTTTAAGAGCAATTTCATAAGCTTCGGCACGGCGCTCTTTTTTCCCTTCAACTATCACCCCCAACGCACGAGATATATATTTGTTTTTTTCCGCGCTCCAAAACCGCGCATGCCATTTCCCGCGGTGTTTGTATAGGGTTGGTTTTCTCAATATGCCTCCAAAAGTATCACCAAAATATCAACACCTAAAACAAAAACCGTTATTTTATTAGTTTTTTTGTATAAAACCTATAAAATAGCGGTTTTTTGCTCTATCCACTGAGCTACTCGACCAGTAATCTTAATGTTTTATAACGATACTTTGCTGCATTCTTTCGAAATGTTAACACAACTATC
>JGI24695J34938_10002217_pt1 | contig 15133 bp, 6 predicted proteins | sample TergutCo191P3_FD_34938 | JGI IMG/M metagenome (IMG submission 34938) | reverse complement strand
AACAATCCGCGAGCGTATCAGAAATAGTAAGCACAATGGAAGGAAGCAAAAATCTTTCTGAACAAATCGCGCTTAAAACAACAGAGGTGGCAAACCTCGCGATTGAAACGCAGGATTTAAGCAGCAAGGGCGCGGAACTGCGTGAAGCGAACCAAACCATGATGGAAGATATAAGAAAGCAGAATCAGAAAATAATCAGCGAAATACGCAATCTTTCAGACATGATTATCCGCATCAGCGAAGCGATAAGAATAATTGACAGTATCGCTGATCAGACAAAATTAATAGCGTTTAACGCATCGCTTGAAGCGTCATCATCGGGAGAAGCGGGAGCGAGATTCTCTGTTGTCGCCTCTGAAATCAGAAGATTCGCTGATAATGTCGTCGATTCAACAAAAGAGATTAAACAAAAAATTGAAGAAGTTCAAAGAGCTTCACAGATACTTATAGCAGAAGCAAACTCGGGTTCAAGGCAGATAGAAATCGGCTACGAGAGAATGAGCGAGCAAAAAATTGTTTTTGAAAACATTGTTGACAATTCACAGAATGTAGCCGCAAGATCGCAGCAGATTTCTAATTTAAGCAAGCAGCAGGAATTGGCGTCATCCCAGATTTTCAGCGCGTTAAAAGAAATTTCCGCAGGCGTAAAACAATTTGTAATCGCGACTTCCTCAACTTCAAAAATTGCAGACAGTTTAAACGGCATGTCAGTTGATTTAAAAGGAAAAGTCGAAAAGTATAAAACCGAAAATTAAGGAGAGCTTTTATGATTAGCTTAAGTTTTGGTATTTTTGCGGGAGCGCTTATTACATTAATAATAGTGACTCCGGTTCTGCGTCTCAGGAAAAAAAAGATTGAAAAACTTGAGATGGATATTATGGATTCACAGAAAGGGATTTCAGATTTCAGGGAAAAATCCGTAAAACTTGCGTCAGCTATAAGGGAAACTGCTGGAAAATTTTCAAATAACAGACTGGATAACAGAAATTCAGGAAATGAACAAAGCGCGAGTATGGTTAAAATAGAAGGCGCGATAAACGAAAACGCTGGGATTGCAGCTGAAATATTTGAAAAAACAAACAGTGTCGCGGCGATCGCGTCTAAAATGGAAGAAGATGTACTGAAAGGTTTTACAGTTTTGGGAAAAAATGTGTTGAAGATGGGAGACATAAAAGAAAAAAATTCAGGCGTAATAAACGGAATTATATCACTTGGAAATAAAGTTAACAATATACGGGATATTGTGCGCATTATTAACACTATAACTGATCAAACGAAAGTTATTGCGTTTAACGCAGCATTGGAAGCTGCTAGCGCAGGTGAAACGGGGAAACGCTTCGCTGTTGTGGCAGGNGNAGTAAACCGTCTTGCGGATAACATTGATGTGCTCACGCGCCAAATCAGGGAGCAGGTTGAGGAAATTCAAAGCTCGTCTTCGTCGCTTATAATTTACAGCGAAGAAGGATCGGACAGAATCGCTGAAGGTCATAAATTAATTAAAGATTTAGAGGATGTTTTTAAAGAGATAAGAGCTGGTGCTGAGATAACATCAAATCAGGCGAAAGAAATTACAGTTTTTACAAAACAGCAGTTAAAGTCAAGCGAGTCAATCGGAGACGCTGTTACAAATGTTTCACAGAGAGTAAAGCAGTTTACAGGAGAAGCCCAAACTGCGGTTCTTTCCGCGGAAAGTTTAACAGAGCGGACAGTTGAGCTTGAAACGTTTCTGACAGGAGAATATATAACGGGACAGGAAAGTAATGGCGCTTGATAAAAACAAATATATAGCTAAATTCGCGGATGAAGGCCTTGATAACATAGCAATCGCGGAGACTCTTCTTTTTGAACTAAAAGAAGGCGTTTTCGGGTCTGATGATATCGCGACTCTTATGCGGGCGCTTCATACATTAAAAGGCTCGTCAAGAATGCTTGAATTTAAAAATATAGAAAAAGTTTCTCATGCGCTTGAAACTGTTTTTTTGGCTTTTAAAGAAGAAAGAATTTCACTTAACGAAAAAGCGGTTAGACTCCTTTTTGCGGGACTGGATGAATTAAGAAAAGGCATAAATAATATAAAATCAGAAAATTCTGATGAAAATATAAGAGCGGATGTATTTCAAAAAGAGCTTGTCTATCTTTCTTCAAACGAAGATTTTGAACTTCCACGCGAGGATAATTACGCTTCTAATAATTCTTTAAAGGACGAAGAAAGCGGCGCTGTAAACGATGAAGGAAGCGGATCAAAATCAAATAAACTTGAAGAGGCAAAATCCGGAAGCATTAGGATTTCACTTGAAAGAATAAATGAAGTCATCCGCGATTTAGCTTCTCTTCAATCACTTGAAATTACAGCTAGAAATATCGCGAAAGAAGCGGAAGCTATAGACGCGGCTTCAAGGCAATTTTCACGGCTTGCAAGTCTTGAGCTGTCGTGGAATTCTCCTTTAATAGGGGAGTTCCGCGCAATGGAACTTATGATAAGCAAGCTGGGTTCACTAGTAAAAAATTATTCGCTTGATGTTGGAAATCATATAAGAGGAGCATATGACAGTGTTGTAACGCTTAGAATGCTTCCGCTTTCAACTGTGCTTGACGCGTATCCGCGATTTGTTTTTAATATCGCATCGGAATTGGGAAAAAAAGTTGAAATACAAATATCAGGTTCAGAGAATGAAATTGATAAAAATTTGATAGAATCGCTTTCGGAAGTATTTCTTCACATGATAAGAAATTCGATTGATCACGGAATTGAAAAACCTGATGAACGCCTTGCCTGCGGAAAAAATGAATCGGGGCTTATTGCGATAAGATGCGTTCGTGAAAGCGGCAACATGAAAGTAACAATTACAGATGACGGGAAAGGAATTGATACGGAAAAAATTCGTGATAAAATAATTAATTCAGGTTTAGTGTCAAAAGAGAACGCGCTCGCGCTGACGGAAGAAGAGCTGATTAACTATATCTTCCAAAGCGGTTTTTCAACTTCCGAAAAACTTACAAATGTTTCCGGAAGAGGCGTTGGAATGGACGCGGTTAAAAATAATATTGAGCGTATGAAAGGGAGCATTTCCATTCAAACAAAAAAAGGAGAGGGAACCGTGTTTACAATTTCCGTTCCTCTCTCTCTTGCGGCTCTTATGGGATTCCCGATTACATCAGGCGAGATGAAATTTATAATACCTGCGAATTTTGTAGATACTGTAATTCTGGTTGACGTAAAAGATATTATAACAGTTGTTGATCGTCCGGGAATAAGGTATAACGGAAAAATAATAAAACTTTTTTATCTGCATCATATATTAAAAATCCCCGTAAACGAAAAGAAGAGCGCGAATAAATCTGTATTTGTGGTTATAGTTCAGTCTTACGAAGAAATTGTAGCGTTTGCGGTTGATCAAATAAGCAGCATGAGACAGGTTATTTTAAAAAATCTGCCTTCAATTATGGAAAAAATGGATGTTCTTTCCGGAGTCGTTTTAAGCGAAGACTATGAAATGATACCGGCTCTGCATATTCCTACCGTAATAAGAATGGCGCGTCGTACAAAAACAATTGACATGAAAAAACGCCATGTTGATTACGAGCGTACGAGGAAATCAATTCTTGTTGTCGATGATTCAGCTCCGACACGGGATGTTGAACGTGATATTTTAGAAGCGGAAGGCTATAAAGTTGATACCGCTGCTGACGGTTCGGAAGCTTTGGCGGCGGCTAAAAATTTCCATTACGATTTAATTTGCACTGATGTCAGCATGCCTAACATGGATGGTTTTCAGTTTATAGAAAATATAAGGAAGAACGATCAGCTTAAGCATATTCCAATAATAATAATTTCGTCCAGAAATGATGAGAAAGATATGAACAAAGCTACCGCGCTTGGTGCAAACAGGTATATAATAAAGAGTTCATTCAGCGATCACAATCTGGTGACAACTGTAAAAGAATTGATAGGAACTTCCACCGAAGCTTCCAGCGGAGACGCAAATGGATAAAAGTAAAATATTTATTTTTGAAAGCTCGCAGACATTTGCAGGTTTATTGGATGAACATTTAACCAAAAAAGGCTATGAAGTAGAAAGCGCGAAAGACGGGTTTGAAGGAATAAAACAGCTTTATAATTTTCTTCCTTCGCTTGTAATAACAGATATAGAGATGCCTGTTCTAAGCGGCTATCAGATAATTAGATTTTTAAAATCGCGTCAGGCGTTAAAAAACATTCCTATAATTGTATTTACAGCGCTTGATGAATCAAAAGACAAGTTTTGGATAGAAGAAGCCGGAGCGGATATCTATATTGAAAAGTCTCCAGAAAATATGGAAATACTATCTGAAAAAATTGAAGCGCTGTTATCAGAAAAAAGAAATATTGATTATGAAATCATAAAACAGGAAAGTAATAAAATAAATGAAAATTCTCTTGCGCAGACAATAAACGGATATTTGGATAACAGGCTTTTTCAGGCGACACTGATAGCAATGATCGCTAAATTATCCGAAAAAGCCTCGTCTCTTGAAGAAACCGTACAAGGTATTTTATCGCTTTTAAACAAAGCGTGTCACAGCGAAATTTGCACCATAATGATTAAAGATGACGAGTATCTTCTTGTTTATAACGCGAATAACTCAGGCTACACAGATGCAATCGCAGATGATTTTAAGGCGATAACAATAGCGGATTTTAACAAGCGATTTACCGATTTTAAAGTAATGTCAAAAGAAGTAATTGATTTTTATGAAGCTGGAAATAATGAAAAGAAAATTGAATCATATATTCTGTTTCCGCTGTCAGATGTAAAAGAAGAATTCGCGACAGTTCATATCGGAACATCAAAGAAAGAATATTTTTCAAATTATATACAGGAAACAATAGAGATATTTTTAAAATCGGCTGCTCCTGTTATCGCGAACGCGCTGCGTCTTAGACAAATGATTAATCTCCAGAAAAAAACAAGAGTAGCTTTCGCCCGTTATGTTCCTGTTGATGTAATGGACGAAATTATAAAAAAATCGGCGGCTCCTGTCAGCCAAAGTGAAAACAGAATGGTAGCTGTTTTGTTTTCCGACATAAGAAGTTTTACAAAAATATCAGAAAATACGCCGGCAAGAGAACTTGTTAATTTTTTGAATGAATATTTTTCAATGATGGGAAATGAAATAATCGAGGAAGGCGGAAATATTGATAAATTTATCGGTGACGCTATAATGGCGATTTTCGGAGCGCCCAGAACGCTTGACAATTCTTCCGTAAGCGCTGTAAGAGCCGCGCTTCGTATGGTAAGAGCTCTTACAAAAGTTGATACTTCAGAAATTACGCTTCCGGATACAGGTTTTGGAACAGGAATCGGCGTAAACTCGGGAGAATGTGTTGTAGGAAATATTGGTTTTCAGAACAAACTTGATTACACAGTTATAGGAGACACGGTTAATCTCGCGTCAAGACTTGAAGGAGTTACTAAATATTATCATCAGGCGGTAATTGTTTCAGAATATGTTTACAGCGCGGCAAAGGATAATTTTATATTCCGTAAGGTTGACAGTGTGCGCGTAAAAGGAAAAGATCAGCCTGTCGGTCTTTATACTGTTTATGAAGAATACTCGGGCGAAGAAAAAGAAGATACGCCTGAAATACTTGTAATAAACCGTGAAGCTCTGGATCAATATAACAAAGGCATTAAACTTTACGGTATGAAAGAATGGAAAACAGCGGAACAATATTTTAAAAAAGCTTTATCAATTGAACAGCAGGAAGGAAAAGAGGATTATCTTTCTTCAATGTATCTTTTGCGCATAGAAGAACTTCTTAAAAATCCTCCGTCCAGTGATTGGGACGCGACTATAACAATGACAGATAAATAAAAGGAGAAAATTTATGCATTGTATAAAAAAAATAAAAGATGATCTTTTTTGGGTAGGAGCGAATGACAGGCGTTTAGCCATGTTCGAAGGCGTGTATTCTGTCGCCAGGGGAGTTTCGTATAACTCATATATATTAATCGATGAAAAAACAGTGTTGTTTGATACAGTTGATAAGGCGGTACAGCAAAGATTTATTGAAAATACAGAACACGCTCTTAAAGGCAGAAAACTCGATTATCTTATTGTGCAGCATATGGAACCGGATCATTCCGCCTCGCTTAAGGAATTGATTAAAAGATATCCGGGAATAAAAATTGTGTGCAATGAAAAAACTAAAACTTTAATAATGCAGTATTTTGAACTTGATTTTAATTTTGATAAAGACGCTGTCATTGTAAATGAAAATGACACGTTGAATACGGGAAAACATACGCTGAAATTTATCATGGCGCCCATGGTACATTGGCCTGAAGTAATGGTAACTTACGATACAACAGATAAAATTTTATTTTCCGCAGACGCTTTTGGAACATTCGGAGCGCTGAACGGCGCGCTTTTTGCGGACGAAGTTGATATTGAAAAAGATTATATGGATGAGTTTCGGCGTTACTACGCAAATATAGTCGGTAAATACGGAGATCAAGTTCAGACGCTTCTTAAAAAAGCATCAAGTGTTCCTATAGAAATGATCTGCCCGCTGCATGGTTTTGTCTGGCGTAATAATTTTTCGTCTATTATTAACAAATACGCTCTGTGGAGCGCCTACCAACCTGAGGAAAAAGGAGTGATGATTTCATACGCTTCTGTATACGGCAATACGGAGAACGCCGCTGAAATCCTTGCAAGCAATCTTCGTGAAAAAGGCATAAAAACCGAATTGTTTGATGTTTCTGTTACGCATTCATCAGAGATTATAGCCGCGGCTTTCAGATGGAGCCATCTTGTTTTTGCTTCTACAACATATAACGCTGGTATTTTTATATCAATGGAAGAGCTTGTAAACGATCTTGTTGCGCATAACATTCAAAACAGAACTGTTGCTGTAATAGAAAACGGTTCATGGGCTGCTGTAAGCGGAGAACTTATTAAGAAAAAATTAGAGCAATGCAAAAATATAAAATTCCTGAATCAAACTATCAGTATAAAATCTTCTTTAAAAAAAGAGCAGCTTTCAGAGATTGAAGAAATGTCAAAGACAATAGCGAAGGATTTCCCTGAGACAGCGAAAGACGATGCGTCTGAGAATGTTTCGTCAGATTTAAAACCCGCTTCCATTGACCCCAACGCAATGTTTAAAATTTCATACGGACTTTTTGTGTTAACTGCAAAGGACGGCGGTAAAGACAATGGTTGTATTATAAATACGGCTATTCAAATAACAGTGTCTCCTCTCAGGATAATTATTGCGGTTAATAAGGCAAACTATACTCATGACATGATTATTAAAACAAAAGCATTCAATATTTCAATTCTTTCTGAAAGCGCGGCTTTTCATATTTTTGAGCAATTTGGTTTTTCAAGCGGAAGAGACAATGATAAATTTAAGGACGATAAAATTATCGCAAGATCTTCTAACGGAATCAGATATATAAATGAAAATACAAACTGTATGATTTCGGGAAAAGTTATTGACTCATACGATTACGGAACGCATACAATTTTTACAGGAGAAGTTACTGAATCAATTGTATTGTCAAACGAAAAGAGCGTAACATATCAATATTATTTTGATAATATTAAGCCAAAGTCTGTTGCGCAAAAGAGTGAAAAAAAAGGCTTTGTATGCAAAATATGCGGATACGTTCATGAAGGAGACAGTTTACCGGATGAATTTGTATGTCCTTTGTGCAAACATGGAGCTTCTGATTTCGAACCTTTATAAAAAAAACGCAGGATCGGAGGAGAATCCTGCGTTAAAAAGAGAAATTTTTATGATTTTTATCTCAGCGCTTCTGAGTTATCATTTTTATTCCATCTTAACGCTATATCATAAGGGCTTTCAGATGCGATATTGCGTATCGTTCTATTAGCTCCCAGTTGAATAAGAATATTTATTACATCAGGCGTTCCGTAACGGGCGGCAATATGAAGAATAGTGTTTCCTGAACTATCCCTTGCGTTAATAGCCCTTCCCGAGAACAATGCCCGAATACATTCCAGTCCCTTAACAAAAGAAATTTCAGCAGGAGATTTATTATCAACTGCTGCCATAAAAGGATCGGCTCCAGAATCAGAAATTATTTTTGCCGCTTCCCACATGTTTAAATCAACCGCAAGCCGTAAAGGGGTTTTTCCGTTGTTGTCAACTGCGTTTATACGCGCTCCGTTTGAAACAATTATTCTGATAATATCAGACGACGCTCTTTCCTGTAACGCGACATGGAGAGCCGAGTTTCCCATATCATCTGAACTGTTAATTCGCCCGCTCGCAAGCAAAGTGGAAACCATAGCGGGAGAAACGCCTAATGCAATCTGAAACGGCGTTCTGTTTCTAGTATTGCGCGCGTGTATCGATGTTCCCATTCTTAATATCATGGTTACAAGGTCTGTTCTTTCCATGCTGACAGCGACATGAAGTGGAGTATCTCCCCTGATATTTCTTGTCATTGGATCAGCGCCATTAGCTGCTAATTTATCAATCGAAGAAACAAGTCCGCCTCTTACAGCTTCCATAAAAGGAGTGTTACCGTCAATGTTCCTGACTTCAAGATCAGCTTTTTTATTGATTAAAAGCGTTTCCATTTCTGACATTCCAAGAGCAACCGAGTCATGAAGAGGAGTGTTTCCGTTTAAGGAAAACACATTCAAATCCGCTCCCATATCGATAAGGAGGTTTGCGGAATTTTTCGCATTCCAGCGCACTGCGGCGTGAAGAAGCGAATTTCCCTGAGTGTCACGGGCTGTTAATTTTGCGTTATTTTCCACAAGTACATTGATTGTAGAAGGACTGTCGTTTCTGATTGCGAAGAATAACGGCGTCTGTCCTGTGGCGTTAGGTTCTTCCACAGAAATTCCGTTTCTTATTATAATTGGAATTGCGTGATCAAGTTTCCATTGAGATGCGTAATGAAGCATGTTGTTTCCAAGTCCGTCTTTTGCGTTTGTAGTTGCAGGGTTAATTATCCATTCACGCATTGAGCTGGATGGCGGAGAGAAGGCAATAAAAAGAGGACTGAAACCTGCTGCGTTAAGGGAAAAAATATTAGCTCCGCGTGAAATTAAAAATTCGCCGTTTTGCCTTTGATCCATCCTTACAGCTACGTGTAAAGCCGTATCCCCGTCTCTGTTTCTTGCGTCAACCATTGCGCCCTGATCCAGGATTTTTCCTATTTGATTGACATTTCCCCGGTTCAAAATAGTTGCGTGAAGCATTGTGTTTCCGGCAGTGTCTCTCTGTCCTACGGTAACAGGCGTAATCATGTTGTTGAAAATATTACCGTTAATTCTAATCGCCGCGTCAAAAGGAGTTTTGCCTGAATTATCAGAGGCAAAAACCTCGGAACCTGCAGAAAGTAAACTTGGTATTATGGAAGCTCTTTCTTCCTGAACGGCGATAAAAAGAGGCGTTTTTCCGTTTATATTTCTGATATGTACATCGCTTCCTCCGGCAATTAACGCCTCAATTACGCTGACAGGCCGGTTCAAAATGATTGCGATGTGAAGAGGAGTATCGCCGTGTTCATCGCGGATATTGGGATCAGCGCCGGTTTCAAGCAATAGTTTTACAATTTGAAAATGAACTTCAGAAGGGATTCCGGTATGCAAAGGCGTGTTACCCTTCGCGTCAATGGCGTTAACATCAGCGCCGTTGGCGATCAACATGGTCGTCATGTGAATGTTTCCGTTTCTGACAGATTCGTGAAGAGGAGTAGCTCCTGATGTGCTTTTAATATTTATATTTACTTTCTTTTCCATGAGGAAAGTGAAAAGACCAAGATGATTGTCAATAACAGCGTAATGAATAGGAGCCAATCCTTCATTTCTTCTCATGTTGTAATTTGAACTTCGCGCGGCAGGACCAAAATAATCAAAAATCGGGTTTTCGGATATTCCGCCTGAAAGTATAAGATGTTCAGCTATTTCCATATGATTTCTGGAATCTGGTCTTTCAAGAGCGTAATCAAGCGCGTTCTTATCGATACTGTCTTTTTTATTAATGTATGATGTAGACGGATTTAAAACGCTGGTAATTTCATTAACCGCCTGAATGTTTCCCATGATGGCAGCCAAATGAAGAATATTTTTTCCGTCGCTGTCTGTTGATTCTGCGCTTGTCGGGGTAATGATTGATTTAAAAACGAGACCGCCTTTTTCAAGAGCAAGAGCTGCAGGCGATCTTCCTTCCGGTATCTTCTGATGAATTAACGCGCCGCCGTCGACAAGCACTTTGGAGACTTCATGGTAATTTTTTTCTACGCTGATACCAAGAGGAGTCTGCCCTTCAAAATCCGCAACGTTCGGGTTTGCGCCTAAAGCTATGAAAAAGGCAGCAAGCTGCGCGTCGCCTCTTTCTGCGGCATAATGCAGCGGCGTTCGTCCGTCAGGGTCTGTTGCGTTAACGTTAATTTCGCCAAGGAAGAAACCTTTAGCGCTCTCATCGCCGTCCCTTAATAATCTCCAAACAGGAGATAAAGGGTCTTCATCAACCGTTGTGGTTTTACAGCTTATTACCAGTAAGATAATAAAAATTAATAAAAATGCCTTTTTCATATATTATCATCGGCATATAAATAATAAGGTATTAGAAGCGAAATATATGTTTTAAGCTGATTACTGCGGCCTAGAAGACTCGAACTTCCATACCTCTCGGCACTAGCACCTCAAGCTAGCGTGTCTACCAGTTCCACCAAGGCCGCGGGAACATATACTTTTTAACAAAATCGAAGGTTTTTGTCAATAGACAAACTTTAGTTAAAATATTATCATAAATCGGGGGGGAAAAATGAAAAAAAGAGCTCTTATCAGCGTTTATAATAAAGACGGTATTTTGGAATTAACGTCTTTTTTAAGCAGTTCAGGCTGGGAAATCATCTCCACAGGCGGCACTTTCAAGCACCTTCAGGAAAATAATATTAAAGTCACTGATGTTTCATCTGTTACAGGTTTTCCTGAATGCCTTGACGGCAGGGTAAAAACGCTTCATCCGGCGATTCACGCGGGGATTCTTGCGCGGCGCGATGTAAAGAGTCATATCGATACTTTAAAAAAAGAAAATCTTAAAACAATCGATCTTGTCTGCGTTAATTTGTACCCATTTTTTGAGAAGGTTCAGGCAGGGCTTTCAGCCGAAGAGACTATCGAGTTTATAGATATAGGCGGTCCCGGTATGCTGCGTTCCGCTGCGAAGAATCACAACGATGTCATAGTCCTTACAGACCCCTCTGATTACGCGGAGGTTTTAAATTATTTAAAGAGCGGCGGCGTTCCTCCAGATTTTAAAAGACGTCTTGCTGGTAAGGTTTTTGATCTTACTTCGGCATATGACGGCGCGATCGCGCGTTTCCTTCTTGATGAAGAATACCCCGAGTATCTGCCGCTTTCTTTAAAAAGAAGCCAGCGCCTTCGCTATGGTGAAAACGCTCATCAGTCGGCGTCTTTGTATATAAACACTGACCACCCAGGCGTTTTCAGCGGCATTCAGCAGCTTAACGGTAAAGAGATGGGATACAACAATATAAGAGACCTGGATATTGCATGGAAAGCAGTCTGCGCTTTCGGTCTTCCTGATGCCGGTTTTGAAGCTGCAGGAGAAGCTGATGTACGCGCTTTTTCACCGAAAGCGTCGAAAGCGCCTAATGATAATAAAATCTGCGTTGCCGCCATTAAACACAATACACCGTGCGGAATCGCAATTGGAAATAATCTCCTTGATACTTACAACAAAGTTTTTGCATGCGATCCTGTGTCGATTTTCGGCGGTATTGTAGCAGCTAACACAAAAATAACAGAATCGACAGCTTTAAAGCTGTCTGAATTGTTTTTGGAAATTGTAGCCGCTCCTGATTTTGACAATGACGCTTTAAAAATTCTTAAAAAGAAAAAGAATTTGCGCGTAATAAAAATTGACAGGGCGCCTGAAGAAACGCATGAATATATCGCGGTAGACGGCGGCGTTTTGGTGCAGCAAACAGATCGTAAGCTGCTTGAAAAATGGGAAGTTGTAACAAAGAAAGCGCCAGAAGATCGCGATATTGACGATATGATCTTCGGTATGAGAGCCGTAACATTCGTTAAATCAAACGCGATCATGATTGTAAAAGAATTGTCCGCGGCTGGAATCGGAGGAGGACAGGTTAACCGTATCTGGCCTGCGATAAGCGCTCTTCAAAGAAGCGCGTCTGCGCTTGAAAACATGTCTCAAGAAACTGCGGACTCGGGAGGAAGTCCGTGGTCAGACTCGCTTCCCGCAAGGGTTTTAGCGTCAGACGCTTTCTTCCCGTTTGCTGACATTGTAGAAGAAGCGGCTAAAGCCGGCATTAAAGCGATAATACAGCCAGGCGGTTCCAAAAATGACAATCTTTCAATTGAAGCGTGCGATAAACACGGTATAGCGATGGTCTTCACCGGCACAAGACACTTTAAACATTAATGTACTTTATGTATTAAAGTAAGATACCGCGCCTTTGAAAATATCCATTTTTTTTATGCCCGGAATGTTCTTGTAAAGACCTTCTTCAAAGCGTTCGTTATGCGCCATGCGGCCGAAAACCCTTCCGTCATAAGATGTTATACCTTCTATTGAGAAATCAGAATGATTTGGATTAAAACGTATGTCCATGGAAGCGTTTCCTTCCATGTCCGCATACTGAGTCGCGATTTGTCCGTTAGCTGCAAGTTCCCGTATTAATGATTCTTCCGCCGCAAAACGCCCTTCGCCGTGAGAAACCGGAACGATGTAACTTTCACCCGGTTCAAGATGCGAAAGCCACGGTGATTTATTAGAAACAATTTTTGTATTCACCAAAGTAGATTGATGCCTTCCTATTGCGTTATATGTAAGGGTAGGGGAGTTTTCTTTCATGCTGCGTATTTCGCCGTACGGAACAAGACCGAGTTTTATTAAAGCCTGAAAACCGTTGCAAATTCCTGCGATAAGGCCGTCTCTTTTCTGCAAAAGATCCATCACAGCCTGCGATACACAAGGATTGCGCAGAAACGCCGTAATAAATTTTCCGGATCCGTCAGGTTCGTCTCCGCCTGAAAAACCTCCCGGAATAAATAAAACTTGTGAGTTAAAAAGGGCTTTTTCAAATTTCTTTACGCTCTTTGCGATGTCATCGGGAGTTAAGTTGCGTATAACAAATATTTCTGCAGATCCTCCGGCTTTTTCAATCGCTCTTGCGCTGTCGTATTCAGAGTTTGTGCCGGGAAAAACAGGAATTAAAAACCGCGGTTTTGCGTTACTTATCCAGAAACTGTTATTATTCTGCAAGGAATCATTACCTTTATTTTTTTGAATTGATCCGCTTGAATTAAAAATGAAATTTTCAGTCTTTCCATCCTGCTTGACAAGATACGGATACACAGGTTCAAGCGTTTTCTCCCATGTGTTTTGTAATTTTTCAAAAGATACCTCAAAAGAAGGCGTTTTTAACCTATATTCAACAGTAGTACGTCCCAAAAACTCTATAGAATCTACACTCCTGACTCCTGACTTTTCACTCATGGCTATTAAATCTTCATTCATTTCAACCACAAAGCCGTTAAATCCGTCCGCCGTGAATAAGTCTTTCTCAGAAGAAAATCCAAAGCGGTTTCCCAGACACATTTTTATTACAGCTTCAGCGGTTCCGCCTGAACCTAAAGCCCACGCCGATAAAATCTTTTTGTCAGAAATAAGTTCTTCGATGAAGTTAAAATATTCACATAACGCTGTAAAATCGCAGTTTTCTATAAATGCCTCAGGCGGTTTTAAAAGATATACAAAACTGCCTGATTTTTTAAACTCAGGAGTAATGACATTATCAATACAAGATGTTGAAACCGCAAATGAAACAAGAGTCGGCGGAACGTCAATGTCTTCAAAACTTCCTGACATGGAGTCCTTACCGCCGATTGCGGCTATTTTTAATCCCATCTGAGCGTCAAGGGCGCCAAGCAGCGCGCAAACAGGTTTTCCCCAGCGCAGCGGATCGTCGCGCAATCTTTCAAAATATTCCTGAAATGAAAGATACGTGCCGTTTCTGTGTCCGCCTGACGCTATTATTTTCGCAAGAGAATGAACAACAGCGAAAACAGCTCCGTGATACGGACTTTCAGAAGAAACAAACGGATCAAAACCCCACGACATAAGGGAGCAGGTTTTGGTTTCTCCTTCCAAAACGGGTATTTTCGCCGCCATCGTCTGGGCAGGCGTTAGCTGATACTTTCCTCCGTAAGGAGCGATAACGGTAGCTGCTCCTATGCAGGAATCAAACCTGTCAGTAAGCCCCTTCTGCGAGCAGATATTCAAATCGCTTAAAAAATTTAGCAGCTCTTCTTCCGCGCCAATCCGTTTAATCCTATCCAATCCAAAGAGTATTTTCCGCTGTGAAGACTCTGAGGTTTCGCGTCTTGTCTGTATTATAACTTTCGCGGATTTTTTCGCGCCGTTGGAATTTAAAAATTTTCTGGAAAGATTTACTATATTTTTTCTGTTCCAGGTCATAACAAGGCGCGGTTCTTTTGTAATTTTCGCGATTATAGCAGCTTCAAGATTTTCACCTGATGCTAAAGAGATAAACTCATTAACGTCTTTTTTGGCTGTAACGACAGACATCCTTTCCTGGCTTTCGCTTATCGCAAGTTCTGTTCCGTCAAGACCTTCGTATTTTTTTAATATTAAGTTTAAATTAATCGTAAGTCCGTCCGCAAGTTCTCCGACAGAAACGCTTACCCCGCCTGCGCCGAAATCATTACACCGTTTTATTAAACGAGTTGCTTTTGGATCGCGGAATAATCTCTGAAGTTTTCGCTCTTCCGGCGCGTTACCTTTCTGAACATCGGCGCCGCAGGTTTGAAGCGAGCTTTGAGTGTGTGATTTTGAGGAGCCTGTCGCGCCGCCTATGCCGTCGCGGCCTGTTCTTCCGCCAATAAGAATCACAACGTCTCCGGCGCACGGCGTCTGGCGAACTACATTCTGCAATGGAGCGGCTCCTATCACGGCTCCTATTTCCATTCTTTTTGCCGTATAACCTTTATGATATATTTCGTGGACATGTCCTGTAGCAAGACCAATCTGGTTTCCGTAGGAACTGTATCCTGCTGCCGCGGTTCTGCAAATTTTCCGCTGCGGCAG
>JGI24695J34938_10002216_pt1 | contig 15134 bp, 11 predicted proteins | sample TergutCo191P3_FD_34938 | JGI IMG/M metagenome (IMG submission 34938) | reverse complement strand
TAAAAGTTGTTAAATCGTTACAGGATAAGGAGTTAGCTCATCCTGCATTTTTGCCACCTCGGAGAATTGAACTCCAGACACGCAGATTTTCAGTCTGCTGCTCTACCAACTGAGCTAAGGTGGCGTAATGTTATTAATTGCCAAAGGCAAAAATAGCCATTATAGTGACCCATGATGTATTATCATGCATAACTAGTCATATTTCTAGCATAAAAATAAATGTTTTTCAAGTGTCTTATGAGAAATTTTTTATGTTTTTTCCGGTTATTTGAATTCCGATAAAACATGCATTTTACCGCTTTATTGGCATACAACTCCATGAAATTTGAGCATCATTAATACCCAAGGATATAATGATATTTCATAAATTTTATTTAATAATCAAATTTTGAAAATGTCTAAATATGATCATTTTCTATTTTGAATATACAATATAATAAATCTAAAGGTGCTTTTCTAAAAACCGAAGTTTTGGAAAAACCTTGGGTCATTTTAATCAAGGAGATAACATGAACAAACAATTAACAATCGGTAATGTGCCGTATACTCCGGAAGAAGCCGGTTACGAAAGCCTATATATTGAAAGATTAAATGATTTTATAATGAGGATGATCGATGATAAAATTATTATGTGCGGATCATATCATTTAATGAGACACGGAAAATTATTTGCGCATAACGCAATAGGTTCTCTTGATTACCGCAATCTGGAAAGCCGGTTTTTGCCTGACAGTATAAGAAATATAGCGTCTATAACAAAAGATTTTACCGCGGTCGCAATCTTTCAGCTTGCGGAAAAAGGTTACATCAATATAAATGATCCTGCCGCGATGCATTTAAAAGAATTTGACACAGCTTTGCATAGAAAAATAACAGTATATAATCTTTTAACTCATACATCCGGTTTGCTTCCTGACGGCGGAGCTTTTGAAGCCCCTTATCCAAACGAATGGGTAAATCATCTTGAACGATTTGAAGGCAATTGGATAAAAGCGATGCTTACGCAGCCGCCGCACTGTCCTGTGAATACTCAATGGGCTTATTCTTCATTTGGTTTTTGTTTTTTGGGTGAGATTATAAAAAGGATAACAGGAAGCAGCGCAGAAAATTTTATATTGGAAAATATTACAATGCCTCTTGGGATGAATGATACTCATTATGATCTTCCAAAAGAAAAACTTGAAAGATATTGCGTGTGCTGCGAATGGGAGATTCCGGATAACGATAATAATGATGAAAATAAAAATGATCCATGGTTTCTGCTTCCCGGCACAGGATGGGGGCTTAAATCAACATTGGGTGATTTAAATATTTTTAACCAAATGATGCATAATGGCGGAAAGCATAACGGAGTACGGATCATCGGAAGAAAATCAGTCGAAAATATTGTTTTACCTCACTTGAACGGACAGAATATGCGCAATTACTGCTGGGGTGCGGATGAATTGCACGATTGCGGATTAGGTTTCGAAGTAATGAACAATAAACCTTTTAACCAAATGACTGTAGGAACGTACGGGCATGAAGGTTCCGGCGTCTGCTGGAGTTATGTTGATCCGAAAGAAGATTTTATCGCATCCATGTTCTTGCCATATTATAACGGAGAGTTTAATATAATTCCTATTCACAGAACAAAATACATAGTCTGGGGAGGGTTGATTTAAAGAAACTGTTATACGAAAGTAAAAACTGTTTTAAATTTAAATTTTTTTTATTAAAACTTATACCCCAGCGCAATTTTAACAAAGCTGTTATCCTTATACTGCCCGAATTGCCCGTCAGTATCGCCTGTGAAAATGCCGCCGGATAACTCTACAGAAACAGCGTCTTTTGTCCACACGATAGAAGGAATAATCATAAAATCATTGCCTTCCACTTCCCAAAAAACGGCGGCGCGGATTTCCAGTTGATCTCTTAGAAAAGTTTTTGAAAGAGAGGCGATGATCTGAGTGGAAGTCATGTCAGCGCCGGCTTCGGTGTCAGTCATTGGATCATCTGAAACTTTATCGTTGAATAAACGGATTGTTTGGTTTCCCTGAAGGCTTAAGCTTATACCCCAAAATAGTGCGCGATCAAATCCAAGCGACCATGCAAGAAAAGGATTGTAAACATCGCCTTTATCGCCCGATAAATCATCTGTAATGTTAGCTGCAAATTCGGCGCGTATATTAAAACCTAAAAGAACAGCCGCGAAATCAATGCCTATTTGATGATAAGGGTTATATGAATAGTTTTTGCTTGAAGGTAAATCTAACATTGTAGGATACGGAGGAAGCAGTTGAAGTTCTAATTGTGAAAATCCGATATTTACAGCGGGTCTTGTTAATCTTCCGTAATAATATTGTAAGCCGAAATCGACAGAACCTATTGTTGTTGTAAATCGTAAACCTGCCTGCGCGTATTTAATTGCCGTTGTATCAGGTTTATTTATAATTATATTAATGCTTTCTTCTGGTAAGTCGATACCTTTTTCCTTATACCTTGCTAACGTATCTGATTTTAAATTATCCAATTGCGACATTTCTTTCGGATACCAGCGGCTGTCAGCTTCGGCGAAACGCATTGGTTCAAAAGAAGGGACAAATACGCCTTCGAGTTTAGAGAAAGAACCGAAACGATAAGAAAGACGAACCAAAGGTCTTGCGATTTTAAAATTGTTCAAATTGCTTAAATCTGTAAGCTGCGAATAATCAAGCGGATTTATTACGTCTAACGGTCCAAAACTGTCCGCTTTACCCCATGTCAGTTTTCTGATGCCTCCTTCAGCTTCAAAATTGCCGAAGTAAGCGCGAACATACGCTTCATCAACCGATACAGGCATTTCTGCAGGTTTAATATTTAAATTGATAACCGCGTCGGCGAACGAAACTGCGGCTCCAAAATTTAACTTACCGGAAAAAATATCGCCGAGGTTTACATTTTCAAGAGCGTCATAAAAATCTTTTACATATCCGACAAACGAAGCTTTTGCTTCACCGTTTACAGACACAGACAAAGCGCTCCCTGTACCGGAACCGTTACCGGCGTCATCCCCAAACCCGAATCCAAATTCTTGAGCAAATAAAAAACCGTTAATAAAAAGTATAATAAATAAAAATAAACAAACTTTGTTTAACATAAAACTTTTACCTGGCTCTTCCTGTTTCTAAATACGCGGTTGTGAAAACTCCTTCGGGGATTGGGTCGTCGTATTTCATTATTTCCATAAAAATTGTTGTCGATGTTCCTGCGCTTACCGTAGAAATTTTTGTCTGCATCGGCGTAAGCCTTCCCTGGATGTTTCTGAAATCCGACATTTCCATTATTTTCATTACTTCTCCGCGGCGGTTATACATTTCGGATTTATAAATAATAAAATTTTCTTTATCAACCCACGTAATTGATTTTGAATATTGATACGAAGCGTCTTTGGAAACAGATTCAATTACATGGCAGTTTCTGCCGTTTAACATTTCTTCGCGTAACAAAGTGTGGGTATCAAGAGTTATATCCCTGTCCATTGACGAAATATCGTCGTAGGAAAAATCAGTTCCCATAAAATTGCCTCCGCTTTCCGACGCCGCGATGCGCCGCACCCTGCCAAGACTCGGTAAATATATCCATTGATCTGTGCCGCCTGAAGCGTTATCCATCGTTAAAAATCTTGAGCCTGCCACATTTGCCGGGCTTTGAAAAACAATTATTGTGCGCGCGCCGTTCGGACCGTCTTTCGAGTACTGGTCGATAACACGCTCTGTAACGCTTCCGTCTCTTGCCGTAATCACCATGCGGGAACGCGAAGAAACAGTGTCCGATGTTACGCGGTTTTTCGCCGAAGTCATTACAGATACCGCGTTTTGAGCGTGAACAGCAATTGCGCATAACAACAAAAATACGATTAAAAGATTTCGTTTCATTTTTTTCCCCTGTAAATAAATTTTGGTTTTATGACTGTAAGCAGCACCGGCATTGTTGTAAGGCTTACAAGCGTTGTCGTAAGCATGCAGATGGCGGTTAACATTCCGAATTCGGCGATAATTTTAAATTGCGAAAAAGCTAAAACGGCGAATCCAACACCGACAGACATCGCAGTTGTGCAGATTGCTCTTCCGCAGGCAATGAATGTTCTTCGAAGCGCGCCTGCCTCACCTTCCATGTATTCGCGTTTGTAAAACTCGATAAAATGAATGGCGTCGTCAATGCCGATACAGACTGTAAGGCTTGCGATAAGCGCAGTTCCAAGATTTAATTTTATGCCGAAAAGTCCCATTACGGTAAAATTACACAGGACAGCGAGTATCAGCGGAACAGCGCTGATAAGTCCTGCGGTTAATGATTTGTGCGCCACGGAGACTATTAAAAATATCATTAAGATCGAAATTATTATCGAAATAATCTGTGAGTTTAATATTAAATCGGTAACGGCGATTTCCTGTATTACTCCGCCGCCTATCATTATCCGTACATTCTTCGGAAAATTAACATCGATATATTTTTTAATGATATCTATTACTTCATAAGTATCGCCGCTTCCAGTTGTGCGCAATTGCATCATCATTCTGATTGCCGTAGGCTCTAGAGGATCGTTTGAATAATTTGAATCGTCGCTGCCTGCCAGCAGAACAAGATAGTTGGCAATCAGCCGCTGGAGGTCTTCTTTAGTTTGTTTCCCGTAACGTTCCGGATCCAAAGGAATTTCGTAGTAAGCCATTCCGTCATAATTTGTAAGTCGTTTAAGCTCCATTACAAGCTCATTGCCGGTTAAGTTAGGCGAAGTTCCTGTTGTAATGTCTAAAAATCTTAAAAGGTCTGCCGCGCTGTACTGCGACCAGACGGGGATTGAAAGAGAATCATTATTGTAATTATCACTATAATTAAAATTATCAGAATTAAAATCATTAAAACCAAAATCGCCGAAACCGAAATCATCATTATAAACAGATGAGGGTAAAGGTTTTAATCCTTCCGGGCTTTGATCAACATTAAAAACCTGATTAATACGTTTTATTATATCAGTAAAACCGACTGCCTTTCCGACATCATAAACATTTTTTGTTAAGTAATCCGAAAGATCGTCAACAGCTTTTAAAACATCGGGGTGAAGCAGCTCCTCTGTGGTGTCAGCCAGAATAACAAGATTTAAATCTTTAGAGCCGCCGAAATACTCGCGTATAAAACGATCGGAGCGGCTTATATCGGTTTCATTTTTAAAAAAATCTACAATGGAATTATCTACAATTATTTTTGATATTCCGTAAACCGAAATTAATATAATAAATATTGTGCATACAAGGACTGTTCTTTTTTTTCTTGCGATACTTAAAAAGATACTTGCAATTTTCGCGCTGATCGGATCTTCGTTATTCTGCTGCATGGTATCCGAGGTTTTTTCTTTTTTCGGTCCGCGAAGGAGAAGCATTGCCGGAATAAAAAATATTGTCAGCAAAAAGACGGAAAAAACACCGATGCTTGTGTAATATCCGAATTCGCGCATCGGGACAATCGGCGTAAAACAAAAAGATATAAAACCCGTAACAGTTGTGATCGCCGCAAGAAACACAGGTTTAATCATTTTTCTCATCAGCTCAAAAACAATTAACCGATGTTCTTCTGCAGATAATATTTTATCGCGGATATCTTTCACATAATGGGTGATAACATGAATTCCGTAAGCGTGTCCGACAGCGATAAGTATTATCGGCATTATTGTTGTTATAGTCGAAAGTTTTACACCTAACAATCCCGCCAATCCGACAGTCCATATAACGGAAACAACCGCTGTAGATATCGGAAGAATTACAAATATCAGGCGTTTAAAGGAGAAAAATAAAATCGCCAATAATAAAACCAAGGCGAGCGGGAATAATAAAATGTTATCTGCAACTATAGACTCATTTATTACCGCGTTTATCACGGATTGCCCCGCGAAATAAACATTCGCTTCATCTTTAAATATGTTATTCGCAATACTGCGGATTCTTGAAAAATTAAGCGCTACCTCAGGAGAGCTTGCGTCAATCGATAATATATCCAAAGTAATCAGTATCTGAGTCGCGGAAAGATCGTCAGAGACAAGAGAGCCGCGAAATAAATCCCACGAAGCGATACGCCTTCTTAATTCTTCGATCTCTTCGGGAGTTCCGGAAAAATTATCGGGAACAAGGTCTGTTACTATTATACTTTCGCTGTCACCTGTAATGTATTGCGTTGACATTATCGAATTGACCGATCTGACAAGATTTACTTTTTCGACTTCCTGCGAAAATACGCGGATAAGCTGCAAAAAATCCTTGTCAAAAACAGTTCTAAAAGGACGCTCTAGACCGACAAGGATTAAAACCTGCCCGCCGAATGTTTCGTCGATATACTCTGTGATTATTTTTGCTTCGTTTTTTTCCGGCAGAAACCGAAGGTTATTATTATCAAGCTCTACCTTCGGAAGCTGGATGCACAAAAACACTGTAATTAGCGCAATAATGATTACAATTATTGCAGGATGTTTAAAAATTTTTTCCATTAAACGGTTCCCTTATTGACTACTTATGGAATATACTACATAAGTAAAGAAAAGCAACATACAGTTCAGTTAAAAATGAACTAAATTGTACAAAACATGATGTTTTTGTATTGTTAAATATTTTTTTTGTAAAAATGTAAGATTTTTAAAGAGGGATTTTATGAAAGAAGAAAAAAAAGAAAACAGGAAGATACGCATAACAAAAATGGTTTTGCAGGACAGTCTTATAGAGCTTATGAAAACTAAGCCTATTTTAAGCATCACGATCAAGGATATTTGCGAACTTGCCGACATGAGCCGCTCGACATTTTACGCTCATTATCATGATCAATATGACCTGCTGCATCAGATACAGGAAGAAAAACTTTCATACTTTGAAGGTTTGCTGACAAAATACAAAGACAAACAAAATAAAAAAGAGATAACAGAAATGGTGGAAGAAATGTTCACTTACATCGCCAACAATATAAATTCGGTTCAGGTTTTATTAAGCGAAAACGGCGATATTGATTTTCAAAAAAGAATTTTCCGGCATTTTACAAATCATAAGCATGTAACAAAATATTTTACAGACGATCAAAAAGACAACGAAGCTTATTATTCTGTTTTTGTAATCCACGGCTGCATCGGTCTTGTTCAGCATTGGCTGAAAAACAACGCGTCAATGCCTGTGCCTCAGCTGGCAAAAATGCTGATTAAATGGACAGGTTAAATTACGGACCGGTGTTTTCTCTTACCATCCTATTTATACGATTGTTATGAAGAATGCTTTTGATTAAATCCTCTCTCTCTTTATCTATCGCGATGCTCTCCTGACTTCTTAAACCTTCGGTGATCCAGTCAATTAACACTCTTATTCTGGCGTTTATGTTCGGAGTTAAATTCATTCTTCTGACAATAAATCCCGGAAGATTTAAACCCGAAACGCTGTAGATAAGAACTCCTTCTTTAACAGGCTCAAGATAAATAATGATGGAAACCTGCTCGGCTTTCATTACTCTAAAAACAGAAAAGTTAATATCCCTGAAGTTTGTCATGTTGTAAGTGATCCCGTGATAATTTAAAGTCATGTCTCCGCGGATAAAAAGACTCCCGATAAAAGAGTCCGTAAAGCGGAGATAAATTGTGTCCGAAAAAGGAAGCGTGCTTGAAGGTTCGGGATCGGGTACGGGTCTTCTGTTTTGCGCGCTGACAAGCCGGGTTGTTTCTTTAAAAATTGTCGTTACGCCGCCCGACCTTGTAGGAAGGGTTTGATCTTTTATATTTTCGATTCTTCCGAGCGCGTTGTAAATATCCAGCATGTCAAATTCTCTTTGGTTATATGGAACAACAACGAGCGCTTCGATTAAATGAGACGGATTTTTTTTCATAACTTCGCTGTAAAGATCAATTCCCGATTCTGCCAAAGGAACCAATGACGGAGATTCGCCGTTCTCGAATGAATATCTGTACCCTGTGCCGTTTGTCGCGATCCTTCTGTTAATTCTCGGAAAAATTTCATCGAGAGAACGCATTTCGTAAGGGGGAACTTCGATTACAAGGTCCGGCGCTTCGAAATAAAAAAAATCATCATCAAAAAAGAAATCGTCGTCGCTTACGGATTTTTCCGCGGTAACAACTTCACTGATTTCTTCCTCGGCGGCTGATTCTACGATGATTGATACATCGGTAGTTGATTCATCAGCAGACTGCTCCGCAGTGACATATTCCGCCTCGATTTCTTCCGCGCCGGCAGGAAATATAAAAATAAATAATAAAAATATAAAACATGAAACAACAGAATTCTTCATTATTGGTAAAATATCCCCCTTATTAATACAGATATTATATCATCAATATTAATAAAATTGATAGATTACCATAAAAGTTACAATGGACTTGTTCAGAAACTGAAGTTTCCGAACAACTCTCATATATTTTTATCCGCGAATCTGACGCATTCATTGCTGCAGCCGGCGCAATTTTTACGCTTCTTTCCGCGGAAGATATTTACGATGATCAGCGCGATGATTCCAAGTAAAACAGTTCCTGTTAAAATTGTTCCCATATATTCCTCAACCTTTTTTAGGCTGCCGCAGGAGTAAAAATACAAATCCGGCTGTCAGTAAAAACGCGGTTATTGTTCCGGCTGTGAATCCGCCAGAAAATAATCTTCCGAATTGATAAACGCAAAGCGAAACAATATACGCAAAAATGCACTGATAACCGATTGCTGTCCAGAACCATTTAATATTATTCATCTCCCGCCTGATCGCCGCGATTGCCGCAAAACAAGGCGCGCATAAAAGATTAAAAATTAAAAATGAAAATCCGCTTAGCGAAGTAAACTGCGAAGCGAGAATATTCCATATTTCCGAGCCTTCTTCGGTAACTTCCGCGAATCCGTAAAGAATGCCGAAAGTTCCGACGATATTTTCTTTGGCGATTAAACCTGTGAAAGCCGCGACAGATGCCTGCCAGTTTCCCCAGCCAAGAGGTGAAAAAACCGGCGCTATAAAATTTCCGATTACTGCGAGAATGCTTTCGTCCATGTCAACCGATCCGAAACCGTCTTGAGACCATCCGTAATTTGACGCGAACCAGACAAATATCGACGCGATTAAAATAATTGTTCCCGCCTTTTTTATGAATGACCAGCCGCGCTCCCACATGCTGCGAAGAATGTTTATAACAGTCGGCAAACGGTAAGAAGGAAGCTCCATCACAAACGGCGCTGCATCGCCGGCGAATAATTTAGTTTTTTTAAGAATGATACCCGAGCAGATTATCGCCGCGATTCCGGTGAAATACGCGCACGGCGCGACCCACCACGCTCCGCCGAAAAGAGCGCCTGCTATTAAAGCGATGACAGGCAGTTTTGCCGCGCAGGGAATAAAAGTTGTTGTTATAATTGTCATTTTTCGATCGCGGTCATTTTCGATGGTGCGCGAAGCCATTATTCCGGGAACTCCGCAGCCTGTACCGATCAGTATCGGTATAAAAGATTTTCCTGATAATCCGAAACGGCGGAAAATTCTGTCCATGATAAAAGCGATGCGTGCCATATAACCGCAGGCTTCCAAAAAGGCTAGAAAAATAAACAGAATAAACATCTGCGGAACAAATCCAAGCACAGCGCCGACGCCTGCCACAATTCCGTCGATTATTAAATCATGAAGCCACTGCGCGCAATTTATCGCTTCGAGAAAACCGCCAAGAGCGGCAGGTACGCCCGAAACCCAAAGCCCGAAAAAATAAAAGCCTTCGCCGAACACGCCTTCGTTTGCCCATTCTGTGACAAGAGAACCTACTGTTGTTACGGAAACAAAATAAACGATAAACATAACAGCGGCGAAAATTGGAAGCGCCAGAACGCGGTTAGTGACGATTTTATCGATTTTATCGGAAGCCGAAAGTTTTCCTTTGTTTTTAATTTTTACGCAGTCTTTTATAATCGTATCGATATACATATAACGTTCCGCTGTAATAATGCTTTCGCTGTCATCGTCAAGTTCTTTTTCGCGCCGTTTTATGTCTTCTTCGATGTGGGCAACCTGCGCGGAAGTAAGCCCCAGTTTTTCGATAATTTTTTTGTCACGCTCGAATAATTTAATGGAAAAAAACCGCTGCTGTTCCTGCGGCAAATTATGAAGAACAGCTTCTTCGATATGCGCAAGAGTATGTTCTACGCCGCCTGAAAAACTGTGCTGGGGAATTGTTTTAGCTTCCGCCGCCGCTTTAACTGCCGTTTCGGCAGCCTCGAAAATTCCTGTTCCTTTAAGAGCCGAAATTTCGGCAACATGACACGCGAGCGTCTTGGCAAGAAGAGCGGTATTTATTTTATCGCCGTTTTTTTTGACTACATCCATCATGTTGATTGCCGCTACGACCGGAATACCAAGCTCGGTAAGCTGAGTCGTTAAAAATAAATTTCTTTCAAGATTCGTGCCGTCTATAATGTTTAAGATAACATCGGGTCTTTCATCGATTAAATAATTCCGCGCGACAACTTCTTCAAGCGTATACGGCGAAAGCGAGTATATACCCGGAAGATCCGTTATGGTGACATCATCGCGTTTTTTATATTTACCTTCAACTTTTTCTACCGTTACGCCTGGCCAGTTTCCGACATATTGATTCGAACCTGTAAGCGCGTTAAATAAAGTTGTTTTACCGCTGTTGGGGTTTCCCGCTAAAGCTATTTTTATTGGCATTTTAAATCTCCTCCACTGTGATTAATTCGGCGTCGGCTTTGCGAATGGAAAGCTCGTAACCTCTGACAGATACTTCGATAGGATCGCCTAAAGGCGCGACTTTACGGATTAAGATTTCTACGCCTTTTGTAATGCCCATTTCCATGATGCGCCGTTTTATCGGTCCTTCGCCGGCGATTTTTATTACTTTTATTGCCGCGCCGGGTTTTATTTCTTTTAAAGTTTTCATTATTGCTCCTTTTAAATCATTATTTTTAAAGCCATTTCTTTGCTGATGGCTACCCTTGATTCTTTAATATTCACGATTAAATTCCCCGCTATTTCGGATATTATTGTTACATGAGAGCCCGGAACAAACCCCAAATTCGCAAGAAATTGCCTTGTTTCTTCAAGCCCGCCCACCTTTTTAATGGAATTTTCAACACCTGCTTTTGCCGTCATTAAAGGCATCATTCTTACCGTCCAATGGGTATTATCCCGGTTAGTTTCTTCTAACTAAAAGTTAGCTTAAACTAACTGTTTTGTCAAGTGTTTTTGTTAAAAAATAAAAAAAAATTTAATTCTGATTTTCGATGTGTTTTTTAATCGCGAGGAAACTGCTTTCGCTGATTACGTGTTCCATTTTGCATGCGTCATTCAAAGCGGTTTTTTTATCGACTCCTAATTTCATCAGCCAGTCGGAAATCGCTACATGCCTTTCATACATGGAATCGGCGATTTTTCTGCCTTTGGCGGTTAGTTTTATATAACCGTCATCATCAATTAAAATATATCCTTTCTCGCGCAGATTTTTCATCGCGATGCTTACGCTGGGTTTGCTGAACTCAAGTTCATTGGCTATATCAATTGAACGGACTTTCCCGCCTTTAAGGCTTAAAATCAGTATTGTTTCAAGATAATTTTCCGCCGACTCATGAATCTTCAATTATTCTCTTCCTCTTACAAAATATTAATATAAAAAAACAAGTTAATCAAATAAAATTTTGTCTTGAGCATTGTATGTATGGAAGATTTGGAATTACAGGTTCGTGTTGGTTAGTGTGGTTAGTGGTAAAATTCTTCCTCTTCGTTCGTGTTGGTTAGTGAGGTTCGTGGTATAAATTCTTATTATTTAAAAATCAAAAAGCGGCAATTGCAAACCTGCGCCGTCCTGACCTGAGAGCAGTCTGCGGATGCGCGCGGGATCATCGGGACGTTCGATGTATCTGCCTTGCGCTGTCAAAAAGTAACGGGCGCGTTTTAATGTCGCGCCGATTCTGTGAAGGTTTTCGATTGTAAGGTTTCGCGAGCGGCGGTTTTCGATGATGCGGCGCGCGGTTTTCGCTCCGATGCCCGGGATGCGAAGAAGAGTCTCGTAATCGGCGCGGTTAATTTCGACAGGATAAAAATCCAAATTATTAAGCGCCCATACGGTTTTAGGATCGAGGTGGGCGTCAAGGAACGGATTTGAATCATCTAAAATTTCGTTTGCTTTAAAATGATAAAAACGCAAAAGCCAGTCAGCCTGATACAACCGATGTTCCCTTACTAAAGGCGGTCCGATAGTTTCCGGAAGGCGCGCGTCAAAACGATTAGGGTGAATAAACGCGGAGTAGTACACGCGTTTTAAAGAAAACTTATTGTAGAGCGAGCTGGTCAAATTGATGATCTGCCTGTCGTCTTCTCCGGTCGCTCCTACAATAAGCTGGGTGCTTTGTCCCGCGGGCGCAAACCAGGGGGATGAGGTTTTTCCCTGCGGGAGAAATTTACTTTTTTGGCTCGCTTCTTCGGTTTCGCATTTAACGTTCGAAAAATCATTCATCGCTCCGATAATGTCTTTTTTTGTTTTTTCAGGAGCAAGGCACATTAAACTTTTTTCTGTCGGAAGCTCGATATTTACGCTGAGCCTGTCAGCCCACTTTCCCGCTTCGCGGATCATTTTTTCGCCTGTGCCGGGAATTAATTTTAAATGAATATAACCGCCGAAGCCCATTTCTGTTCGGAGCGTTTTCGCGGTTTCCGTTAATTTTTCCATTACGATATCGGGGTCAGCGAAAATCCCCGATGATAAAAAAAGCCCTTCGATATAATTGCGTTTATAGAATTCTATTGTTAATTCGGCAAGTTCCTTTACAGTGAAACTCGATCTTTTTATATCCGCAGATGCGCGGTTGACGCAGTAAGCGCAGTCGTATCTGCATACATTGGAGTACAGCACTTTTAATAAACTTACACATCTTCCGTCCTGAGTCCAGCTGTGGCAGACACCCATAGGTAAGGTTGCGCCGAACTTTTTTTTACCTGAACCTTGGAATCCGGGGCTCCCTGATGTAGCGCAGGAAGCGTCATATTTGGCGGCTCCCGAGAGTACGGATATTTTATCGTGCAGATTTTCTCCCATCGGTTAACACTATACAATAGTGTAGATATTTTGTCAAGATATTTCCGGAGATTTTAAAATACCTTGAAGCCAGAATTTGTATTCGTATGACCAATTGGAATCCTCGGTGCGCCATGAATTAGGACCCCACCAGAATGAAGGATCACGCTCTACACAGTGAAGCTGACCGAATGTGTTGATTCTGCTGCCGAAATATTCAATGTCGATCTTATGCGCGCCTTTTCCGGCGCCGGGGATTTTTAATTCGTAAGGAGAAAAAACAAGCCTGCCGCAGTCTTTTCCGTTCAGTTTAACTTTTAACAAAATACCCCGGTAATTTGTCACTCTTATTGTCATGCTGTCGTTTAACGTTTGCGCTTCTAAATGATAAACAATATTGCCGCCATAGAAAGGAAGCCCCTGAGTTGTTATATCGCCGAAAAAAAGTTCACGCACAGGTTTTGTAATTACGCAGTTCATTCCCGAAACTTTTACGCCGAAATCGCCTGACAGATACATCGCTTCAACATCAATCTTGCGGCCGTAGGGAAAACTTACTTCTAGAATATTTATTCCCGCTTTTATCGGAGGAAGACTTACTTTGCCGATGCATTTATCAACATAAAAACCGTTTACTCTCCCCGCTTTTTCGCCGTTAAGCGTTACGCAGGAAGAGGCTGCGTTTTCCAAAGCCAACTGCGCGCCTTCAATTTGCATTTCGCTTTCAAAAGTAAAGCGCAATTTTAATGTATGCGGAGCGCTTGTGTCGTTTTCTACCCATGGCTGAGCGACAGCGTCGCAGCGGCTTGGCAGGTTTAATTCTTTTCTTAAAATATTATCGAGTCTGAGTATTTCTTCTTTAGGTCTGTAATCCTGCGAATCCAGAGCGTACTGGGCAATGTCGAGTAACAGCACGTTCGGTTCTTCCAGCGTTACAGGAACTGCATTGGAAAATCTTATTATATTATTTTTGTTGTTTGAAACATTATTAACAGAATTTGTTTTAATGTTAGTTTTTTCATTTTTCGATTTATTTAACCTTATAAGCAGACTGTCGTGATCAAAAATATGATAAACGATACTTGTCCGGCCGTTACCGGAATTAACAGGCAGAGCGGATAATTCGCCGTTTAATGTGTTGTATAAATCGCAGTCCCATTCGCCTTTTATTTTTATTTTTATTTTGTCTCCGTTCGGAAGATCGGGATTTTTAGGGTTATACGCGTGAGCGATAAAAAGCCAGCGGCTCCCATCAGATTCTTCTTTAAGCTGATATAAAAAATCATCCGCAGGCGAGCCGTCGCTTCTTCTGATTTCGATTTCGCGCACTTCGTTTAATTCGTTTAAAATATCAAATTTATTAAAATAAATATTTTTAGATTCTTCAAATAATTTTTTACAATCGCCGCTTAAAACTGCATCGACGTATTCAGGCGCGTTTCCAAGAAAGATAATTCTCCCTCCGTTTTTACCGAATGTATTAAGACGCTCAAGAGTTGTTCTTCGCATTGTTTGAAGAGCGGGAACAATAATAACATCGTAATTCATCTCTCCGACAGGAAAAACCGCGTCTTTTATGTTTTCTTTTTTACAATATTCGGGTAATGTAGATTCGCTGATATAATCAAAATCAATCTGCCCGAGCAAAAGCCAATTACACAGATTAAAAAATTTTTCGTCAATTTCTTTTCTGACAGCGGCCGTTTTATCCTTCGGACCCCAATGCAGCCAAAAACTTTCGATTGGATGAATAACGCCGACATGACAGACAGCCTTGCCTCTTGTCATAGCAAGCGCGGTTCTTGCGAAATGATCTTCGATATACGAATATTCTTTGTACCACGGAGACTGATAATTAAATGTCGAGGGGTAATCCCTCTTCGCTTCTCCGTTCATCGAAACCCACGAAAGATGCGGAACCCTGACAGTGACACCTAACGCAGCTTGCCAGTCTCCCTGTAGTTTGTGTCCCCGGAAATCAAAGTTCCAGTTTGTCACTCCGTAAAGTTCCGACAATGTTCCTGGTATACCCTTCTGCCTCGCAGCCGACTGAGCCTGTTTTGCCGTGGTAAACTCCCGCCTGTCG
>JGI24695J34938_10002214_pt1 | contig 15145 bp, 18 predicted proteins | sample TergutCo191P3_FD_34938 | JGI IMG/M metagenome (IMG submission 34938) | reverse complement strand
TGAGTTTATTGTCTTATACAATGGAGACGAAGATTATCCTGATCATACAGAGCTAAGGCTTTCTACTGCTTTCAAAAATATTACAGGCTTGAAGCGTAACGGAAACTCTGAGTTACCACTGGAGGTTGTGATTCAGGTTTACAACATCAATCAGGGAAGAAACCCTGATATATTAAAAAGGAGCGTAACTCTTGACGGCTACAGCGTACTTATAGCGAAGTTCAACGAGTACAGGAAACAGTTTCTGCTTGCCGAAGCTGCCAGAAAGGCTGTATTATACTGTATTGAGCACAATGTATTAAAACCATTCTTGGAAGAACACAGTTCGGAGGTTGTAAATATGCTTTACGGAGACGTCACTGTAGAAGAGATCGCAGACATTCGAGCTCGAGAGGCTCTTGAGATAGGTATGGAAAGAGGGTTGGAACTAGGACTTGAGCAAGGTCGAGAGGAAGGACGCGAGGAAGGTCGAGACGAAAACACTAGAATCATCGCTCGCAATTTGCTCGCCAAGGGTTCAACCCCAGAATTTGTTCATGAAATCACGGGCCTCTCCCTTGATGAAATAAAACAGCATCTTACCCAAACTGCAAATAATTAAACACTGAAAAAGACTTACCGCTCCCCCCAACATAAAAAAAGCCCTCTTACGAGGGCTTTTTGAAAATAAACGACGCTGACCACTTTGTGGTCAGATGTCGTTTATATTAAAATTAGAAGCTAAATTTTGCTCCAACTGTGAGACCTACGCCGATGTCACCATCGCTGGCTACGCCAGAGATCGGGAGTTCAGCATAGAGCTTAAGACCCATATCAAGTGTATAGGATACTTCAGGAGTAATTGTTAAACCTAGAAATTTGATTCCATCTTCTACGAGAGGAATATCAATTGAAAGCTTAGCAAAGAGAGCGTCCATTGTGTATGAACCAAAGAGCCTAACACCCTGAAGTGCGTCTGCACCATCACTGAAGTCCATGCAGAGTGTTGCGCCAACACCAATACCGGCTTCTAAGTCAGCACCAACAGTAAATTCAAGAAGGATAATATCCAAGGCATCGCCTGCATGTACTACGATGAGCGGAAGAGCAACACCAAAATAAAGATCTCCAAAACCCATTGTCTGGGTAAATTTAACATTTGGAACAACCCAAAGCTCTAATTCAGTAGCCATAACATTTGCTGTTATTGCAGGAGACAGTGTAGATGCCATTCCTTTATCTTCATCAACAGGGAAGAAAATATAAGCATCAAGACCAAACGCTAATTTAGAAGCGTCTGAAAGTGAAAGGATATATTTACCGCCGAGCAATAAGTCAATACCAATTGCCATTTCACCATCGACCATTAAAATAGGAACACCAAGTTCTGCTACTACTTCAACAGCTTCATCCATGAGAGCGGCTTCATAACCAACATAAGGTCTGATAATGATCGGCAGCGGATCATCATTGAAATCTGAGATTCCAACTTCTGCACCTACATAGACACCAAGTCCTTCCTGAGCCATGGCACTTACACCAACGAGTGCGAATACCATAAAGAGAATTGCGATTTTTTTCATTTAGAAAATTCCTCCAATTTAATTTTTGCCTAAATACTTAAGCATATTTAACATATAATGAAAATCGGAAAAAATGTCAATGAATTTTAAGAAAATTTTCAATTTTTATTATATTTTTTGCTAAATTTCCATTTTAATAGCCAATTTTATAGGGAAATCACCCTATAAACATCAAAAAACCGTGCGTTTTCGCACGAACTGCACAAAAAACATCACGAAATGCAACCAAAAACTGGTTACCCGCGCGCTTTTGCGAGAATCTCTGGGTTATCCGCAACATAATCCAGAACATCAGCCATTATACCGGTATATCCATTTCCAAGCGATTTATATTTAGAAAGACAATTCGGACTTATCCTGATAGTTACAGCCGGCTTTATCAATTTCTTTTTTTTACGAAGTTCACGCGCCAGAGCTGCAAATTCAGCAAGCGCTTTTGGCGATGAATCAGGGCAATCAGGTGTAAATACAATCGGTGCTTTTGCAGCCTCACGAATTCTTTTAATCTGTTCCTTAGTTGGCTTTTGTCCAGCCCTTACTGTTATTGTTGTCATGGCCATAATAACTCCTTTTTTCCGCTTTTGTCGCGGCTCTCGCAGAAATAATACGCGTTTTATCACCGCGTTCCGTATACACTACAAAAAATACCTTGTTTACAATACCTAATGTCTGCCAACGATCTTCATCTCCTGCATTACCTTCACTGTCATCACGTCGTTCTATTCGCAGCGGATCAATAAACACAAGTGCAGCATCTTCAAAGTCGACTTTATGTTCTTGCCAATTGATTTTTGCCTTTTCGGGGTCAAATTCAATTTCCTTTATTGTCATACAATATTGTAATACTTATTTGTGTACGTTGTCAAATTATATTATAGACAAAACCCTGTAAAATACATACAATTCCAGTGTCGGCAAGTACGCCTGAGCTGCCGCGATTGGAACCTAAGGTTCTTTAGAACCTATGGTTCATACCAAATTGTCAGGCCCTGTTGAAAAACGAAGTTTTAAAACTACGTTTTAGACTTTGTTTGAACAGGAAATATCAGGAGGATTTATATGAGCGCGACAATCAGGCTCAAGAGATTTGGAACAAAGAAGCGTCCCTATTACCGCATCGTTGTTATGGACAAACAGGCGCCAAGAGACGGAAAAACCATCGAGGAACTTGGTTACTATCATCCCATAGAAACGGAAGAAAAGCAGATCAATTTTGACGAAGCGAAGGCAAAAGCATGGCTCGAAAAAGGCGCCATCGTAAGTGACACAGTACGCCGTATCTTCAACAAGAAAAACTTGTCCGTGAAGTAATTCGACCGTTAAAACAATTAAAGATAGGTAACACAATGGAAAAAGATCTAATTGAATACCTGGCGAAATCTCTCGTAGATGATCCTTCGCAGGTACAGGTAAATATTGTAGAAGGCGAGAAATCAACAATTTTGGAGCTGCGCGTAGCGGAAGGCGATATCGGTAAAGTAATCGGCAAACACGGAAGGATCGCGAAAGCAATCAGAACTGTTTTGCAGGCGGCAAGCGCGCGAAGCGGAAAACACACAGTTTTGGAAATCCTTGACTGATGTTGATAAGAAAATCGGCGGCTGGGAAAAACCTGCTGCCTGATAACTACCATCTGGTGTCCTGTTTTATATTTTGAGATTATCAGGACACTGACATGACCGAAAAATTCATAATTGGCGTAATTGGAGCTCCCTTCGGCGTAAAAGGTTTTGTAAAAGTCCGCTCGTTTTCAGGCGAGATTGATCATTTACTGAGCCTTAAAGAAATCAAAATCAACAAAGACGGACAGGAAAAACTTCTCAAAATTGATGAGAGCAGCCCGTCCGCGCCTGGTGTGATAATCCATTTTAAGGGCTTCGACAGCCCCGAAGCGGCAAAAACGCTAAACGGCGCTCAATTAATCGCAAGCCGCGATCAGGCGGCACCCTTAAACGACGGCGAGTTTTACATCGAAGACTTAAAGGGCTTGCAGGTTGTGTCAGACAAAAACGAGCTCGTCGGTCATGTTCTGGACATAATCGAAGGCGGCGGCGGAGAACTGGCAGAAATAAAACTAATCAATAACGGCGAGAAACATCTTGTCCCTTTCCGTAAAGAGTTTTTTTCGGAAATCATTCCGGAAAAAGGAATATTGGTGATTCACGATTTAGCTACTAGCCTTTTGTACGAAAATAATAAATTCAGTAAGGATATAAGCTGATGAAATACACCGTTTTAACGCTTTTCCCAGAAATTACTGACGCTTTTTTCGCAAATTCCATCATGGCGAAGGCTATTAAGCGGGGGGTTATCAGCTATCAGCCGATAAATATCCGTGATTTTGCGTACGACAAGCATAAAACCTGCGATGACGCTCCTTATGGAGGCGGCGCCGGTATGCTTATGCTGGCAGAACCGCTGAGTTTAGCCATTGAAGCGGCATTAGGAGAAGACCACGGCACAAAGAAAGTTATTTATTTGTCGCCGTCGGGGAAGCCGTTTAATCAGGAAGCGGCAAAGGAGCTGTCTGCCCAAAATGAGCTTATTCTGATTTGCGGGCGATATGAAGGTATTGATCAGAGGGTTATAGACAAGTATGTTGATGAAGAAATCTCTGTGGGAGACTATGTCTTGTCTTCCGGGGAGGTTGCCGCGCTTGCGATCATTGACGCTACTTACAGGCTTGTAGACAGCGTGATTTGCGCGGACTCTCTTGACGAAGAAAGTTTTTCAGGCGGTCTTTTGGAGTATCCCCAGTTTACACGTCCGGAAGTTTATGATAGTATAAAAGTCCCTGAAGTACTGCTGTCCGGACATCATGAACAAATACGAAAATGGCGGCTGGAAAAACGGGTGGAAAAGACCCTGCGGCTAAGACCGGACATGATAAAACAAGGCAGGGAACTTGGACTTTTTAACAAAGAAATAAACGGTATTATTGACCGTCTGACTACTTAAAAAAACGCCTCTGAGCGGTTTTTGGTAAACAAACGGATCACATAGAAACAGGAGAGAACGATGAACGAGATTCAGGCAATTGAAGCCGAACAAATGAAACCAGAACTTGACCAATTTAAGGTTGGCGATACAGTCAAAGTTCACTTTAAGATCGTAGAAGGCAAAACCGAACGTGTACAGCTTTATGAGGGTCTTGTCATTGCCATGAAGAATTCCAAATCCGGAAAAACTTTTACCGTAAGGAAAATATCTTATGGCGTGGGTGTCGAAAGAGTCTTCCCGATTCATTCACCCCGTATTGTCAAAGTTGAAGTAGTGCGCCCCGGAAAAGTCAGAAGAGCAAAACTCTATTATATCCGCGAGAAAATCGGAAAAGGCGCCAAAATTAAAGAACTTATTATCAAAAAGAAAGGTTCCAAAGGCGCTCAGGTTCCCTCAACGGGCACGGTTGCCGCCGCAGACGCTGAATAGATACCGCAAAGGCTGGTAGTTTCATAAGAAACCGGAGTTTTTTATGAAACTACCAGGTTATTTCCAATAAAATAAATTCAAAATTCGATTTACGCTTGCATTTTGCCATTTGTTAGCCGATATTTATAAAGAGGAGTATCTATTTTTAGACTTCTCCCAAGGATATATGGAATGAATGTTATTAATACAAGCGATCTTAGACCTGGACAGGTTTTCTCTGAACCTGTTTTCTCGGAAGGCGATTGTTTACTGGTAACAGAGGGGATTCCGCTTCGTCAAAGAGATATTGATATTTTAATAACCTGCGGTATTGAATATGTAAGAACGGCGGGAATGATCATCAATAGCAAGGCTAATGGAAAAACAGGTGAATTAAAAGACGCCGCCGGAGCCATAAAAGAACTTGAAGATGTTTTAGCTGAAGCAATGGAAGAACTGGACGGCGACAAGAACGAAGCAGCTCCGCCTCCTCCGCCTGTAAAAATGCCAAAAATTAAATTTTCAATTAATGACGTAAGGCAAAACTCAGGTCCGTACAGGGCATACAAGAGCACAATAGAAAAATTGAACTCTGTTTTTAATGCTTTAAAAACAGGGGACGATATTCAAATGCGCGCTATAGATAATATATGCGATAAACTTCTGGAAGATTTACGCGAAAATCCCGGCAGCTTTGTTGGGTTCATTCTCGGCGGAGAAGTTTCCGGGAACGAGCTGGCAAAAAGCTCCGTAAACACGGCGATTTTGGCTGCAATGACTGCGCAGGAACTGCGTCTTCCTCCTCATAAAGTGCAAAATGTTGTTTCGGGCGCTCTTCTTCATGACGTTGGAATGTTAAGGCTTTCCAGAGGAATTACAGAAAAAAAAGGCGGGCTGTCGGAAGCCGAACTTGAGCAGATAAAAAGTCATCCTTTGCACACGTCCAAAATCGTAACAAAAGAATTATTCGGTCCGCATGAAGTCAATTTAATAGCTCTTCATCATCATGAAAGATGGGACGGTCAGGGTTATCCCGACAGGCTTACCGGTAATGCCATAGATATTGGAGCGAGAATTGTCTCTGTTGCCGATGCGTTTGAAGCCATGGTAAGCAAAAAATCATACAGAAACTCGATGGTCGGCTATCAGGCGATTAAAAATCTCATGGCGGATAATTCCCGCCGCTTTGACCCGACAGTAATCTCTGCGTTTACAAAAATAATGGGTATTTATCCAATCGGGTCGATTGTTTGCCTGAATGACAGCACAATCGCAAGGGTTGTAAAAGTCCACACAGACGCTCCTATGCGTCCTGTTGTTCAAATGCTGACAGACAACAAAGGAAATGCGCTTGGCTCGGGGAAAGTAACAACAATCGACTTACTGGAAGAAAGAACCCTGTTTATCAAAAAAGCGATCGATCCCGCAGAATATGAAGGTAATGTATAAAAAAGGCAGAGCGGGAGAAGAGCGGGCGGCAGAGGCGCTGAAAGCCGCCGGAATGGAAATAATCGCTAAAAATTACAGATATATGTCAGACAGCGGAATTATATTGGGCGAGATCGATATAATCGCGCAGGATAATGAAACAATCGTATTTACAGAGGTAAAATCATCCTCGGTAATGGGAGCGGAGGGGCTTCAATATACCATCAACGATAAAAAACAAAGGAAAATCATTAAAACCGCTAAGTATTTCCTCTCAGAAAATCGAAAATATAGTAATATGTCGATTCGATTTGATGTTGTTTTTGTTAGGGGCTGTGAGCCAAAAACAGGGGACAAGGCGTCTGGGTACATAATTTCCCATCTTGCATCAGCCTTCATGGAGAGTGTATGATGATGGAACAGACTAGCTTGAATAATAAAAGGCTTGAATCTCTTCGCCGCAGCATCAATGATGAGAACTACCTTCATGCCGCGATTCAAAGGCTTGCTCTGGTTCTTAGCAACGAGTTAATGGAAATAACAACGGAAGGCGGTCAGAATGAGCGGCAGCGGAAAAGGCGGAAATAATCGCAAAAATCGTCAGGGTTTAAAAAGCAAGACGCACTTTAGCCAGCGAAAGGAAGACGTTCCAAAACATTCCAAAAAAAACGGTTCTGCGGATAATCCGTTTGTAGATGAAATATTCGAAAGAAATAAAGAAAGCCAGCATGAACGTCCGCAGTGGACAGCCCCGGAAATGCCCGCAAATCCTATCACCACTCCCGATTGCCCCTGGTGCAGTAAGCCGATAACGGATATCACTACCGCCATAACCGACAAAGATTCAGGGCTCCCTGTTCATTTTGACTGCGTGCTTTCACGAATCAGCTCCATGGAAAANCTGGAAAGCAACGACAGCGTTTGCTATATCGGGGGNGGACGATTCGGCGTAATTCATTATAACAACCCTCCCGATATGAGAGATTTTACAATCAAAAAAATACTTGAGTGGGAACCAAAAGACAGAAAAGACGAATGGCGAAAACCCATAAGTGAATATTTTTCAATTACCTGAGAGGCTTAATGGAAAAAATCCAGAACGAGGCATTCGATATGAATTACGATGATTTTTTCTCAAGGTCTGCGATAACTGAAAATATCGATCTATTAAGAAAGACAGGCGTAATTGAATATATCGAACACCTTAACAAGGAAATAAAAGATTATAAATATCTCCTTGCCGGAGGGCTCGATATTTTTAACCACACCAGCATCGATGAAATAATGGACGCGGCAGTCAGGCAAATTTCTGAATTATTCCTGCCGTCATTTATCGCGTTTCTATGGAAGCCGATTCAAAACAGGGATGAAATTACAATAAAAGCATATAAAAATTATAAGCCTGTAAATATCGATCTTCGTGTAAACTCAATAACCCCTTTTGAAAATTTTTTTAAAAAATATCCCAAGCCGATAAATTTTGAGCTATTGGCTTTCCAGCTTAATGACGATGAAACAGTAAGGCCGTATCTGGAAATCGGTACAGATATTGCCATTCCGATTCTGGGTCCTTTTGGGTTATACTGCATCATTTTGATCGGCGACAAAACGCTCGACGATAACGGTTATACCCGCGATGAATTATATTTCCTTCAGCAGCTTATGTGCTTTGTGTCGCAGGCTTTAAAAAACCTTCTGCATTACGACCATTCGCTGCGCGATGTAAAAACAGGTCTTTATAATCACGGGTTTTTTATAACACGCCTTAGCGAAGAGGTATATAGAACCAAACGCCGCGAAAATCATTCTTCTGTAATTGTAATTGATGTGGATAAGTTTAAGGATTTTAATGATATTTTCGGGCATCTTGCGGGAGACAAAGTTCTGGAAACGCTTGCCCAGGTAATAAAACAATGCGTCCGCGTAGAAGATATCCCTTCCCGTTTCGGCGGCGAAGAGTTTACTGTGCTTTTGCCTAACACAGATAATCAAACTGTCTGGAGCATTGCGGAACGTCTTAGAATGAACGCCGCGGAAATGATCGTACCCTGGAGCAATCCTCTGCCGCAGGTTACGATAAGCGTAGGGATTTATACTTTTGATAAAGATACTCCCACAGATGTCAGTAATATTATCCGGCGCGCCGATGAAGCGCTGTATATTTCCAAAAAGCGCGGCAGAAACTGCTGCACTATGTGGGAACCGGAAATTATAAAGGAGATAGTGGAATGATTGGAATTATCGGAGCAATGGAAAATGAATTAAAATTCCTCTGCGAAGCAATGGGGAATTACGAAACTCTGGAAGCCGGCGTTTTTCAATTTTTTACCGGAAAACTAGAAGGCAAAGATGTAACTCTTTTGAAGTGCGGAATCGGAAAAGTAAACGCTGCCGTAGGATGCGCTCTGCTTATAGAAAAATTTAAACCTGATTATATTATTAACACAGGTTCAGCAGGCGGAATAGGCGAAAATAAAAACGATAAGCCGAAAGTCGGCGATGCTGTAATTTCGACCGGACTTGTTTATCATGATGTTGATGTTACAGCTTTTAAATACGAGCCTGGGCAGCTTCCTGGGCAGCCGCAGATTTTTCCTGCTGATGAAAAACTCATTAAACTTGCGGAAGCCGCTGTTGATGAGCTTATTAAAGAAAAAGCCCTCCCCGCCGACTTTGCCCACAGGCGCGGTTTAATCGGTTCCGGAGATGTGTTTATGCATGAGCCTGCCAGAATAGCAAGCGTATGTAAAACATTCCCAAATATAACCGCAGTGGAAATGGAAGGAGCGGCGATTGCTCATTGCTGCAGTTTGTTCTCTGTTCCCTTTTTGGTAATCCGTGCGCTTTCTGACATTGCGGGGACTGAATCTCCAATGAGCTTTACAGAGTTTCTCCCGATTGCTTCAAAACACTCGGCGCAGATTGTAATGAGGATTATCAGATGAAACGTTTCTATATAATTATTTCGATTTGCATTACCGCGTTATTTTTTGCCAATTGCTCACCCCGCCAGGCACAGGCACAGGCTGTTTCGCAGACAGAAACACAGACACAGCTCCCCGCTGATGACGGTAAACCTGTTGTTTACATGACCACAAGCATTACGCCGGAAGGGCTTATGGCGGTTTATAATGCGCTTGGTCTTCAGGCGCGCGGCAATGTCGCGGTAAAGATACACACAGGAGAGCCCGGTAACACTCATTTTTTATCTCCTTCACTCATTAGCGAACTTGTGCAGCGTGTAAACGGCACCTTTGTCGAGTCAAACACAGCTTATGGAGGAAGACGCGCAAGCGCCGCCGCGCATTATCAAGTTGCGCGCGATCACGGGTTTACCGCTGTCGCTCCTGTTGTAATTCTTGATGAAAGAGCGGACTTAAGTCTTCCTGTAACAGACGGCAAACATTTAAAAGAGAACATTGTAGGCGCGCGCTTTAACGAGTTTAATTTTCATATTGTACTGTCACATTTTAAAGGACATCAAATGGGCGGCTTCGGCGGCGCGATTAAAAACATGTCCATAGGATACGCCTCCACCGCAGGCAAGGCATGGATACACTCTGGCGGTAAAAGTAAAACAAGACCATGGGGCGGCGCGCAGAACGACTTTCTTGAGGCTATGGCGGAAGCAGCCAAAACAATCGCAGACGCAAATCCCGGCAGAATGATTTACATCAATGTTATGAATCATCTTTCTGTTGACTGCGACTGCAACGGAAGACCAACCGCGCCGACAATGGCTGACATCGGCATACTCGCCTCGCTTGATCCTGTCGCGCTAGATCAAGCCTGTGTCGATTTAATTTACGCCGCGCCTGACAGCGCAGATTTAAGGGAACGCATAGAATCCAGAAACGGACTTTTAACATTAACACGGGCGCAGGACATCGGACTTGGCTCAAGAGAGTATAGACTGATCAGATTATAATGTTGCAAGAAAATGGAAACAAATTTTTACCTGTTTCCATAAAGGCTTAAGACATGTTTGAAATCATCAGGCGCGAAACAATCTACATCTGGTATTTTTTCTCGATTCAGTTTGAACAGATTTTTTGGTACTGGATAATCGGGATGGCGCTTGGGTCCGCAGTCTCTGTTTTTGCAAAGGAAAAAATACACTCGCTTTTTATATCTCTTCGCGAAAAAAAACTTGGCATCTTCGGACTTGTCCCCGCTTCGCTGCTTGGGATAGCCTCTCCGTTGTGCATGTACGGAACAATTCCAATCGTTGCGTCATTTGCCGCAATCGGTTCCAACAATAGCGGGAAGGGAATTGGAGAAGACTGGCTTGCCGCTTTTATGATGAGTTCCATCCTGCTAAACCCGCAGCTGCTTTTTTACACGGCGGTGCTTGGAACGCCTGCGCTTGTGATACGTTTGGTCAGCTGCTTTTTATGCGGCATAGCTGCGGGACTGGCGATTAGATTTATATACAAAGGAAAACAATTTTTTAATTTTACAGGGTTTTATAATAGTGATAATCGCTGTGACAGTAATGGTGCCAGTCAAAAGAACAGTCACTTTCTTCTCCTTCTCTTTCGCAGCTTTGGCAGGAACATAAAAGCTACGGGTCTATATTTTATAATCGGCATCCTGCTTTCCGCTCTCTTTCAGCGGTATGTGCCTCAACAAGCTTTTGCGCGTCTTTTTGGCAGCGAGAATCGCGGGTTTGGTTTGCTTATGGCGGCTACTGTCGGGGTTCCGCTGTATGTCTGCGGAGGAGGAACAATACCGCTGCTTCAATCGTGGCTTCATAACGGAATGAGCATGGGAGGAGCCGCGGCTTTTATGATCACAGGTCCGGCGGCAAAAATCACTAACCTGGGCGCATTAAAGATCGTGCTTGGAGTTAAACATTTCCTTTTATATCTTGGTTTTGCGGTTTTATTCGCGTTTTTTTGCGGAGCAATTGTAAACCTGATAATATAACACCCGGCATTATATTATTGATCCGTAAACAGCTCCGCGATTTCTTTTTTATACATATCTGTAATCACACGGCGTTTATAATCCTGCTTACCGGAAAGTTCCTTGCCGGCTTCAAATGTCTTTGGAAGAAGCGCAGTTTTAAAGATCCTCTCAAATCCGCGAAACCCTGTTTTCCTGTTTACGCGATCGTTTATTTCAAGCTGGATAAGCTCTCTGATTTCCGGCGTTCTTACAAGCGTTTCATTATCAATATATGATATTGAATTTTCTTTTGCGTACGCTTCGATTCGCTCAAAGTTGGGAACAATCAGCGCGGCAAGGAATTTTTGATCCTGTCCCAGAACAACCGCATGATCAATATATTCAGAATCACGGATTTTATTTTCGATCGGGACAGGTTCAACATTCTCTCCGCCCAGAAGAACAATTGTATCTTTTGCGCGTCCTGTAAGTTTTAATTCGCCTTTCCATGTTTTTTTGCCTATGTCGCCGGTGTTAAACCAGCCGTCGTCATCAATAACCTTTTTTGTTTCTTCGGGTTTTTTATAATAACCCTGCATAACCTGAACCCCGCGTGTATAAAGCACGCCTTTTTTTCCGGGTTTTACTTCCTTTCCGGTTTCGGGATCGCGTATTTCAATCTCCATGTTAGGGAACGCGGGACCGATAGTCTGCGCAACAGGATGATTAAAATAACGAACCGCCAAAATTGGCGCTGTCTCTGTAAGACCGTACCCTTCCAAAAGTTTAATTCCAGCCGCGGCAAAGAATTTATCAACAGCGTCAGGTAAAGCGGCGCCGCCTGAAATACCGCCTTTGAATTTTCCGCCAAGCATCGCCTTTACTTTTTTAAATACAAGCGCGTTTGCAAGAGCTCGTACAGGATAGAAAACCAAAAACGGGATAAATGAAAACAGCATATCCAAAGGAACGCATCTTTTATGAAACTGCGGCGTTAAACCCAAAAGCAGGTTTTTCATTGTTTCGTGAGTGTTCGCGGTTTTTACAAAGAAGTTTAACGCGCCGGTTTTCTTTGATGCGGCGGCGTTTCGGTATACGCCTGTTCTCAGCGCCTCCCAAAGCCGGGGAACTGCCGCCATCCAATTGGGACGTATTTTTTGAAAATCTGCCAGCATGATTTTTCCGACAGGTTTGGAATACGCAAGCGAGTTTGCGTTATACAAGGCGATATATTGAATCGCTCTTTCAAAGGAGTGCCACACAGGAAGAACGGTAAGCCATATATCTCCCGGTTTATGACACAGAATAGAAGGAGCGTTTATCGCCTGATTCATAATATTTTTATGAGTCAGCATTACGCCCTTTGGCTCTCCTGTAGTACCGGATGTAAAAATGATTGTGGCAATTTCATCGCCCTTGCCCTGATCGATCTCTCCTTCTATTGCGCTTACGCCGTCTTTCGTAATGACAGAGGCGCCATTTTCCATTATTTCCTTAAAGCCCAGAATCTTGAGACCGGAAATAGATGATGAATATTTATTCTTGTCAAAATCATTATCAAAAATTATGAATGTAGATAATTGCGGCATCTTATCCCGCAATGGTAAAAGTTTTGCAAGCTGCGCTTCATTTTCAAGAACTGCGGTTTTGCAATCGCCAAACGAAAGAATATACGCAAGCTCGTCAGCCATTGAGTCACAGCCGCGCGGCACATCAGCCGCTCCCAGGCAATGAAGACCAAGGCTAAGAATCATCCATTCCTTGCGGTTATCGGAAATAAGACCAACATGGTCAGCGCGCATTACTCCAGCCTCTTTTAATCCTGCGGCGCAGTAAAGCATTTCATCGTATAAACGGGAAAAAGAGGTAGACTGAAAAACTTCATCTTTATCCTTGCTGTATTGAGCGATGAAGTCTGGATTATCACGGACATTTTTTTGAATGATCCGCGGCAATGTACTGATATTCATAATGGAGATATTATGACACATTTCGTAAAACTGTCAAGTTATTAAAAAATAAATCTTTGCATCGAATTTTTATTATATTATGTATATATTAGTGCGAGGATAAAATCATGAATTTCTGGATTATTATATTTGGAATACTAAGCGTATTAGTTTCCGGGTCACTTTTTATAATCTCAAACCTAATAATGCGCAAATACGCAAACCTGTCAGAAAAGCAGCTGAATCAGCAAAAATTGATGGCAGATATCTCCAGATCATTTTTAACTGATATAGATACCGATACGCTGATTACAAACAATCTGCAAATGGTCGGGGAATTTATGGATGTTTCCCAGATGCTTTTTTTCCGTTTAAAAGATGACGGCTACACGCTGGAATGCTGCAATGAATGGATTAACCCCGAGTTCGGTTTGTTTTCAAGGATAGGAAGCTGCCTTCCACTTAAAGAGCCGATGCTTTCCATAGTAAAAGCCCTGATCCCCGGCAGCGGCAAGGATTCATGTATGTCATCCAATGATCCTATAATAAAAAAAGCGATGGAGCCGTACAGGGTAAGTTTTGTAAATTACATCACCACGCCGGTATATATCAAAGGAGAGATTTTCGGAGCGATTGATTTTTCCAAGGAAGGGGATGCGCGTTCGTGGAGTGACAGCGAGATAAGCCTTGCGACGCTTTTCGCAAGCGCTCTTTCCGGATTTTTTGAACGCGAGGCAATGGTCATCCGCAAAGAAAGCGCAGAACAGGCAAGCCGCGCAAAAACCGCGTTTCTTTCCAACATGAGCCATGAAATGCGCACTCCCATGAACGCAATCATCGGCATGATAGAAATTGCAAAAAAAACAAACGACAGCGATCGAAAACTATATGCGCTTAATAAAGTGGAAGAATCGTCAAAGCATCTTCTTAGGCTGATTAATGATATCCTGGACATGTCAAAGATCGAAGCGAACAAACTGGAGCTTACGGAAATTCCATTTGATTTGAACGAGCTGCTTCAAAAAGCCGTTTCATTTGTGCGTATCCGCATGGATGAGAAAAACCAGATATTCAACATGAATGTAGAAAACAATGTTCCGCTGTATTATATTGGCGATGATCAAAGGCTGACTCAGGTATTAACGAATTTATTGTCAAACGCAGCGAAATTTACCCCGGACGAAGGAAGAATCAGTATTCATGTTTCTTTAGCAGGCGAAGAATACGAATATATCAAACTCTGCTTCAAAGTAAAGGACAGCGGAATAGGCATACCTTCGGCTAAGCTGGAAAAAATTTTCAATGCTTTTGAACAGGCGGAGAGCGGTACAACCCGAAAATACGGCGGCACAGGTCTTGGGCTTGCAATTACAAAGCGTATTATAGAATTAATGGGCGGGCAGATTACCATCGATTCAGCGATTGATAAGGGATCAACCTTTATTTTTACGGTAAATCTCCGCCGTTATAAAGGCGACACCATTGTTTTTGATAAAAAAGAAAAAGCCTCCGCAATTAATATGGCTGGTGTCTTTACGGGAAAGAGACTTCTGCTTGCGGAAGATATCGAAATAAACAGAGAGATCGTTATCTCCCTTCTGGAAGATACAGGGCTTATTATTGATACTGCGGAAAACGGAAAAGAATCACTGCAAAAGATACTAAGCTCTCCCGGCAGTTACGATATTATTTTTATGGACGTGCAGATGCCGGAAATGGACGGGCTTCAGGCAACCCGACATCTTCGCGCAAACGGAATTAAAATCCCGATTATCGCAATGACAGCAAATGTATTTAAGGATGATATTGATAATTGTATTGCCGCCGGCATGAATGACCATATAGGAAAACCGCTTTCGCTTGAGACAATGTATGAAAAATTAAAAATATACTTAAAATGATTTAATA
>JGI24695J34938_10002210_pt1 | contig 15160 bp, 12 predicted proteins | sample TergutCo191P3_FD_34938 | JGI IMG/M metagenome (IMG submission 34938) | reverse complement strand
TTCCTCGAAAAACTTGCCGCCAAACAGGATGTATTATTCGCTTTTATCCCCGTAGCGGTGCAGCTCCTTTTTCTTGTCGTCTTAGACTGCATTATTATCAGTGTCCTTGGCGGAATAATAGAATTAATTATCGAGCAATTTTCTGTGCCGTGGAAATACTCGCCGTCAGATATTTTTAAACTCGGTTTTTTACGCAACAACGTGTCGTCTTTTATCGCCGGTATACTTTCGCAAATTCCAATTAATATTGTCGACAGATTTATCGCCATAATTGGAGGATACGGAATTTCGCTTGTTTTCCGCAGATGGCTGTCCGCAGAAAATGCCGAATCAAGGGGTATATAAAAAATGTTTAAATTTTTAAAAATTTAAAATAACGATGAAAACATCTGAGGAATCGATATAAAGTTACCAATCGCGCCTCCAAGGCTTGAAAGAAAAAAGACAAGCAACGCTCTTGTTATTCTGTTCCGGTAAACGCCTTTAACGCTTGTAGCGTCTTCGGTAATATTTTGAACGTCCAAAACACGCGGTTTTACAAACGCGATTTGCACAAGTCCCGCGAATAATCCTACCCCTACAAGCGGATTTAACGTGGCGAATGGAGCGGCAAAAAACGAAACAAGTATCGCAAGCGGATGAGCAAGCGCGATAAGAGAACCAAGCGCGGCGAGAGATCCGTTCCACAAAACCCACGTAAGCACCATCGTTTTAACCTTGTCAAAACCGACAATATAAAACCCTGCCGCGACAAGAGCGACAATCGCAAGCGGGATTATTAAACCCGCGCTTTTGGAAAAGAATCCGCGCGGCGGAATTTTATCAAGCTCGCTTACATCGCTGTCCGCCTCTCCCTTGCTGAGTTTTTCAAGGTGGGTAATCATTCCGCTCATGTGTCCGGCGCCGACAACAGCGGCAACTTTTTTGGGTGCGCGCGTCTCGGGCTGCTCCTGAGACGCTTCTTCTGCAGGCAAGGACGTCCAGATTTTTGAAGCGAGATATTGATCTCTCTCGTCAATCAAAACTGTTTTAACAGCCGGAAGATATTTTGAAAGTTCATTCATCATGCCGTCAAGCTCATTTTTATTTTTAAGAGCTTCTATTTCTTTTTCATCCAGTTTCTCGGTTGTAAAAGCGGAACCCAAAAGAGACGCCATGAGTTTTGCCTTGCTCCAAATGCCGCAGCGCGCCCATGCTCTCCTGAGCGTTGTATGCACTTCCCTGTCGCAAAAACTGTAAGGTATTCCCATCTCAGAAGCGGCTTCTACAGCCGTCTTCATTTCTTCGCCTGGTTTCACCCCCACTTCATTGCCAAGACGTTTTTGAAAACTTGCTAGCACAAGATTCGCAATTAATAAAAAGCCTTTGCCTTCCTTAAACACTTTTGACAAATCAAGTTTTTCCCAGTTGTCATTCTGTGTAATGGAATTATACCGCGCGCTGTCCAGTTCCACGCAAACCATGTCGGGCTTTTCTTCGCGTATTATGTTTCCAACTTCTTCAATACTTTCGCGGGATACATGCGCGGTTCCAATTAATTTGAATTCCCTGCCGTTCAGAGTAATAGTTGTCGTGTTTTCGCTCATTGAGGATTCCTTAAATTGCCGCCGCGTTCAGCTAAAGCTATGTCATTTAACTGCCACTCAATGGAAGCGACAGCGGCAAGTTCCTGAACCATTAAGTGGTATCTGTCAGCCAATGTTCTGCTTCCCTGAATATCAAAATAAGTGGCAAGATAAAAAAGCATCCGCGACTTTGTATATATATTTTGTTCAGCTTCAATTTTTCTAATTACATCAGAATCTCCCCTTAAATCATGAAGCAGACGCAGCACAGCGTAATCCAGCGAATCTCTTGGAGCTGTCCGAAGCACCTGTGATAAAAACTGTTTGGGATCTGCGGGACGGCCTGCGCGCATCCAGTTAAGGGACGCCAAAATAGCGTAAGAAAATTCCTTGGGCGCGTTTCTATACGCATCAAGAAAAGCGTCTCTTGCCAGAGCCCATTGTTTGTTTCTCATTCTTATAACGCCAAGAGCTTCAAAAGCAAAATAATAATCGGGCTTAAGACGTCCAAGCATAATATAATCGCGTTCAGCTCCAGCGTAATCGCCCATTTGATCTTTAATCGCGGCGCTGTAAACATACGCCATAAAAACATTGGGAGAAACCCTTATAGCGCGGTTTAAACTTACAAGCGCGTCTTCATAACGGTTTATCTCCATTAATAACTGTCCGTGATCAACAAGTATCCAATAATTATCAGGTTCAAGCGAGAGAGCTGCGGTAAAATCATCAAGCGCGTCAGCGTTTAGACCGGCGCCCTTATACAACCTTCCCCTTTCCTGCAAAGGTCTCGCCCAATCCGGGTACAGTGTAACCGCGCGGTTTAACAGCCTCTCTGCGCTCCTTGCTTCTTTGTTGTACCTGTGAACAGACGCGCGTCCGACAAGAGCTTCTCCGTTATCCGGTTCAGCCGCCAAAGCTCTGTCAAAGTAATTACCCGCGACGCGAAGATTTTGATTTCCAAGATTGATGTTCGCAAGATCAGTAAGCGCTCTCGCGTGATTTTGATTTATACCGATGACCCTCTCAAGGAACTGCCTTCTTTCCCGTTCCTTGTTCTCCAGAGCTGCGGAATCCGCCAAAATCATCAAAGCGTCTGTATTTCTGCTGTCCGAAGCGACAACGGCATTCGCTATCTGCTTGGCTTCGGCGGGTTTTCCGGCGGCATTTAAAATGGACGCGCGCATCAATCTTATTTCTACAACATTCGCCTGTTCGGCAGGCAGAGAATTAAATAATTCAAGCGCTCCGTTATAGTCTCTGAGCGTAAGCCGCTGAGAAACCTGCGTTAAAACAGCCTCGATACCGGGAGAGGAGACTTCCTCCTGACCGAAAATAACAGGAGAAACGCAAAAAACAAGCAATAGTAACTGGACGCTTCCAATTAATTTATCTTTCATGCTAGTATATAGTATATAAAAATTAATAGACTGGCAAGTTACGCTCGCAGCTTAAAACACACTGCCGTCGTTATATATTGCGTTTTTCAAGGGGTTAATGCATTAATGAGAAAGTCTTTAGCGTCCAAAATAATAGGTCTTACGGTTCTTTATTGCATAGTATTCTGCGTTTTGACAGTGGTGCAGTTCTCGAATAAAGGAAATTTTTCACTTATAATCGGCGGAATGACCATCAGGGGACGTTATATTGAAGATACGCAGACGACGGAAGATACGTCCGCCCGGGAACTGGAAAACGGCGAAGAGTCAATTTACCTGACAGAAGAATTGAACGAAAAACCGGATCATAAACCCCAGCCGATTACAGGCGGAATTAAAATCTTTTACGGCGGACTTGAATTTTCATTGAAAGAAGAACGCGGAAGAGGTTTTTCGCTTGTCAATTTTGATAATTCAAGTCTCGCTGTTAATCCAGAATTTATAATATTGACGGATAACACAGCCCGGTTTATCATGCCGGGCGGAACATCTCTTACTTTTAATTCATTTATCTCGCCGAACGGTCCTGAACTGCAAATAAGCGCGGAGTTTGCGGATGATATAACAGAAGTGATCATTCCGATATCGCCGCGCAGTTCATCATTGGTGCGTGATAACGGGCAGCTTGGCATAATGTATTCGGGCTCGCGTTATGTATTCAGCAGTTTGGGACAGGAACTTGAAAGAGAGAGCCTTTCTCTTTCAAGGGAAAGTTCATTTGTTTCATACCGATCAAGAGGGAAACAAAGAGCATTTGATCCCGCGGATTATATTGTCGCGCAGGAGCCGAATTACGCGAATGTAATCAGAAGCTGGCAGGATTCAAATTTGTCAGCATGGAATCAAAATACATCCTCGCTTCAAACCGAAGATGATATAATCGCGTACCTTTCATTATCTCTTCAGCGCGGAAACTTTCCAAACGCGATTAGATCAATTCCTTCCGGTTTTGTGAACAGTTCAAGGCACAGTTACAGATCCGCAGGATATGTCGGAGGCATGTCAAACGCTTACCGCACATTTGTATCAGCGGAGAATGAAAAATCAAACAGGATTACACGGCTTGCGAGAGGAAGATCACTTGATATCTTAAAAGAAGACCACGCGCTTAATTTCCTTTTTACGCGCAGCAATCTTGTGCTCGCAAACGAAGTTATCGAAGTGATATATAACGCTAACCCCGACATGCTCGTTCCCGATCATTGTCTTGGGCTTTTAAATGTTTATTACGACATGAGGCAATGGCGTCCTGAAGTAGGCAATCCTATCGCGCATCTGACAGAAAGAATGCTCCAGCTAATTTCTGAAAGCCTGAACCGCGATACAGAAAATGACGCGGTGTACGCGTCAAGCCCCGAAGGCAACAATATAGAATACACCATGCGTCTTGGAAGAGCGCTTTTATACTGGGCGGAATCGATTCAAAATCCAAGCTGGACAGCGATCGGAAAGTCATTAATATTGTCAGCCGCGTCAAGCGGAAACTCGGGAAGACTTGTCAATATTATAAATCAGACTGATTATTATCCGCGAGAAACATGGCTCACTGACGGAGGCCACTGGGCGTGGACAATCTCACCGTCAGTCCGCGCGTCATATACAGGCGGCAATTTAAATCTTGCAATCACATTCCATGTTAATTCCGCGCATCATTTAATAATAAGCGGCGTGCGTCCGTTCCTTGGAATTCAGATTCATAACACGACATGGAGATCGGACAGCGAATTTGAACGCTACGATTCGTCTGGCTGGATATATTATCCTGATGAGCAAATTTTAATGCTTAAACTCAGACATCGATCAGCGGTCGAAAATGTCAGAATCATTTATCAGGAAGCTCTTCCTCCTCCGCCGCCTCCTCCTCCGCCGCCGGCAGAAACAATGAACACAGAGGCTTTTGTTGAATAAGCAGACGCTCTTTCTTTTAACCGCGGCTGCCGCGGCTGTTTTATTAATCGTATTTATATGCAGCATTTTATTTACATGCTCAGACGGAAAAAAATCCGCGGAACAATCAGCGGAAACAATTGCGGCGGAAGATGAAACAACCCCGGAAACAACGCAGGACGAAATTGCAAAGGACGCGCAGCAATCCGAAGACAGCGCTCAATCCGCGTTAGACGCGCCGCTCGTGTCATATCAGACTCAGCGTTCATTATCATCGCTTTCAGGTTTAAGCAGATTCCAGGGAATGGGAGTATTCACTGCGGAGATAGATCCAATCAATTTTAAAAATCCCGATATCAATGTATTAAGGCAGATGGGAGCCGATCAGTTTTTAATATCATATTTTTCAGGTGAGCAATTTTACCGTAACGGCGAAATTGACAGAGCAATTAACGAGTACACTTCTTCCATTAACCGCAACAATGAATTCACGGAAGCGTATGTTTCCCGCGGGAACGCGTGGATGAAAAAGCGCGAATTTCAGCGCGCTATTGATGATTACACGAGAGCAATCAGACTTAATAACAGCAAAGCGGAAGTTTACAATTACCGCGGCTTCGCGAGATTACAGCGCAGCGAAATGAACCTTGCGATAGAAGATTTTACGCGCGCTCTAAACATAAATAAAAATTATATAGACGCGCTTGTAAACCGCTCCTACGCTTTTTATCAGACTGGTAACTTTGACAGGGTAATAGAAGACTGCGATCAAATCGTAAAGCTTGAACCCGCGAACGCCGTCATCTGGAACAGGAGAGGCAGCGCGTGGTACAGAAAAGAAGATGACGACAGGGCGATAAGAGATTTTTCAGAAGCGATACGGTTAAATCCAAATTATACAGTCGCCTGGCGCAATCGCGGAAACGCATGGTTAAGCAAGGGAGAGACCGATAAAGCCCAGTCCGACTTCGCGGCGGCGCAGCGTCTTGGCAATTAACATTCAAATTACTGAATAACCTGATCCAGCCCTTCTCTGTATAAACCGTCAAGCTCATTTCTTATCTGCTCTTTTACGCGGTTTGGTATCGAAGGCAAATTCGAAAAGTAACGCAGAACGCGAATCCCGTCCGGAGCAAGCGGCGGACCTGAAAAACGGCAAAGGCTCGCTATTGATGATGTGGCTGCAAGCACAAGCTGAGGATCAACATTGGGATTATTCGGCGCAAGCAGGAAGTTATACGAATGGAAAGATCGTCCCGTAGGATCAACGCCGATCCTGCCAATCGCTTCAGCGCACGCGCTTCTAATCGCAGGTTCCTGATCTTTATCAAAAATATTCCACAAGAACGGAATTGTTTCCCTCGATCCTACATACGCTAAAAGGTTAATCAATCTTACGCGCTGCGGAGGTTTCACTAAAGGACGCACAGCAGATGTCTGCGGGTTTCCGAGGAAGAAGCCGACCATTTCCATTATGTACGCGACATAAACGGGTTCGTTCACTCCAAGCTGACCTGCGCGAATCGCAGCCGCGATTTCTTCATAAACTTTATCCTGTTCAGGATCCTGATAACGGTTGTTTTGTCCTGTCCACGGCGAGGGAGGCGGATGCCCCATTCCATAATCGCCTTCAGGTTCGGGACCGTAGTACCTGTTCCGCGGAACTGTTCTTTGCTTTGTGTCAATTTTATAAACGCGTATAATATTATCGGTTCCGCACGCCCAAAGGAGACCTTCATCGCAGAGAGCGGGAACGCCTGAGCAAACTGTTTGCAGCCTGTGAACAAAACGCCTTCTTCCTTCTGCGGTGTAAGCGCTGACGCCGCGTATTGTAATTGTGTAAACGCCGCGTTCGTCAAACATCATCTGCGCCTGTCCCATCGTCAGGTTTCCCTGCCCTCTCTCCGAGACAGCTTCGTGGCTGTCTCTTGTCCACACAGTACTGCCGCTTGCGTTAAGGCATAACGTTCTTCCGTCTCTCAATGTAACTACAAATAAAGCTCCATTGCTGGCGGACGCTACAGGCGGCGCGGGCAGCGTAGGAAAGCTTGACCTTGAAAGTTTACTTCCATTCCTTTCACTGTCATTAAAATTTATTTTTTCCATTTCGCCGTTTTGATAAAATAGCACATAACTCTGCCTGCTGCCTTCATCCAGCGAAACAATCATTACAGGAAGCCTGTTAAGCCTGATACGCTCAACGCGGCTGAACTGATGAACCTTTACAAAATCATTATTTTGAAGAACCGTCGCGGCGCTTCCTGTCTTGTCAAGAACTGGCTGGAAAGCGATAGGGCTTCCAAGGTCAATTGTCCAAAGCGCGTTTCCGGAAGCGGTGCGGCAGGTCATTGTAGAATCAAGAGAAATAAAAACTCTTCCGTCCCATCCTACAACAGGCGAATAGGAAATTGGTTTCCCTAAATTAAGCCGCCACAGCTCCCTGCCTACGCGGTTAATCGCCATTAAAACGCCGCTTGTATTGCAGACATAAGTAGCCGCTTCATAAGAACGCGCGATATACGGAACGGCGGTGCCTCTCGCGTCAAAGTTCCAGAGAGCCGTGCTGCTTTGAAAAAACGATCTCACTTTTCCGTTTTCGCCGACAAGCACAACAGAGCCTGCCTGCAAATGCGGAATGCCTTTAATCGTATCGCCTATAGACGCTTCCCACATAGGAGCGGCGCCGATATTAACGCCGGCGACATCAACCCTCTGCGCGTGAGCGCACACAAAAGCTGCAAGGAAAAGCGCTGTTATAAAAAAATATTTAAACCAGGTTTTCTTCATGTTTACATCCTTAATTCGTTACCTGATTTTCGTAAAATTCGAAAACCCAAGAACAGCGGAATGATAAACTGACGGTCCGTCAAAATTTCTTCCGCACGGCAGCATATTATTTACAATTTCAAATGCCGTTTTATTATCATTAAACACAATACTCATACCGCTTTGATTAACGGCTGTTTGATCAGGCAGCGTCTCTTCAAGCGTCAGATTAACACTGAAGTTGGCGTCGATGCGAACCTGCCTTGAACTTATATTGATAACCCTGTTCGCAAAACCGGCGTATGAATAAGTTCCGGTTCCGTATCCTTCATAGCGAAGGGCGTTTTGAAGCTTGTGTTCCCATGTATCATATCTCTCTACCCTGACGCTTCTGTCGGATCTGAATTCCATAATGCAGACGACAGGACCATCAGGCAGATTGATGGTAGACTGCCATGTACCCAAAAGATAATTTGGCAGCGGAACCCTTTCCACAGCCTTGGCGCAAAACACGGGAACAGAAAGAGCGCCTACATTAGCCGCCTGCTCCCTGAATTCATTTAAAACCTTTTCTGTAGCGGCATCTATCGTCCTTCCCGATAAAACAACAGTGTTACCCTGTCTTGAAAGAGTGCCCCGGATAATAAACTCAACGCCGTCTGTACCCTGAACAACCCTGAGCGTACCCCATGACGTCAGCTCAGAAACGATCCTGTTTGTAAGACCCGCCGCGTCAGAGGGATTTGCGCCTCCCCCAACGTCAAAATTCACAACGCCTACAGAAGGAACCCTTTGAGCGTAAATAACGCCTATGGAAAGAAAAATAAGCAGAAATGTTAATAATATTCTTCTATTTTCATGATACATATACGAATTATAACAAAAAAAACGGCAAAAAGCAACATTTTTTCATATTGAAGTATATGACAAAAACCCATAATAAAAGAACATGATATAATGCTGAAACATGAATAAAAACGAATACATGAAACAATTAAAGCAGCTTATAAAAAAATACCATCCTGATCTTTGCGAGAACGCTTATTTGGAATCAATGTATAACGAAATAACAAAAATACTTGTAAATAAGCTGAACGAAGTAAAAACAAACGTAGATTTTAAAAATGAAAAAGCCGCGTTAATCAAGAACAGTGAGCAGGATTATCATTTTTATAAAACAGGAATGAAATATTACAGAAACATTCACCCAAATAAATTTTACAAGCGAAACGCGGATTCTACATATGAAACAAAAACGTATAATGAACTGGTTTCCATATTAAATAAAATCTATTTATCGTTTAATTTATCTGAATATTATTTTAAAATTATTACTGTAAAATATCCGCAGTCCGCGTACTTTGAAGACTCAAAAGCAAAAATTGAATTATTAAGAAAATTATTTAAAAGTTATGAGAATATGGTCCTGGAAGAAAATAAAATAATCAATAATAACGATTTTATAAGTGAAATGGGATTAAAATTATTATAAAACAAGACGCGTTTAATAATTTAATCAGCGAATATTTTTATTGCGGATTATGAAATTGTATAATAGAATTTAAACAGGAAACCTGAAAAAACAATAAATACTTTAAGGTTTTAAAAAAATTAAAGGAGGCCTTTATGGCATCATCGTCACCATTGGATATTCTAAAGGGAATTGGAGCAGCTGCCGCGGGATTGGCAGGAGAAAAAGTAGCTAAAAGCGGTTCGATTCCGGGTCTGGATATTGCGTCGATCATTCCAGCTCTATTGGGCGGTAAATCGGGAGGAAGCAGCAATCTATTGGGAACAATCGCGTCTGTCGCGTCAAAAAGCGGACTGCTTAAAGATACAAAACTGGGAAACATCGCGGATCTGGCAGGCTCACTGCTTTCAATAGGAAAATCAAGCTCCAAGACTACAGCGAAAACAAGCACAAAGGCTGACGGCATTGCAGGTCTCGCGGCGTCAATTCTGGGCAGCACAGGCACAGGCGCGAATCTCGCGTCGATAGCGGCGTCGGCTTTAAAACTCGGGAAGACAGCGGAGAATGACAAATCGCTTGTAGGCATGGCTTCTGAACTTGGCAAAACATTAAGCGGCAAATTCGGCGTCTCCTTAGCAGGATCAGGAACGGCGGTTAACGCTCTGGATAAAGTAATCGGGAACGATCTCAAAGCGACGCTTTTCACATCTATATTGAAAGGCATCGCAAAGTAAGTAAATCAGCCAAGAGATCTGCATTCAAGGTAAAAGCGTTTTTCTGCGGAATGACCCATGGAAAAACTTTTCCTTGGAAGCGGACCGAGACGAGCGACAGTTTCAAATAACCCTGACTTTTGCACAGGCGGCAGAATTATTCCTGCCGCTTTTTTTCTTTCAGAAACCAGACGAAAAACCTCTTCATCGTCATGGATATAATCGATCAGCGCAGGCTTTTTCCCGGCGTATTCATCCAAAAGCGGCTGAAGACAGGCGGTCGCGATTCCCGGCGCGGAAGTTTCGCTCAGCGCAAAGCGTCCTTCAGCGATAACTCCAAACCTGCTGCCGCCATTTTCGGGCAATTCGCTGCAAAGTTTCAATAGTTCTTTTTCGTTATTTAAAGGTTTGCAGGAAAAATCCGGCAGTTTTGAAAGCAGGGAAATTATTCCGTCATAGCCAATATCAAAAACAACGCGGTGAATCGGCTCAAATTGAATAGCGGGATCATAAATATTTTCAATTTCAACTAACGCATATCTGCACGGATGAGAAAGTATTTCTTCCTTGTCATTCAATCCGGCTTTTATTTCATCCCAAATGCCTTTCGCAGCCGCAAGCGAATGATTGCCGTCTCCTACGGCGAATAAAAACGGTTTTCGTTCAGCGCTGTTATAGCGGTTTGCAGAACGGCTGTGCAACTCGTCCAGTTTTTCATAGACAAAAGCAATGATGTCCTGCGAATCAACAAGCCAGCCTGAAACATTCCCTGATTCCATCATTAAAGGTATATTGTATACAGGCGGAGTGTTTTTCAATTTTTCTCCGAGCGCGGGCAGAAGACTGTCCGTGTTATCGTCAATCAGCAGCAATACATGAGGCAGTTCCAGCGGAGCGCCTCTTCGGATGTTCATGCGCGGAGGAAGACGCTCAGGCACTGTTCCTTCGGTACAGCGGATTAGAGGACGCGCTTCAGGGAGCCATTCATATTGATCAAGATCGATTGCCGCGATTAACCCGCGCCGTTTTTTTTGATGAGGCGTATCTCTTTCCACATAGATAAATCCTTTGCGCGGCTGGGCAAAAACGCCTTCTTCCAGATAATTCTTCATTGCGCAATGGATACCGGCGATTCTTTTGTCCGCGCCGCTGTCACCGAGAAATACTTCCGGAAAAATCAAATTCAAGGCAGAAGGAGAATTCCCGGTAATTTTTTTTGCTTTCTCCCAATAATCCCTGTCCTGCGTAAACTGATCGCAGGCAATCACCGGCCATTTCGGCAAATATTCCGCTTTTGGAAGCAGAATTGAAGGCACTTCAAGTCCAATATTGTTCATATAAATTCCAAAGAGAGTATATCACATCAATTGAGTGATATAACAGTCCCTTAATATACTTGAATACATAGTAAACATATAGTATTATTCAGTTATGGATATCAGCACAATATGCGTACACGGTTGTGAGAAAAAATACGATACCACAGGCGCGGTATCGGTTCCCATTTTCTCGTCTTCAACTTTCGCGCATCCCGGCGTTGGACAGAGCACAGGGTTTGATTACTCGCGTTCGCAGAACCCGACAAAAGAGCATCTTGAACATACGATTACCGCGCTTGAGGGCGGCTTGGATACTATTGCGTTTTCATCCGGCATGGCGGCGGTTTCAGCGTTTATGGAATTATTTTCTCCCGGCGATCATGTTATCGCTTCTTATGATTTATACGGAGGCACATTCCGCCTCTTTTCACACATATCAGAAAAAAACGGCGTAAAATTTTCATACGCGGCGAGCGCGGAAGAAATCGCCGCTAAAGTAAGACCTGAAACAAAAGCGGTTATTGCGGAGACGCCGACAAATCCGATGATGAATGTAGTAGATATTGAAGCGGTTTCAAAAATCGCTCAAAAGAATAATTTGCTTTTGATTGTAGATAATACTTTTTTAACGCCGGTTTTTCAAAAGCCGTTATCACTTGGCGCGGATATTGTTCTTCACAGCGGAACAAAATATCTGGGCGGTCACAATGACGCGCTTGCAGGAATGCTGACTGTAAAAGACGGCAATCTGGCTGAACGCCTTCGTTTCATCTCGAAAACAACAGGCGCCTGCCTTTCTCCTTTCGACAGTTTCCTGATTATCCGCGGAATTAAAACCCTCGCGTTAAGAATGGAACGTCATAATAAAACAGCGTTAGCTGTCGCGAAGTGGCTTATCGATCAGAATAAAGTAAAAAAAGTTTATTACATCGGATTACAGGATCATCCTGATTACGCCATTTCCTGCCGTCAGGCAAGCGGCTTCGGCGGAATGATTTCCTTTTCTGTTGACAGCGAGCAAACCGCGAAATCGATTTTAGAAAATGTAAAAATAATTAAGTATGCCGAAAGTCTCGGCGGCGCGGAAAGTCTTATCACCTATCCTCTGCTTCAAACTCACGCCGATCTTCCGCAGGAGGAACGCGAAAAACGCGGAATAAACGCGTGTTTACTGCGTTTGTCGGTCGGTCTTGAAGCGGAAAATGATATTATGGAAGATTTAAAACATGCTATATCGGGCGTTAAATGAAATACGATTTTAATACCGTAATAGAAAGAAAAAATACAAACAGCATTAAGTTCGATCCACTCTCCAGAGGAAAACCGCAAGACGTTCTTCCTCTATGGGTTGCCGATATGGATTTTTCATCTCCTCCATGCGTACAAGAAGCGGTCTCCGCCCGCGCGCAGCATGGAATTTACGGATACTCAGAGCCTGACGCGTCATATTATTCCGCCGTGCAAAACTGGTTTAGAAACCGCTTTAACTGGAACACCGAGAAGGAATGGCTGTGCATAACAGCGGGAGTTGTGAATGCTTTGTATCTCGCGGTGCGTGCTTTAACAAAACCGGGAGACTCAATTCTGATTCAGCAGCCTGTTTATTATCCATTCAGTTCTTCAGTTATAAAAACCGGGCGCAAATTACTTGTAAATGAACTTGTTTATGACGGAAACAGCTACACAATAGACTTCAGCGATTTTGAAAAAAAAATAAAAAAAGTAAAACTTTTTATCATGTGCAATCCGCATAATCCTGTCGGCAGAGTATGGACGCAGGACGAGCTTTCTCGCATGGGCGAAATTTGCATGCGATGCGGCGTTAAAGTTATTTCTGATGAAATTCATCAGGATATAATATTTTCACCTAACAAACATCTTGTGTTCGCTTCGATTGACGATAGATTCGCGGATTTTACGATCACGTGCACAGCTCCGTCTAAAACTTTTAACCTTGCGGGACTGCATCATGCCAATATTTTTATTTCCAATAAAAAAACGCGATTGTTATTTAAACAGGAGTATGAAAGCTGCGGTTTAAGTCAGCCGAATATAATGGGAATTATTTCGTGCGAAGCCGCATACAAAGACGGCGCGCAGTGGCTGGATGAATTAAACGGTTATTTGACGGAAAACATGACGTTTTTGGATAATTTTCTGCGAACGCATCTCCCAAAAATCCGTCTTGTAAAACCACAGGGAACATATCTTGCGTGGCTTGACTTTCGTTCCCTTGGACTATCTTCAAAAGAATTAAATGACGCAATTACCAACAAAGCAAAACTTTGGCTAAATGACGGCGAAATGTTCGGAAAAGGCGGAAGCGGCTTTCAGAGGATTAACGTTGCCTGCTCCCGATCTGTTTTAGAAAGCGCGCTGGCGGCGTTAGCCGCGCCCAATGTTTTTAATATATAATAAAAAGATGACCAGAGCTGTAATAAAACTGAAGTTTTAAAACAGCCTCTGTTATCATCAATCTCTGGGATGCTGGTTGAACCTTCCGTTAATCTGTTCTGTTTTTAATACATTAATAAAAACCGCAGGATCTATCCGTCTTATCGCGGGAATTAATTCTTTAATCTGACTCGCGGTAACAACTGAATAAAGAAGAGTGCGCGTATCTTTGTCAAAACTGCCGAAACAATCGATCAATGTCGCTCCATGTCTTGTCTTCTCACTAATCATTTTATATATTTCATCGGGCTTATTTGTAATTATTAAAAGAGTTCTCTGCTGATAATTGCGGTAAAGAGCGCCGAGAGCAACGGTAGTCGCAAACTGGAAAATGATTGAATACAATGCTCTGTCCAGTCCGAAAAGAATTCCGGCAATAGCGAGAATCACGCAATTTACCGCAAAAATATAATTCCACGCGTCCTTGCGATATTTTTCAGAAATAAAAACTGCGATAAAATCCGTTCCGCCGGAAGCGGCATCCGCATGAAGACAAAGACCGACAGCAACCGCGTTAAAAAATCCGCCGAACACTGCGGAAAGCAGAATATCCTGCGTCGTCAGAAAACTAATAATAAAAGACGGCAGAAAAGAAGGCATAAAATCAGTGAGGATACCGCTTACAATAACCATCAATGACGAATAAAGCGTAAATTTTTTACCGATAAACTTAAAGCAAAAAATCGCCGGAATTATATTCAGCGCATAAAGTATTATGCTGAAAGGCATATTAATACCGCCAAAGCGGAAAAATATTTCCTGAAGAAGAAGAGCGAGCCCGTTAAAACCGCCGGGAAGAAGTCCTCCCGCGCGAACAAAAGTATTTATGTTAAAAGCCATGAGCACAGCGCCTGTGAGCACTAAAAACAGCCGCTTCCCGGTATGAAAAAATTTATCAGCCATAATGAAATTATATCCAAAATGATCGGCTTTTGCTATTCAGCCGCTAGTGTTATTTTTAATATCCTCCTATATACTTAAATCATGGATAAAATACTTATACTTGATTTCGGAAGCCAGACCACTCAGTTAATAGGACGGCGGGTGCGCGACCTTGGCGTTTACACAGAGATAATCCCGGGCGACGCTGAATTATCGGACAGTATCATATCATCAGATGTAAAAGGAATAATTTTATCCGGTTCTCCTGAATCGGTAAACGGAAAAGGAGCCGCGCCGGATAAAAAAATCTACAAATTGATCCGAACAAGCGCAGGCCAAATGCCGCTCCTTGGCATTTGCTACGGACTTCAAAGAATGACGCATGACTTAGGCGGAAAGGTTGAGTCACTTTCTCATGTTGAATACGGACGCATTAATGTTCGGATGGGAGTTAGGAGTGAGGAGTTAGGAGTTAGAAGTGGGGAATACGCAAAACAATTTTTGAGCGGATTTAGAGATTCATTTATTGCGTGGATGAGTCATGGTGATACATTGACAAAACTTGCGTCTGGTTTTAGAGAAGCCGGTACAAGCGCGACGGGTTATCCTGCTGTTTTAGCGCATGATGACAAGCCGTGGTTTGGGCTACAGTTTCACCCTGAAG
>JGI24695J34938_10002207_pt1 | contig 15172 bp, 15 predicted proteins | sample TergutCo191P3_FD_34938 | JGI IMG/M metagenome (IMG submission 34938) | reverse complement strand
TGAGAGGCGGGCGGGAATGTCACCGGGACGCAGACAGGAACTCGCGATATTGGAAGCTGAAATTATTACAAGATCTCCGGCTTTTGGTCCGTATTTATCATTGATATCGTGAATTTTATCAAGATCCATCATCAAGAGAGACATTATGCGGAAATTCATGGAATGATTGTTAAAACGCTGACTTATTGAATCTTCCAGAAAACGGCGGTTATAAAGACCTGTCATTTCATCAGTTATAGCTCTTCGGCGTGCAGTTTCGCCCCATCTTGTTAAATCGTTGTATGCTTTTGATGATTGATCGAGCCATTGATTCTGTATAACGCTGATCGCATGAAGTATTTTGTAGCCGATTATCGGGTTATATGTTATTAATCTGTAAAAGTCGATGGAACGTATCATCATTACAACAGAATTTTCTTTAGCCGTAATTGTAGCTGATCTCGGCTCATGCGCGATTATCGACATCTCTCCGAAAAATTCACCGGGACCTATATCAAATAACCAGCGCTGTTTTCCGTCAGACTGAAGTCCTGAAGCGCTTAATAATCCCGAGAGAAGAATATACACGTCTTCTCCAGAATCTCCTTCCTTAAAAATTATATCTCCCTTTTCCGCGTGAATGGGTTTTAAAAGATTCGCGACAGTATTAAATTCACCTTCGTTTAATTCTCCAAAAATCGGCGACTCTTCCAGCGGCGCGGATAATTTATTGGTTGTCATGATATGTCCGTTTTTGAATAATGCATTATTTTTTGTCCTCCGTTCTTCCATGTGTCAAGAAGAAGAGAGTAATTTCCGTTTAAGAAACTATCCCAATCCGGATCATCTTTCGGCCAGATAGTCCATGAAACAGTCGCAGAGAAACTAAAAGCCGGAATACCGTTTGAAGCCGGAACAGGTTCCATTGCGGTAATCATCTCATATAGTTTATGCGCTATATTTTTTGCCTGCGCAGTATGACAGTTATTTATTATTAAACCTGCCTCATTACTTTTAAATCGAATAGCCCAGCCATGTCCCAATATACGCGTTATATTTTTTAGAATCAGCGCAATTTTAATCATCGCCTCATCTCCTGCGCTGTGTCCGCGGGAATCTACGAGTATTTTAAAACGATCCGGTTTTAACATGATTAACGCGCAAGGATCATTTAAAGTGCCTGCTATTTCGTCCGCAATCAATGTCTGCTTCCATAAACCTGTGCCGGGATCTTCATAAGCCCGTCTGTGCAGCTCTTGAATCCAGGGCATGTTTTCCAAAATCAGCCTGCGCGTTGATTTTATGCGGGTTGTCATCATAATTATCGAGTTAAGAAGAATACTGCATACGGTATTGGGGTCTTCCCTGGAAAGTGAATCCATTGTGGCAGGCTCGTTCGTGCCGTATTTAACAGGAAAAGCGATTAAATGCGAGTCTTCTGCGGCTTCGGCGTATGCGTCATAATCCGCGCCTCTTGCGAAGTCAAAGTCGCCGATTGTGTCTCCTGAGGAAAAATACGCTGTTTCTTCTTCGGTTCCGTCCTCTTTCTTTTTAAATACACGGATTATACCGCTTGTTAGTATAAAAAACTGCGCGGCTTTCTCTCCGCAGGAAAATAAAAGTTCTTTTTTTGGAATATTGACTATGCCGCAGTGGGATTTAACAAAAAATATTTCATTATCGCGTAGGGTGGAAAAAAGCTCCTGTTTCCTTATTGATTTTAGATCAATAGTTTCCGCGGTCATTGCTGCATTATGAACTTTTTTGGAAAAAATGTCGAGCGCAGCTAATGACCGCCGAAAACGGGAGATTTCTTAGGTTTCGTGTTTCTGGTTGGGGCTGTGGACGCAGCCCATAGTATTACTGGCAATTTTACCGCAATGCTTGCATTTACCGCCGCCTGAACCGTGGACATGTTTACGGGTCGGAGTCTGCAGGCAGCCGTTGCCGTAAGATGAAGAACCGCAGTACATGCATCTTTTTTCGTCCGTATTGTGCTTATGTAAACCATTCGTGCTGCCGGGACAGCCCGCGCCGAATTTGGTTGTTCCGCAATGAACACATTTTGTCATAAATACCGCCTTATATATAGTAGATAATCTATTTTTCGGCAATTTAGCCTTGATAATTTAGAGCAGGCAAATTAGACACTTGCCAACTAACCTTAAAACCTATACAATTAACTAACAGCCGAATTAGGGGGTGCACATGGCGCAGAACGCGAAAACCGGCGGGGATTATACTTTTCCCCAGGAATTATTGTCATTTATAGATGAGTGGAAAACAAAACCAGGCAGTTTAATTATGATTCTCCATAAAACACAGGAGGTCTTTGGCTATATTTCCCGGCCCGCCGCGGATCAATTAGCCGTGCTTACCGGTATTCCCCTTGCCCGTATTTATGGGGTTATTACTTTTTATCACTTTTTTAAGACCACAAAACCCGGCAAACACAGAATCTCTGTATGTCTTGGAACCGCCTGCTACTTAAAAGGTGCCCAGGATTTAATTGACGAATGCCGTAAGATTCTCGGGATCGAGCCCAACGGCGTTACGGAAGACGGTCAATTCTCTGTTGACCCTGTCCGCTGTGTAGGATGCTGCGGTTTAGCGCCGGTTTTAACAGTCGGCGGCGATACTTACGGCAAACTTGGTAAAGCCGACATCGGCGGTATTATAGACAAATATCGCAATGTTTAATGTAAGTTTGGTGATTAGCCACAGAGTTTCCAAAGGAAACTCCAAACTAAAAACTGAAGGTTTTTGGTAATGCATTTTACATTAGCTGATTTAGTTACCGATATTACGCAGAATGCCGTAGAGGCAGGTGCCTGCACAGTGGAGCTTAGCGTAACGGAAAGCGATAACGAGTTCCGTTTCCTTGTTAAGGATAACGGCAAAGGGATGACGAAGGAGGAGTTAAACCGGGCGATTGACCCGTTTGTTACAGACGGCGTCAAACATCCAAACCGTAAAGTAGGTTTGGGGCTTCCGTTTCTTATTCAAACCGCCGAGCAGTCAGGCGGCGGATGGGATATAAAATCCGAAAAAGGGATAGGCACAACGGTAAGCGCATGGTTTGATACAAAGAATGTCGACATTCCGCCGATTGGCGATGTCGCCGGAATGTTTAGAACGATATTGATGTTTGAAAGCAAGGCGGAAGTTATTTTACGCCGCAAAAAACCGGATAACGATGAGTACGAGGTTAGTAAATCCGAACTTGTCGAAACTCTGGGAGAATTGGCTGATGCCGGTTCTCTGTTACTGTTGAAACAATATTTAGAATCTTTGGAAAGTGAGGAGTAAGATTATGGCAAAGATGAGTTTAGATGATTTAAGAAAACTTCGTGATGAAAAAAAAGGCGACCTAAGAAAAAGGGACGCTGAAGGCAAGGAAATTCAGATCATTGTCGCTATGGGAACCTGCGGGATCGCAGCCGGCGCGAAACAATCGCTTGACGCTTTTATCGTCGCAATTGACGAAAACAAGCTTGTTGACACTGTTCTTGTCCGCCAGACAGGATGCATGGGTCTTTGTCACTCGGAACCAACTGTCGAAATTATCGCTCCTGGAATGCCGGCTGTAATTTACGGCAACGTAAACGCAGAAGTCGCCAAAGAGATTATCAAGAAACATGTTATCGGCAAAGAGCTTCTTGACGGTCATATTCTGGACAAACCTGCCATAGATATAATCAATAACTAAAGGGGAGACAAAAATAATGTATAACCATTATATTCTGGTCTGCAGCGGTACAGCCTGCGAATCAAACAAAGGTATTGAGCTTTTCTCCAGTCTTGTTGAAGAAGCGGAGAAGCAAGGCGTAAAAGATCAAGTTCAGGTTGTAAAAACCGGATGTTTCGGTTTCTGCGAACGCGGTCCTATCGTAAAAGTGCTGCCCGAGGATTCTTTTTATGTTGATGTTCATCCTGACGACGCGAAGGAAATTATCTCCGAGCAGGTCGTTAAAGGACGTGAAGTTCAAAGGCTTCTTTACAACGAAGGCGAAGATCATCATAAGCAGACTTTTGTTGTTGAGGATATTCCTTTCTATCAAAAGCAGTATCGTGTAGTTTTGCGTAACTGCGGCGTTATCGATCCGGAAAGCATCGATGAATATATCGCGCGTGAAGGTTATTCCGGTCTTGAAAAAGTTCTTTTTGAATGGACGCAGGAACAATTAATAGAAGAAATGAAAATTTCAGGCATGAGGGGAAGAGGCGGAGCGGGATTCCCAACATGGTTAAAATGGGATCTCGCAAGAAAAGCAGAGGGCGATCAAAAGTACGTTATCTGCAACGCCGACGAAGGCGACCCGGGAGCGTACATGGATCGCTCCACAATCGAAGGCGACCCTCACTCTGTTATCGAGGGAATGATCACGGCAGGTAAGGCGATTGGCTCCAATCAGGGGTATGTTTACATCCGTGCCGAGTATCCGCTCGCCATTGAACGTTTAAAAATAGCCCTTGTTCAGGCTCGTGATTACGGTCTTTTGGGCAACAATATTTTAGGTTCCGGCTTTAGTTTCGATATCGAAATCCGTCTTGGAGCTGGAGCGTTTGTCTGCGGCGAAGAAACCGCTCTTATTAAATCGGTAGAAGGCAACAGGGGAATGCCTGTTCCAAAGCCTCCGTTCCCCGCGAATAAAGGTCTTTGGCAGAAACCCACAATCATTAATAACGTAGAAACGCTTGGCAACGTGCCTGTAATTACGGCAAAAGGCGGAGCGTGGCTCGCGAAAATCGGAACGGAAAAATCCAAAGGAACAAAAGTTTTCGCCCTTACAGGAAAAGTAAAGAACTCAGGTCTTATCGAAGTTCCGATGGGCGCAACATTACGCGACATTGTTTTTGACATCGGCGGCGGCATTAAACACGGTAAAAAGTTTAAGGGCGTACAGACAGGAGGCCCATCAGGCGGTATCCTGACAGAAAAATCGCTTGACGTCCCCATTGATTTTGAATCATTGACAGCTAACGGCTCGATGATGGGCTCAGGCGGCATGATTGTAATGGACGAAGACGACTGCGTAGTTGACGTATCGCGCTTTTACATGGAGTTCTGCGTCGAGGAATCATGCGGCAAATGTTCGCCTTGCAGAGTCGGCACAACTCAAATTTTAAAAATCCTTGAAAAAATAGCGGAAGGAAAAGGCGATGAAGCCGACCTTGAAAAACTCGAATTGATTGGACACGCCATGACAAGAGCGTCTCTTTGTATGCTCGGCTGTACCGCTGCCAATCCTGTAATATCCACATTGAAAAATTTCCGCGAGGAATATGTAGAGCATATTCATGATCATAAATGCCGCTCGGGCAAGTGCAAAAAACTTCTAAACTACACAATAGACCCTGTAAAGTGTATCGGCTGCGGACTTTGCGCGAAGAAATGTCCTGTTGGCTGTATCAAAGCGGAAGAAGCGGCAAAATATCCTGACAAGAAAAAACCGCCGTATATCGTTCTTCAAAAAGAATGTATCAAGTGCGGCGAATGTCAGGCGGCTTGTAAATTCAACGCGGTGTTAAAAGGCTAAGGGGGAGAAAAATGACTAACATAACAATTAACGGTAAAACACTGGAAGTAGAACCCGGAACGACGATTTTGGCAGCCGCAGAGCAGCTCAATATCAAGATTCCTACTTTATGTTTCTGTCCCGATCTTGCGCCCTGGGCGTCATGCGGTATTTGTATCGTGCGCCTCGCCGGAACTCCAAAAATGGTCAGAGCGTGCTGTACAGTATGCGAACCCAACATGAATATTATTACACATGATCCGGAAATTATTGAGGTAAGGCGCACAGTGCTTGAGATGATTCTTGCGAATCACCCGGATGACTGCTTAAAATGCCCGCGCAATCATTCATGCGAGCTTCAGGATTTAGCCGCCGACTTTGGAATCAGGGAAGCTCCTTTCCTTAAAGTAAAAAATGACTTTCCGATTGACAATTCTAACCCGGCGATTGTATTGTGTCCCGAAAAATGTATCCGCTGCGGCAGATGCGTTAAAGTCTGTCAGGATGTGCAGAATGTCTGGGCGCTTGAATTTTTGGGAAGAGGCATTCACGGTAAAATCGCGGGCGCCGCTGACACTCCGTTAGGTGAAAGCCCGTGTATCAAGTGCGGTCAGTGCGCGGCTCATTGTCCAGTAGGCGCGATTTACGAACGTGACGATACAATGCAGGTTTGGAAGGCTCTTCAGGACCCCGACAAACACGCAGTTGTGCAGATAGCTCCCGCTGTCCGCGTAGCGTTAGCCGAAGAATTCGGTCTTCCGCCCGGAACTGTTTTTACAAAAAAGATTTACTCGGCATTAAGAAAACTTGGCTTTAAGACAGTTTTTGACACAAACTTTTCCGCAGACCTTACCATAATGGAAGAAGGAAGCGAGCTTGTAAAACGCCTTAACGAAAAGGGAAGCGCGATTCCTCTTATTACTTCCTGCTGCCCTGCGTGGGTAGACTATCTCGAAAAATATTACGCGGACATGATTCCGTATTTCTCGACAGCTAAATCACCTCAGCAGATGATGGGAGCCATGATAAAAGCGTATTGGCCGGGAAAAGCGGGAGTAGACGCAGGCAAGGTGTATTCAGTATCTGTAATGCCGTGTACCGCGAAGAAGTGGGAAATTAACCGCAACGATGATATGAAAAGCGCAGGTCATGGAAACGATGTTGATGTCGTAATCACAACAAGAGAGCTTGCCCGCATGATCAAACAGGCAGGTATCGAGATATTAAAACTTGACGATGAAGAAGCTGACAGTCCGATGGGACCGTACACAGGAGCGGGAACAATATTCGGCGTAACGGGCGGCGTAATGGAAGCCGCTGTAAGAAGCGCCTATTATCTCGTAACAAAAAAAGAGCTTCCCGATGTAAACTTTAAGCCTGCGCGCGGTCTTGACGGCGTAAAAGAAGGCGAAGTTGATTTCGGCAACGGATTGAAAATTAAAATCGCTGTCGCGCACCAGATGGGCAACATCGCTGCCGTGCTTGATAAAATTCGTGAAGCGAAAAAAGCCGGCAAGGAAACGCCGTACCATTTTATCGAAGTTATGGCATGCAGAGGCGGATGTATAGCAGGCGGCGGACAGCCATACGGCGCTACGGACGCTATTCGCAAACAGCGCACGGACGGCATTTACAACGATGATCAAAAATCACAGTACCGCTGTTCTCATCAGAATCCGAACATCACGCAGGTTTACAAGGAATTTCTTGGAGAGCCCGGCGGACACAAGGCGCATGAGCTTTTGCATACCAAATATGTTGAAAGGTCGTTGTACATAAAATAATATAAAAAGCGCAGCGTATGCTGCGCTTTTTATATGCTAATTTGAGCCGCTAAATATCTAAACAGTATATTCCGGATTTTTTACGGCTCGTATAAAATAAAAAAAGGGAGTTTTTATTTTTATGGATAAGTTTTTTGGAATAACCAAGAATGGCTCAACTGTCAAAACTGAAGTGCTGGCAGGTATTACAACATTTTTTACGATGGCCTATATTATGTTTGTTAATCCGATTATTTTATCTACAACCGGCATGGATAAAGGCGGTGTTTTCGCCGCTACGATCCTTGCCGCGGCTGTCGGAACAATTATTATGGGTTTAGTCGCAAAAGTTCCTTTTGCGGTCGCGCCTGGAATGGGTTTAAACGCATTTTTCGCGTTTACTGTGTGCGGTGTACTTGGTTTTAAATGGCAGGAAGCGCTTGCCATGGTTTTTATATGCGGTATTATAAATATTTTTATTACCGTTACAAGACTTCGTAAAGCAATTATTAGAGCGATACCAAGATCTCTTCAATTGGCAATAGGCGGCGGCATTGGTCTTTTTATAGCGTATATCGGACTTAAAAACGCCGGGTTTTTGAATTTTGTAAACGATGTTACGATAACGTCCACCACATATACAATTCCGCTGGAAAATGGAATTCTTGCGCCCGGTTTTACCATGCCCGGCGCTGATGTTGTTCCCTCACTGACGCATTTTAATACGCCGCAGCCTTTGCTTGCGATTATCGGGCTTGTTATTATTATCACTCTTATGATTCTCAAAGTAAAAGGTTCGATGCTTATAGGCATTATCATTTCCACGCTGATTGGTATTCCGCTTGGAGTAACACATATACCNAAAAATCTGTTTGATATTTCCGCTCTTTCAGGGATTAATGAGGTTTCATTCGCGTTTTTCGGCGAAACNGGTTTTAAAAGCCTNTTTAGTAACGGAGATAAATTAATAGAAATTCTTATAATTATTTTCGCTTTTAGTCTAACAGATACTTTTGACACAATCGGTACATTTATTGGAACNGGACGCAGGTCAGGAATTTTTGACGCAAATGANGAAAGGGCGATGGCTGAATCAAANGGTTTTAAATCAAAAATGGATAANGCGCTNTTTGCGGATTCAACGGCTACGTCTTTGGGAGCGCTCTTGGGCACTTCAAATACAACTACATATATCGAAAGCGCTTCCGGTATCAGTGAAGGCGGGCGCACTGGTTTAACATCGGTAGTTGTCGCGGTTCTTTTTATTCTCTGCCTTCCGTTAGTTGCTCTTTTTGGCATGGCTCCCGCCGCAGCCACAGCTCCCGCGCTGATTATTGTCGGCATTATGATGTCCGAATCCTTTAAAGGCATTCGATGGGATGAAATTGAAGAAGCGATTCCCGCTTTTTTAACAATTATAACAATGACCTTCGCCTACAATATCTCTTACGGCATTGCGGCAGGTTTTATTTTTTATGTTATTGTTAAATTCTTCAATAAAAAGATAAAAGATGTTCACCCGATTCTTTTGGGAGCGGCGTTTTTATTCACGCTTTATTTTATATTAATGGCAATTAACCATATAGGATAAATGACAAACGAAGAAATTTTTAAATATATTGATCATACTCTGTTAAAGATGACATCATCATGGGAGGAGATAAAAGTCCTGTGTGATGAAGCGATCAATTACAATACAGCCTCTGTCTGTATTCCGCCCTCCTATGTTAAATCTGTAAGCAACGAATATAAGGATTTAAATATCTGCACTGTGATTGGTTTTCCTCTTGGATATTCCATAACAGCCGCTAAAGTTCTGGAAGCCGAGCGGGCGGTTCTTTCCGGGGCAAACGAGATTGATATGGTGATAAACGCAGGCGATGTAAAAAATAAAAACTTTGATTATGTGCTGGAAGAAATAAAACTTGTAAAAAAAGCATGCGGCGAAAAAATACTTAAAGTAATAATAGAAACCTGTTATCTTACAGAAGAAGAAAAAATAAAACTGTGCGAAGTTGTAACGCAGGCGAAAGCCGATTTTATAAAAACTTCCACGGGTTTTGGAACTGGCGGAGCGGTTTTACAGGATGTAAAATTATTCAAAAAATATATAGGAAGCGGCGTAAAAATAAAGGCGGCAGGAGGTGTAAAAACCCGTGAGGATTTGGAAATGTTTATAGAAGCCGGAGCTTCACGTATAGGCACAAGCTCCGCCGTAAAGATTCTTAACGCAGAAAAAACCGAAGGATATTAATATTATTTTATACTTTTCTTTTATTTATTGCAGGATCGTGTTATAATTTTACCTTGTATGCTTAATAAAAAGATAAGTTTTAAAACAAAAGTCCTAATCCCTATAGTAACGATATTTACCGTTTCCGCGGTGTTTCTTGCATATATTGATTACAGAATGCTGAATTCTGTAATAAAAAACAAAACAAACGCCAATATAGATTTATACATTAACAATATTCTTGCCCAGATTGATCATATGGATATAATTCTGGAATCAACCAAGCAAACATTGGATACAAAACATATCGCGATTGCGAAAATTGTAGCTAAAATACTGGAAAATATGAGCAGCCCTCTAACGCCGAAGCAGCTTCAGGAACTTGCAGATATTCTTGATATTGTAGAATTAAATATCGCGGACATGGATGGAAATTTAATTAACAGCAATATTTTGGAATTTATCGGAGATGATTATAAAACAAGCGATACAACATTAATTTATATGGAGTTGGCGAGGGGTGAAAGAAATACGTTAAGCGAAGAGCCGAGGCATTCAATTTTACCTGATTTATCGCACGGAGAAATAATTCATTTTACAGCTGTAGCTCTAAAAGGAGGCGGTTTTGTTCAGCTTGGTTTTAACGCAGGCGTTATAGAAAGGCTTCAGGAACAAATCAATATCGCAAGAACAATTAAAGAAACAAAAATACGAAAAGACGGTTACGGGTTTATTTTGTTTAACGGAGTTATAACCGCTCATCCGCAGGATGAATATTTAAATAAGGATGTAACCGGCGAGAAATGGTACAAAATCGTAAGCGAAGGAGACGGTTTTTCCTGGATTATAGTAGACAATAAAAAATATTATTCAGGATTTAAAAATGTAAACGGCAATACTGTAATCGCTTTAATGTCTTATAATGAATATTACAGTGAATTAAACAAGGTATTAATAAAGACTGTTAAGTTATTAATTTTATCAATATTGATAATAATTGCCGTTATATACTTCACTTTGGATAAACTGTTATTGCCTATAAAACTGCTTGTTAAAGGTCTTGGAGAAATAGCCGAGAGCAATTTTGACGCAAGACTTGAAGGCAGCTATAACGATGAGTTTGATAAAATAAAAGACGCTTTTAATTCCATGGCGGAAGATATAAAGACACACATGGTTCTTGTTTCCGGTATTGAATACGCAAGTAAAATTCAAAAAAATATGCTTCCTCCGGCAAGCGCTTTTAAGGAAATATTTGAAGACTACAGCTGTATATGGAAACCAAAAGATATTGTCGGAGGCGATATATACTGGATGAAAAATTTTCCACAAGGCGCTGTTCTTTGCGTCTGCGACTGCACAGGTCACGGAACTCCGGGAGCGCTTTTAACAATGCTTGTTGTCTCGGCGTTTGAAGCTGTTGTTTCCAGGGAAAACTATCAGGATACGGCACAAATTATCTGGGAACTTGAAAAGCGTCTTGTTGTTGAGTTGAATGTATCTAATCCTACATGCGAAAGAGGTCTTTCAATTCATGACGGCTGCGATCTTGCCGTGCTTTATATTTCCATTGACGGGTCTGTTTCTGTTTCCTCGGCGAATACAAATATATTTGTCTGTGACGGCGATAAGGTAATACGGCTTAGAGGACAGAAAATTCTCATAGGAGACGGAATATTAAAACAAAAAGATGATATAAAATCAATAAATATTCCGTCAGATATTAATAATAAATATTTTATCGCCTCTGACGGGCTTTATGAACAGATTGGCGGCAGCAAGGAAGAGGGAGAGCTTCTTCCGTTTGGATTCGAAAGGCTGGAAAAAATAATTTTAAAAAATCATAAAGAGAAACTAAACGTAATATCAGATAAAATAATTGCCGAGTTTGAAGAATACAGGGGTGAAAATCCCAGGAGGGATGATCTTCAGCTAATATCTTTCAAACCCAAAATAGAATTACAGGAAGGCAGACTATGAACATTGAAAATGTTAATTTGTTAAAAATCCTTAACGAAAACGATAACGCTCTTATTTATTCCGGTCCGTTATGGGCGGAAGGTATAAGCGGAGTAGTGGAAACCTTAAAAAAACGCATGGAGATGGATAAAATTCCTGCAAAAATAACGCAAAAGATTTTTTCTGTGTTAATCGAACAGTTAAATAATATGCTTATGTATTCAGCGGAAAATATACAGTTTGAATTTGAAAAAGGAATAAAAACTGATTTTCCAAAAGGCTCATTTATTCTTGGAAAAGAAGAAAATAATTTTTTTGTACAGACAGGAAACGTAATTAAAAATGAATATGTTGAATTGGTAAAAAATAGAATAGATTATTTAAATACGCTTGATAAAAATGAAATTCGCAAATATTATAAAGAGCAAATGAAAAGTGAAAATGATAATCCTCAAAGCAAGGGAGCGGGTCTTGGATTTATCGAAATCGCAAGGCGAGTAAGTTCCAAAATTGAATATTCGTTTACGCCTTACAGGGAAAATATGTCTTTCTTTACATTCTACGCGATAATAGGAGGAGACGGAGATGAGTATTAGTAAAAGTTTTAAACTGGAAAGGGATAAAACAGACCTTACGCCCTATGTTTTAATAGATGAAGAAAATGGTTATATGAAAATCGAAGGCGAAAGTTATCATGAGAATGTGATAGCGTTTTTTAGGGAAATAAGCGATTGGCTGGCGGTATTCTTAAAGAATGAGTTTAATCAATTTATATTTGACTGCGAGCTTGTATATTTTTCAAGCTCAACTGTAAAGGTTTTATTAAATATGCTTTTGGATATGGATAATTCCAAAAACGCTTCAAGGATAACCGTAAACTGGATTACAAGCGATAAAAATGAAATTATAATTGAATGCGGCGAGGATTTTAAGGAAGATCTTAAAAATATTACATTCAACCTTGTTGTTAAAGAAAATATTTGACTTTTAAATGATTCTTTTGTAAATTAGTATATATGAAAGGCACAAGAAATTATATTGACCTTGGCAATATTTTCGATGAAATATTTGAAGCCGCGCAGGAATTTAACAGTGAGTTTGCGAGAAATTTTAACAACTTGGGCGGCGCAAACGATTACAGCCACGGACATTTTGCTTTCAGTAAGCAATTTTTTGATGAAAATACGGATTTTTACCCCAATTATTCATATCCGCCAATGAACGTTTTTATGACGGGTGACAGAACGCTTGTTTTTGAATTCGCTCTCGCCGGTTTCGATGAAAATGATATAAGCCTTTCTTTTCTTGGCGATTATATGGTTTTTTCAGCCAAAATTGGAATGTTATCTGAAGACAAATGCGATCTTCAAAAACAGGAAAGCGACGGCAGTGTGCGTTATTTTAAGCGCCGCCTAAAAATGAAAGATATCGACAGGCAAAAATACTATGTCCCGCTTGACAAATACGCCCAGGAAAAAGTAAAAGCTGTATATAAAAACGGAATCCTTCGCGTAAGCATTCCGCCAAAAGAAGAAGTTGAACAAACAGATGGAATTAAAATAGAAATTGTTAAAGAAGGAAATTAAGAGAGGCTTTTCCAAAACTAACCTTAATTTTGGAAAAAGCTCAAGATGCTATTTCATTATTGTCCAACGTAATCGAATGCCGTACCCTCTCAATCGATTTCGCCTTACCGTCTTCACCAATATCCAAATAAACGCCCTGAAGCTGCGGGTCGTCCCATGCTTCCTTTGTCCAGTCGGGAATGCCTGTTAAATATTCCCTTATTCTGGAATTAATTTCGCAGCCGCCTACAGACTGCTGGCTTCCGGTTCTGCCGGCGTCAGTAATAACGGCTGTTCCTTTCGCCATGATTGTCTCGTCTGATGTTTGAACCCTTATGTGCGATCCTATCACAGCGGAGCAAAGACCGTCGGCGGCATGAAAAAATGTTTTTTTTTCGGCGCTTGCCTGCGCGTGAAAGTCAATTATTACATAAGGCGTTTGTTTTTTTAATTTTTCGATTAACGGTTCAAGTGAGACAAATGGGCTGTTCGCGTGAACCCTTGAAAAGCCATTCTGTCCCATCATCACAGCGACTGCGATTTTTGCGCCTTCTGTTCCGGCAGACGCGCCTTTTACCTTAAATACTTTGCAGCCAATTCCCGGAGCCTCCGGATTTAGATTTTCCGGGCGAAGGACATACGGCATTTTATCAAGATTTTCGGTTAAGTCTTTTTTATAATAACAGCATTCGCCGAGAGTAATAACATTCGCGCCTATTTTATGAATATATGCCGCGTGATTTCTTCCAAGACCGTTTCCGCCCGTTGCTCCATCGGCGCAGACTATAAGAAAATCGTAAGGGTACTTTTTTTTTATTTCGTTAATCGCTTTTTTAAAAACATAAACGCCGGACTTGCCGACAAGTTCTGCTATATACAGTACCTTCATTTAATATCTTCATTCCAATCCCGAGAGAACCCGTTCAAATTCTGCGGCAGCCCTGTAGTCGCCGAGCTCTCTGCATACGTCACGAAGGTTAAAAAGAGCGTCATGGTATTGCGGGCATAAGCTGACAGATTTCTCGAAACAATTGCGGGCTTCTTCATGGTTTTTTTCGTTGAAATAAACAACGCCAAGATTATTCCAGATTTTTGGATCTCCTGAATCCTGGCTGAGAGCGGACAGGTAACATTCAACTGCAAGATCAAACTCGCCAAGTTCATAATAAATTAATCCCATAGAATGCCAGGCTTCTACAAGACCGTCGTCAATAACAAGGGAACGTTGGAAACTTTCGATGGCTTCTGTATACTCGCCGGTTTTTTGCTGAGCGATACCCAGATTTAGCCAAAGCAAAGGGTTCTCAGGCTCCAGGGTCAGAGCCTCACGGAAGAGGGGAATAGCCTCAAAGGGTTGATTTGCCTCCGTCAACGCAACGGCTGAGTTATTTAAGGCGATAGCTGATTCCATCAATATACAGTATATCTTAAAAAAGACAGATAAACAACCAAATTCGCATATTTTTATATTGTTATTTATTTATTGCTTATAGTATAATAATCTTAAGGTTTAACAGTGAAAGACATAAGCGAATTTAACAGCGGAATTTCCGAATATGAGTTTTTTTCCTTCCTGTACGATAAAATTACAGCTAAGGAAATAACCACTTTCTCAAAGCTTAAAGAGCTGGTTCAGCCTGTCTTAAAAGAGAAGTGGACTCAATCTGTTGTTATGAGAGCTTTCCAGTTGCTTAAGCGTACAAACTGGGGCTTTTTTTCCGCCATTTGTCCCAATACCCATAAAAAGCTCTGGAAGGAAATGGTTATTCCTGACAAGGATTTTCCGGAAGCCGGAGACATAAAAAAAACGCTTCAGATNTCCAATCTTTATATCGCCATGTGCGATATTCACGGTTATACAAAATTTTGCATGGAGTCCAGAAAAAATCTATCTATGATGCATACTCTGGACTGGGCAATCGAAAACGAAATTAAACGTATTTCTACACAGTGCGGCGCGATCAGCCAAAGGGAACGCGGCGATGAAATGGTTGTAGTCGCGGCAAGCGCCACTGACGCGCTTATGGTTACTCTTTGTATTATTGATTATTTCGGAAAGACTGATGTTGTAGGAGACCCTTCGATACCGACAAAACGCACAGGCAACGCGGAAGCTCTTCCCATTTTTAAAATTACGGCGGGGATAACAGGCGG
>JGI24695J34938_10002206_pt1 | contig 15173 bp, 15 predicted proteins | sample TergutCo191P3_FD_34938 | JGI IMG/M metagenome (IMG submission 34938) | reverse complement strand
AAGGCTGTTTAAGGCCGAAACAGGCTTGTCGCCTTTTGAATATATTCGCCGTGAGCGGTTGACACAATCCGCTCATGCGTTGCGGCAAGGCAAGCCGCGAGTGATTGACGTTGCGCTTGATTTTGTTTTTGACAGTCACGAAGGATTTACAAGGGCTTTTTCAAACGCTTTCGGAATAACACCGAAAAAGTATACCGCTTATCAAAAGCCCGAAGGTTGGTTAATTCCGTATCGTTATCTCGACCGCCAAAAATTAAAATCGGAGGAAACAAGTATGGAAAAACAAACAGCGGTTGTGTTTACACAAATTATGGAAAGACCCGCGCGCAAATTAATTCTCTATCGCAGTAAAAAAGCCACGGATTATTTTGAGTATTGCGAAGAGGTCGGCTGCGGTAAATCGGGTTGTCCTGCCCCGGCGGATTTTCTCAACGAAATCAAAGAGGCTTTGTATGAGTTCGTTTGTGTATGGCTGCCGGATAATATGCGCCCGAAAGGCACAGGGGTTTATGCGGCAGCCGTAGAAGTCCCGGCTGATTATGTAGGGGAACTACCGGAGGGCTTTGATGTTATTGACCTTGAACCCTGCAAAATGCTCGTGTTTCAAGGTGAACCTTTTGACGATGAGAAGTTTGGAGAAGCAATCGGTGATTTATGGGATGCAATGAAAAAGTTTAATCCCGAAGTCTACGGTTATCAATACGCTGATGAGCTTGCGCCCCGAATGCAGCTTACCCCGTTTGGCTGGCGCGGCTACATTGAAATGCGGCCAGTGAGGGAAATGAAAGCGTGATTTTACCCATTTATAGTAATCGTCGAATTTTGCACCGAAACAGTAAAATCAATTACTTTTACCCTCCTACAGCGTTGCCGCCTAAAACTCAAAAATCATACTAAAAACAAAACAAGCCAAAACCCCGAAAGTGCCTTTAACACTGGCATTTATAGGGGTTTTGGTTTGTTATATATTCCATCAATTCCCAGTACCTTATTTGCTCCGGTTGCTCACATCATAATTTTTTATTTTCTGTTTTATAAACAAGACACCCTGTCGTCAAGTAGTTAGGTGAGTTTTGTAAGTTCTCGTAAGTTCACGGGATCCGCATAAATGCACGGGTATTAGTGAAATGAGCATTCGGAATTATTAAGATTTATCATAATTTTTCGTAACTTTGTTGACCAAAAGTTGACCAAAAATTAATTTGTAGGAAGCCGGATAATATCGAATTTTCCTTTTTTTGAATAACATAAAATACTTGAATCGAAAAATGGTTTTCGGTATAATATGAGTAGCAAGAGATTAAAAATCACAGTTCAACCAAATTGTTACCTTAAAGCACTGGAGGTAGCCTTAATGGATAATAAATTAAAAGATTTTTGGGGCAATGATGCAATTGATTATGGCTCAAAAGACGAAATGACTAAAAAATATGCCGATAATATTTTTGTTTTTGTATCAGATAAACCGTTTGGCGACGGATACGTTTTATATTTATGCGAGGATGAGGAAGAAAAAAAGGCATATAACTGGCTTGATGACTATGATGAGTTAATGGAAACAAAAGGAATAACTGTTTATGGGGCCGGCGTTAATTGGGGGTACAATGTATCAAATGCGAGGATGCAGGGTTTTCATGGAGGAATCGGTGTATGAGCGATATTACATTTACACTGGATAACATTCGGAAAACCCCATGGAAGGATATCAGCAAAAAGCCATTGCTGTTAGTGCCAAAGGATATTCGCATGGCTCTTCGATGTGTTGATTGATCCAGGAGCTTATCATACTTGCATATCAGAATCATTGATGATGAAAATCCTTAGTAAAGTTTTGGACGAGCATGGTGATAGGCTGAAAGAGGTCGGAACAGTTAATGCACAAGGCGTATATGGCGAGACAAGTAGGGAATCCGTTTTTGTATTGCCACATTTTTACATAGGAAGCATTCATTTGACTGATGTTTTGGTTACGGTACTAAAAACAGAAAACATTCAATGCTTGATAGGCCGCTCAATACTTCATCAATGCGTTTTAACTCTAAATCCTGAATTAAATAATATGCAATTTGATTTTAAGGAATGTTTAAAGCCACATAAGCAACGAGTTAATGATATGATACCGTTTAATGAGGTCTTGCAATTAGCTGAGTTTTCTGTAGATTAGTTAGTGAATCAAAAAAATATTAATACTTTAGCCGATGATGTCATCGGCTTTTTCAGTAGAAAGGGATAGTTATATGGCACTGTTTAATTACAAAGAACTTGAAACATTACAAGCTGAAAACGATGTTCTTAAAGAAAAAATATCTGTTTTTAACGAGCGCGGCGCCAGACGAAAGCATCGGGCAACACCGGAACAGCGTGAGCATATAATTTCTCTTTCTTATCAAGGTGTCAGTCAGAATAAAATTGCCGATATAATGACCAACCAAACCGGTGAAAAATGGAACAAGACCCCATACGAAATATCATAACTTCGGCAAAGAATTAAAATTTTCCACAAGCGAGAACGCACTCCAAATCCTATGCTAAATCATCGGATACGGGGTGCGTTTTCGTTTGCGAAGCAAACATCAAGGTTACCGCTGTCCACACCGATAAATCGCATATTCACACACATTTTTTGATAAACACCGTCAACATCGAAAGCGGTAGGAAATATACACAGAATAATGAACAGCGGTTAGAGATACAGGCATTATCGGACAGGATATGTGATAAATACGGGCTTCACGCTCTGACCGAAGAACAGAAGAACCTCGGCACATATAAAAAACCTGATGAATACCGTGCCGAGCAATCCGGCCAAAGTTGGAAATCTGAACTGAAAGCCACTATTGACGATATTTTATCAACTGCCATCAGCCGTGATGATTTTATCCGCAAGATGGGAAAGTACGGTTATAAAGTCAAATGGTCCGATGATGATTATCTGGAACTATAAACTTTTTGGAGGAAATAAATAATGGCAACGTATGGATATGTTCGTGTTTCTTGTGCCGATCAGAATGAGGGGCGGCAGATGATAGCAATGAATGATATGAAAGTACCGGAAAAACAGATATATATGGATAAGTTAAGCGGTAAAGATTTCAACCGTCCCATGTATAAATCACTTGTAAAAAAACTACGTCCCGGTGATTTACTTTATATAAAAAGCATTGACCGCTTAGGGCGCAATTATGAGGATATACAGAACCAATGGCGTATTCTGACCAAAGAGCGTGGGATTGATATCGCAGTTGTTGACATGCCATTGCTTGATACCCGTAATGGGAAAGATTTGGTTGGGACTTTTCTAGCAGATATTGTATTGCAGATTCTTTCTTTTGTGGCACAGAATGAGCGGGAAACGATCCGCAAGCGGCAGGCGGAGGGGATTGCAGCGGCTAAGGCAAAGGGTGTTCGCTTTGGCCGCCCTATAAAAAAGCCCCCTGAAAATTTCGCTGTAGTGGTGAAGCAGTGGGAGTGTGGAAAAATATCATTTGATGAGGCATTAAGGCAGACAGGCTTCAAACAAGCCACATTTTATAACCGTTTGCGGGAGTTTCGACAATTAAAGAAAAAATAAAACTATAAAAAGGTAGACTTTTTTATAGCTTCGCATCTATATGAAACCTTACCAAATATCTGATTGACTGTCAACAAATAAGACGAATTTTTTACTAAAATATCGGATTATCTTATTTTTTCAAATATGACGTTGTGATATTTCAGTAAATAGACATTTATAAAAAAGTCTACCTTTTTAGAATGAAAGGTATTTACTTATGCTATAGCACTTGGATGAAAACTATACCTTGTTGTTATTGCCCGCATCCTCGATGAACTCAATATTTTTCATAGCATAGCGCAGAGACATATTGATTAGCTCGTTGCGTGAGCGACTGCTTTTGAGGGCAAGCCCTTCAAGTTCATCATTAAGTTCTTTTTCAATGCGGATTGTCATTGTTACGGAACGCTCGGTTTTAGGTGTAACAATAAATTTTTCTTTCATAAAGCAATTACCTCTCCATCAATTATATTTGCTTTATTGAAACTTAATAAGAACACAATAAGCAAACATTAATGATTGCATTATGCTAATTTATATGTATAATAGAAGTAAAACATAAAACAGAGGGGCATATGAAAACAGGCGCAAAAAATAGTTTTAATAAGCAAAATTCTAATAACAATATATATCAGCTCACCAAACCACAATTGTCCATATGGAATATGGAGCAATACTACGGCGGAAGCATAGCAAACATAACAGGTTCAATCCTGATTAATCATCCTGTTGATACCCGGACACTTAACGCTGCCCTTAATACAGTCGTTGAGCGGTATGATGCTTTGCGTATCCGCATTAGTGTCCAAGATGGTATACCAGTGCAATACATTGATACTCATAAATCGCAAATGTTTAATATTGTCAACTTTTCGGAGAAAAATGAGTTTGATTTTTGGGTCAATGTTCATGCCGAAACTCCCATTGATTTAAACGACGAAATATATAAATTCACAATCATCACAATTGGTCAACAAATAGGCTTTGTATTGAAGCTCCACCACCTGATAGCAGATGCGTGGACATTTCATCTGATTGCCAATGCTGTTAATGGAATTATCAAGGGAGCAACCCCTGACGCTTATAGCTATTTAGATTTTATTACGGCAGAAAAGGATTATGAAGCATCTTCCCGATATCAAAAAGATAAAGATTATTTCTTATCATGCTTTGGACAATGCAATGAGCCGGTATTTATACATAGCAAGCAAGCCGGAAGTCCGGACGCTAATCATTTGAATCTTTCAATTAATAAAGAAGATGCAACGAAGATACAGATATTTTGCGACCAAAACGGTATTTCTGCATATTCATTATTTATAACTTCATTGGCAATATATATGTACCATATTAAAGGCGAACAAAATTTGTATATCGGTACAGCTGTCCTTAATCGTTCCGGAAGAAAAGAAAAAGCGACAGCCGGTATGTTCGTCAATAATGTGCCGGTTCTGTTTCAAATTGATGAAAACCAAAACTCGCTTCAAAATCTGATAAACAATGCTGAGTGTATTTCAAAAATATTCCGACACCAGAAGTATCAATATGTCGATATGCTCAAAGATATTAGGGAGCAGTATAATTTCACCGGCAAACTTTATGATGTTGTAGTAAGCTATCAAAACGCCACGCTGGATGACGGTACATCATCACAATTCCATTTTTGCGACTGTCAAGGAGAAAGCTTAAACATTCACATCAATGACAGACATAAGGAAGGTGTTTTTCATTTGGATTATACCTATCAGACGGAGTTATTTGCTCAAAAAGATATTAAGCGATTACATAGCCATTGGCAAAACTTGATTAGAGATATAATAGATAATCCTAACAAATTTCCACAAGAATTAAAATTGCTGTCAGATGATGAATTTCATCAAGTAATCCACGGTTTTAATGATACTGCGATTGATTACCCAAAAGAAAAATGTATTCATCAGCTATTTGAGGAACGGGCAAACCAATCACCGGATGCTATAGCCGTGATATTTAACGACACGGATTATACCTATCGACAAATAGATGAAATGTCAAACTCCCTCGCCCACATCTTGCGTAAAAGAGGTGTTAGCCGGGATGATATTGTCGCCATCATTGCTAAGCGCAGTTATAAAATCATTGTCGCGCAGCTTGCGATTTTAAAAGCGGGTGGAGCATATATGCCGATTGACCCAGCTTATCCGCAAGATAGAATAGTCTTTATGTTAAGTAATGCCGATTGTAAAATAATCATTACGTTTGGTGCGGTGATTGATGGTGGTATAGATATGGAGGATGATTCGATTTTTAAAGGTAACACCACTACACTTGAAAACATCAATTCATCAGATGATTTATGTTATGTAATTTATACAAGTGGTTCAACCGGAACACCAAAAGGTTCAATGGTCACACACAAAAACTTTGTGAACTTCTGTGAAAACAATGATAAAAATAGCATCCAAGTTACGATAGCAAAAAACTGTAAATCCTTCATTTGCCTTGGTTTATTCACTTTTGACATGGCATCTGCGGAAATATACTTGGCTTTGCTTAATAGCCACAAAGTCGTGCTGCCCGATGGCAAACAGCTAGACGATCTTAATGAACTGGCGCGTTTGATTGAGATTCATGAAGTTGACTTCATCCTTACCGTACCGACAAGAATGTTATCTTATTTGAACAGCGCTGCATTCTCAAAAAGCATCCAAAGGCTGAAAATTCTTAGCTTAGGTGGCGAAACACTTACAAATGAGATTGTTGGTAAACTTAAATCATATACGGACGCAATCATTTTAAACGGATATGGGCCTGCCGAAACGACACAAGGATGCACTTGGACAAAGGTTGACGCTGATATTACCATCGGTAAACCCATTGCGAATACGCAAATTTACATTCTAGGTAAGCATCTTCGGCCTCTCCCCATCGGAGCGGTGGGTGAACTATGTATTTCTGGCGATGGTGTAGGGCGCGGGTATCTAAACAATCATGAATTAACTGCCGAAAAATTTATCCAAAATCAGTTTGTCGAAGGTGAGCGGATGTATAAAACTGGTGACCTTGCTTGTTGGCGCGAAGATGGGAATATTAAATATATAGGTCGTATTGACAATCAGGTAAAGATTCGCGGATTGCGAATTGAGTTAGGCGAGATTGAGACAGCGATAGCAAAACATAGTGGTATCAAGCAAGCAGTCGTAGATGTTAGGAAAGATAATAATGAACGACAATTTATTTGTGCGTTTTATGTAAGCGATTGTGACACTGACGAAAAACTACTACGCTCGGAACTTGATAAAACTCTGCCGCGTTATATGATTCCGCATTTTTTCACACGACTCAAAGTATTTCCCTCTACATACAGCGGAAAGATTGATTTCAAATTGCTGCCATCACCGGATTTCACTCAAACAAGTTTGAACGCAGTTTATGTCGCACCCTTGACAGAGCGGGAAAAAGTACTTACGCGAGTAATGGAAAGCGTACTTGGCGTATCATCAATTGGCATGGAAGATAACTTTTTTGTTCTAGGCGGTGATAGCCTTGCCACGATTGAATTTACAGCAAAGGCTCATAGTGAAGGCTTCCATTTTACTGCACAGGATGTGTATGAATACCCGACTTTGGCTTCGCTGATGAAATATATCACAGAAGGAGGACTTAAGGCAACGCGGTATAACAAAAAAGATTTTACGGTAATTAATAAACTTTTAGAATCAAATATGGCAAGTAATAAACCGCTTCCAATCGAACAGCCATTAGGAGATGCCCTTATAACGGGAGTGACGGGTTGGCTCGGTGCTCATGTACTGGATGAGTATCTGTCTTCCAATGCTGGAATCGCCTATTGTATTGTGCGCGGTTCAGACTTAGTGAACAGTAAGAATCGGTTGGATCGTATTCTTAGTTGCTACTTCGGTAATAAATATGCGGATTGCAACAGAATTATTGTCATTTATGGTGACATTATCAATCCAATCACAATAGACAAGCCGATAGACACAATTATTCATTGTGCAGCAAACGTCAGGCATTATGGAGCTTACCAGACATTCCATGCCGTAAATGTAAAGGGTACTAATAACATAATCGCTTTGGCAAAAGAAAAAGGTGCAAAGTTATTACATATATCCACCACATCGATTTCTGGCAATAATTATATGCAATCTCCGGAGTCATCACCAACCGTTTTTGATGAATCTAAGATATACATAGGACAATCGCTTGAAAATGTATATGTGCGGAGCAAGTTTGAGTCAGAAGTTACAGTATTGCAAGCTAAAATCGAAGGGCTTGATGCGGTAGTTATTCGTGTTGGTAATCTGTCAAACCGGTATGCCGACATGAAATTCCAAAAGAACTACCATGAAAATGCAACCCTAACAAGATTGAAAGCCTTTGTTGAATTGAGGTTATATCCCGAAACAATGCAAGATTTCCCATTGGAGTTTTCGCCGGTGGATGATACTGCAAAAGCAATTCTTACGATAGCACGGTATTGGGACAAGGATTATTCTGTATTTCATGTCTATAACCCCAATATAATTAAGTTCATGAATTTTGCAAGTGTGCTAGCGGAAATGGGAGCGGAAATATGCCCGGTCACAACGGAGCGATTTGTTTCGGCAGTAAATGGTACTCCGCACATCAAGGAAACCTTTATACACGATATCAACAAGGATGGAAGATTAAATTTTCAAAGCAATATCAAGCTTGGCAATGATTTTTCCATATATTATTTAAACCGTATGGGATTTGAATGGAGTCCAATTAATGATGGTTATTTAGAAAAATATATATTTTATTTCAAAAATATTGGCTATTGGGAGGTATAGCAATGAGTAACAAATCTTATCCGCTTTACGAAGTCGCTCAGGTGAGCAACATGAAGGAACTGGTGAATCACACCGCTGAAAAATACGGAAACAAACCCGCTTTTATCTTTGAGCGAAAAGGTGAAACCATCCAGGTCAGTTACCGTCAATTTAAATCTGATGTCGATGCATTGGGAATGACTTTCTTTGATATGGGTATTAAGGAAACGAAAATAGCCGTAATCGGTGAAAACTCTTATGAGTGGATATTGACTTACCTTGCTATAGTCAATAGTGGTAACGTGATTGTTCCAATTGATAAAGAGTACCCAGCAGCAGAAGTTAAAAACTTGGTAAAGCATTCTGGTACGGAGATACTTGTATATTCTGAAACTTATAGCGATGTAGCAAAGCATTTACGGGAAAGTGATACAGCTATTCGGTGTTATATAAGCATGAACAGCTTATGTGAATTGGTTGAACAAGGCAATGCGTTGATTAATCAAGGCGAAAAAAGTGTTATTAATTATTCAATAGAAAATGATAAACTCGCTGTTCTTGTTTATACTTCAGGAACAACAGGTAATGCAAAAGGAGTAATGTTATCGCATAAAAATTTATCTTGTAATGCTGCTGGTCTCTGTAATCTTGTATCTTTTCCTGAAAGTTTTTTGTTAATTTTACCTATGCACCATATGTTTGCATTAGATGCAGGCACTTTGGTGATGTTGCTTCAAGGGGGTACCATTGCCATTAATAATAGCTTGAAAAAGTTGCCAAGCGATATGAAAAAATATAAACCACGAAATATTTTTATGGTTCCGCTGTTTGTGAAAACCTTTTATGAGCAAATTATTTCTATGGCTGGAGAAGAACGAAGTAAAGAGCGTTTAGTGGAAATATCAAAGGAAGTATTCGGAGGAAACCTTTCCACCGTCTTTTGTGCAGGAGCGCCAATCGATTTAAAATATGTATTAGGATACAGAGAACTCGGAATAGAATTCGTGGAAGGATATGGTCTTTCTGAAGCCGGCGCAGTTACATCAAATCGCAATCATTATTATTGCGATAATAGCGTTGGTCAGGTATTACCTAATTGTGAAATAAAAATAGCAGACCCAGACATAAATGGTCATGGTGAAGTTTACGTAAAAGGCGTTAATGTTATGCTTGGATATTACGAAAACGAACAGGCTACATCAGAAGCGTTCAATGGGGAGTGGCTAAAAACCGGTGATGTTGGATATGTGAATGAAGATGGTTTTTTATTCGTTTCAGGCCGAACGAAAAATCTAATTGTTTTAAGTAGCGGCAAAAAAATAAATCCCGAAGAATTAGAATTTGCACTTGAAAACAATATCAAATACATAAAAGAAGTTGTTGTGTTTGCAGAGGATGATACTGTAGTCGCAGAAGTATTTTTGGATATCGCCAATCATCCCGATTGTGCATCCCAACTCAATGACGATATTTTAGGTTTTAACCAAACGCAAGCTCCTTATAAAAATATAAACAAAACGGTAATTCGCGAAATAGAGTTCCCAAAAACTTCGAGCAAAAAAATAAAACGTCAATATAAATAGCGGAGGAAAAAGCAAATGCTTGAAAAATTACAGGAAATAGTCCGGCGTTACACCGACGATGAAGATTTCATCCTCACCGAAAATATGATTTTGCGGAGCGATTTGGGCATTAACTCCTATGAGTTGGTTCAGATGATTTGTGATGTCGAGGAAGCTTTTGACATTGAAATACCTGACCGTGCGATTGGCGGGCTTAAGACGGTTAAGGATGTGTTAAATTATGTTGGGATATGAAATATATAGATATAAAAGAGGGAATGGCCAGCATATGTAAAGGAGGAGCCCAATTGCCTAATGCGAGTAGTAATATTAAAATCGGAGACAATTTTATCCGTTTTGAAAATAATTCAATTAAACTTTCGAGCGTCGCGAGGACGAGCCTATTTAAATACCGAAACATTGAATATGAAGAAGCCAGAAAAGAGTACAAAAGAGAAAAAGAACATTTTGAAAGAGAAAGAAACAATAGAGTAATAATTTATTTCTTTGCAACATTGGTGTTAATTTTAATAGCAACACTTCTTCTTAGTAATGAACTTAACTCTTTTGGTATTGTAGCTCTGATTGCTGCCGGAATATGCTTTATAGCATATCGAGTAAAAAAAGGCGACAGTGCTTATCCTTTTGCTCCGCCTAAAAAAAGGGATTATCCTGATAGATTTGGGTTAGGTGTTGAGTTAAATTCTGGCTACATGGAAATTTTTTCGGCATTAGGGACAGATGGCCAAATAGCGCTAAATGATTTGCGAGAAATTATTGACGAGGCAACTGAACGGAAGGGAGTAATCAATTTTAGTATGATTGATAACAGTATCACCGTGAAGAATAAAGATGGAATTATTAACTTTGGTGATGATTCAGAGATAAAAAATGAAAGGGTATCGCAGTATGAATAATAATAATGGTGTTATTAATCTGGGCCACGGAGCCGTAATCACTAATGTAGTGACCACTAATTCAAATAATAACGAAACACCTAAAACATTTCCTATTGAAATAGTAAAAGCAATTGATTTAATCAAAACAATGGAGGAACTTACAGATGAACAAAAAAAGTATATTATTTCAATGTTGGATAATGCAAAAAACGCAGATAATGATGAAGCAAAGCAATCTTGTAAAAATTCATTTGCGTCTTATATGAATTACTTAGGAAATACCTCTAAAAAGGTTTTATCTGTGTTAGCGAATTTAACTACAGTAATAACTTTTTTTGGTAACGGTTAAGTATATTAAGATAAAGGGGCTGTTTCCGTCTGCTCTTATAAACATTATTGATTCCGGCAGGGTACTTTACAAAACTCTGCCTTAGAATTATGGGAGATAAAAACTTTATCACAATGCTTACAGATACGCAATGGCCTATCAGCATCAGCCGGATAGAAGCCATAAAGCGTATCGATTGTATTTTTGAGGGATGAAAAATCCCATATCAACGTCGGCTTGTCAAGCATTTTAAGCCGGAAACCGAGTCCGTACATCTTAAATGAATCAACAACTTTTGAGTATAGGCTTTTTAAAGATATATCGTCGGTTTTACTATAGCGAAAAGCGGCAGCAAAATGAAGATATAGTTCTTTAAAATATACGCTCATCCACTCAAATTTTTCGCCATACAGCCGACTAAACACTATTTCATAAACAAGGGGTCGGCCAGTAAACATCGTTACCGGCAAGGTATTATCCGACATTACGAAGTTTTCAGCCATCGCGATATCAGCACTGGAAAACAGGTTTTCAAAAACCATTCACTAAAATATGATGATGCCAAAAGTGAAGCATGGAACAGGAAGCAGGCGGCGGTATTCGAGAAGTCTGTTGAGGAATTGACCGCCACTACATCCAACATAACTTTCAATGATTATGCTGATTATGTAATCGAATCCAAAGTCAGGGCTGGTATTATTGCTAAATCAACTCCGTTGCTTTCAAGGAAAACATCATTCCCCGTAATTATGCTAACGCAGCTATGCCACCCAAATGCGGACGCGCAGAAATTACGGCGATCAGCGAAGAAGAGTTAAAAGCATTTTTCACTGCCCTCTACTCGAAGGAGAGGCATTTCGCCTATAAGGTTTTATTTACCCTGATGCTTACGGCCGCCTGCCGAATCGGCGAGATTACCGCCCTTACATGGGATAGCGTGGATTTTGGTGAAGGCCGGATTCAGATTTGTCGGCATTTCGTACAAGATGAGAGTGGTGTTTACGTCAAGGAAGGTAGCAAAACGAAGGCTGGTGTAAGATGGTTATATCTCGATGACAGGATGATGGATATGCTCGCTGTTTATCGCGATTTTTATCTAAACGAGATGAGGAAATACGGTTCAAAATGGGCTGGCACAAACGCGGTTTTCACGATATCCCACCGGCCGGGCGATTACATCCGGCCCTATACGGTGAGGGAATGGCTCATGCGATTCTTGAAAACGAATGGCTTTAGACACATCCGTCTCCATCAGTTTCGCCACACTTCAGTGAGTTTGCAGCTCCAAGAAGGTATCAGCATACCGGATATCGCAAAAAGAGCAGGCCACAGCCGACCGAATGTTACACTTTCCGTTTATGCCCATACAATGCGAATCAACGATAAGCATTTAAGTGAAGCCGCGACCAAGATTCTGCCAATGCTATCTGTGCAAAATTGAAAAGTTGACCATTTGTTGACCAAAACGAATTTCAATGAAGCGAATGAACTACTGTTCTGATATCTTCTATCATATCAATAACCGCCGCTCTTGACGCTTCGGCGAAGCCTTCGCTGCCGAATTTAGCGTATTTCTCTTCCTGATAGGCTAGGATGATGCCGCGTGATGAGTTAATAATCGCGCCTAAGCCGTCGTCATTAAAGAAATAGGCGAGGTCTTTGGCACTGCCGCCTTGGGCGCCGTAGCCCGGGACTAAAATATATGCGTTCGGCATAATTTTTCTTAACTCTTTACCCTGCTCAGGATAAGTTGCCCCCACAACCGCTCCTATTGTGCTGTAACCGGTTTCGGCATCAATATAATCTTTACCCCACTCCGCTACTTTTTTCGCAACATGCTCATAGAGCGGTTTCCCGTCGATAAGCTTGTCCTGAAATTCACCGCTTGAAGGATTCGATGTCTTGACCAGAACAAATAGGCCTTTGTTTTCTTTCACCGCCACATCAATAAAGGGCTTTACTCCATCCGAACCCAGATACGGATTAACGGTAACGAAATCTTCCGCAAAGGGGGCGAAAAAATTATCCCCGACTTTAACCTTGCCAAGATGAGCGGCGGCATACGCTTCGGATGTCGAGCCGATATCACCGCGCTTGATATCGCCGATTACCACCAAGCCTTTTTCTTTGCTGTATGCGGTCGTTTTGTGAAAGGCTTTAAGCCCTTCAATTCCGAATTGCTCATACATAGCGATTTGTGGTTTGACTGACGGGATTAAGTCATAGATGTGGTCAATGATCGCTTTATTATATTGCCAGATGGCTTCACCCGCGCCCGCTAATGTCTCGCCATGCTCGGCAAACGCATTTTTTAATATGTGCGCGGGGATGAATTTCAGCATCGGGTCAAGCCCGACTACGATCGGCGCCCCCGTTTTCTTTATTTTTGCGACTAATGTGTTAATCATGCATCACCTTTGTTTTAGAAATGATTTTTTGTTACTGTTATACGGTTACTTGCGCTTCTTCGGTATATTTCTTGATGTTTGCGGCATTTACGTACTTTTCTGTTTCATCGCCTGAGACGACCACGAACGTCGGCGCTTGCATAACCCCGTAGCGTACCGCTAACTCGATATTTTCTTCGGCATCAATCGTCATGTATGGTATACCGCTTAAGTATTCCTTGGCGATTTTGCAGTTGGGGCAGGTTTTGGTCGTGAAAAGGTAGGCGATACGTTCAGGCTTTTCGACTGAAACGGTTACTTCATCGGTAAGGTCGGTTGTGCTTGACAAAGTTACCATGCTTGTAACCGGCTTGTTTATTTGTGATTCAGGTTCATAATTAATGCGGTTTTGGTATTCCTGCATTTTTCCGTCATTCCAATTTTTGACCGGGCGGTAATATCCCGTGATACGGCTGTAAACTTCGCAATCTTTATCGCAGTGCGGACATTTCTTTACTTCACCCGTCAAATATCCGTGTTCCTGACATATCGAATAGGTCGGCGATATCGTATAGTAAGGCAGGTGATAATTTTCGGCAATCGTCCGAATCAGAGCGGCGGCGGCTTTCCAATCGGGCAATTTCTCGCCCAAAAAGGCGTGGAAAACGGTTCCTGATGTATATAATGTCTGGATTCCGTCCTGAATATCCAGGGCATCGAAAATATCGCTGGTATAGTCAACGGGTAAATTCGAAGAGTTCGTATAATACGGAACATCACCGACTTTTCCTGCGGATTTGATGGCGGGCCACTTTTTCTTATCATGCTTTGCCAAGCGATAGGTGGTACTTTCGGCGGGAGTTGCTTCCAAATTATAAAGTTCGCCGTATTCTTCCTGATAATCGCTCAGGCGGTTCCGCATATGGTTAAGTACTTCACGGGTAAATTCCTGTGTTTTCTTATCTGTCATATCGGCGCGTATCCAATTCGCATTAAGACCGACTTCGCTCATCCCGATTAAGCCAATGGTCGAAAAATGATTGTCAAAAGAACCAAGGTACTTTTGGGTGTAGGGGTAAAGCCCTTCCGCCATTAGTTTACTGATTACTTCACGTTTGACATGGAGGGAGCGGGCGGAAATATCCATCATGCGGTTAAGGCGGCGGAAGAAATCGTCTTTGTTCGCTGATTGATAAGCAATCCGCGGCATATTGATGGTCACAACGCCAATCGATCCCGTGCTTTCACCCGAGCCGAAGAAACCGCCTGTTTTTTTGCGGAGTTCGCGTAAATCTAGGCGCAAACGGCAACACATACTGCGGACATCACTCGGTTCCATATCGGAATTAATATAATTCGAAAAATATGGGGTACCGTACTTAGCGGTCATTTCGAATAAAAGACGGTTGTTTTCATTATCCGACCAGTCAAAATCGCGGGTAATCGAATAAGTCGGAATCGGGTACTGGAAACCGCGGCCGTGTGCATCGCCCTCAATCATTGTTTCGATAAAGGCTTTATTAATCATGTCCATTTCTTTTTTGCAATCGCGGTAGTAAAAATCCATTTCCGCTCCGCCGACGATGGCGCGAAGTGATGCTAAATCAGAAGGTACGGTCCAGTCTAAGGTAATATTGGTGAAGGGTGC
>JGI24695J34938_10002201_pt1 | contig 15195 bp, 13 predicted proteins | sample TergutCo191P3_FD_34938 | JGI IMG/M metagenome (IMG submission 34938) | reverse complement strand
AGGTTTCCGACATGGAAGCCGTGATTCGGCTACTGCGGTTGTTTTTGGCAGAACTGGCGTAGTGCGAGGATTGTCGCATTATATCCGCAGATAATGGGTAATTTGCTACGCTTTTTTTCGAGCCAACGGTCTTGTCGCCATTGTTCTCGAAAAAAAGACTCCGCAAACAACCCATCATCTGCTAGTCTGGATTAGGATTGTTACAAAATATGAAATACTTCAAAATTTCAGATAAAATTCTAAATCTTTCTCAAACTGCGGCAGACGATGTAAAAGCGCAGTTTGAGGTTATTGACGAAATTTCGCAGAAGAACACGGAGAAAGTTCTTGCGGCGTTTCAGAAAAACAGAGTATCTGATACTATGTTTGCAGGCTCTACGGGCTACGGTTATGATGATAAAGGTCGAGAGACGCTTGATAGAATTTTTGCCGACATTATGAAAACCGATGCGGCTCTTGTGAGAGAAAGATTTGTCAGCGGTACACATGCAATTACGGCAATGCTCTTTGCTTCGCTGCGCCCGGGGCAAACACTGCTTTCGGTCGCAGGAATACCCTATGACACTTTGCACGGCGTTATCGGCATATCGGGAAATTACAGTGGCTCTCTTAGCGATTTTGATATTGCATATTCACAGATTGAGCTGAAAAAAGACGGTTCTCCGGACTTTGCTGCAATATCTCAGGCGGTGAAAAGTAATAATGTCGGGGCGGTGTTAATTCAGCGTTCACGAGGTTATTCAACACGCCGTGCGTTATCTGTCCGTGAAATCGGCGAAATCTGTGACTGCGTTCGCTTAGCAAACAAATCTGTGACTGTTATGGTTGATAATTGCTACGGTGAATTTGTTGAGACTATTGAGCCGGGCGAAGTCGGGGCTGATATTTTAGCGGGTTCGCTTATAAAAAATCCGGGTGGTGGTCTTGCTCCTACGGGCGGTTACGTTGCAGGCCGTGAAGATTTGGTCAATGCAGCGGCAAACAGGCTCACTGCACCGGGCATTGGCGATAAATGCGGCTCGGAGCAGGGTGGACATCGCCTTTTGTATCAGGGGTTATTTATGGCTCCGCACACTGTGGCGCAAGCTGTTAAAACAGCGGTATTTGCTGCGAGATTATTTTCGCTTCTCGGATATAAAACTCACCCTTGCTATAGCGATATTCGTTCTGATATAATACAAATGATTGAACTTTTAAGCCCTGAAGCTTTGCTAAGATTTTGCAGGGGGATTCAAGCGGCAGCACCTGTTGACTCTTATGTAACTCCAATAGCTGCTGAGATGCCGGGCTACGAGCATCAAGTTGTCATGGCTGCGGGTACTTTTATCCAAGGTGCATCAATTGAACTTTCAGCTGACGCACCAATGAGAGAACCGTTTAATGCATTTCTCCAAGGCGGTCTGACCTACGAATCCGGCAAACTCGGAGTAATGCTCGCCGCATCATATTTGTTGGAGGTATAAAAGTAGTGGCTGGTTCTCGCAGATAATAGGCAATTTGCTCCGCTTTTTTTCGAGCCAACGGTCTTGTCGCCATTGTTCTCGAAAAAAAGACTCCACAAACAGCCCATCATCTGCCGGGTTTGAGCGAATGAATATCTATGGAGGTATAGTTCAGATTGAGGAAACTTTTCAGACTTTTTAGTTTTGCGGGTCCGTGGGCGCATTTGCTGATTATTGCAACAGTCGCCTTGTTTATCATAACGGGCGTAAATTTGCTTGCCCCGGAAATCATACGGNGGGTCATANCAATCATGGAAAGCGGGGAAATTGAAANCTCCATAGACCAAATAGTGCGCCTTGCACTCATACTGCTTGGATTTTTTACATTACGTGCTATTTGCCAGTTTCTCAACAGCTATCTCTCGCACATTGCCTCGTGGAACATGGTGAACAGGCTTCGCTGTGTTGTTTATGACCATCTGCAAAAACTCTCAATGAGTTACTACCACAACAAGCAGACAGGTGAACTTATGTCACGGGTCATAAACGATACGACCACGTTTGAGAACCTAATCGCACACGCACTGCCCGAGATAACCACACATATCATAACTATCGTAGGAGTGCTTATTATACTCTTCACTATAAATCCGATGCTTGCNCTTTTAGTATGTATACCGATTCCGTTTATCGCTGTGGTATCTATGATTCCAAAGATGATGCGAAAATATTTCAAGCGCGGGCAGGAACTGATTGCAGAATTAAACGCAGTCCTTCAAGATAATTTTTCGGGAATAAAAGAGATTCAGGTTTTTAACAAACAAAGCTACGAGTCACAAAAGGTTAAAGAAAAATCAACCCTGCATATAAAAGCTCTGGTAAAGGCATTGTTCTACGCGGGTGTGCTTCACCCGTCGGTGGCGTTTATCACAACGCTCGGCACTATCATCGTGCTGATTGCAGGGCCGATGATAGCGATACAAACCGGATTTAATATCTCGGATATAGTTGCATTTTTGCTGTATCTAAATCTATTTTACGCACCGATTGCAACACTTGCGCGTATCGTGGAAGATGTCCAGCACGGCATTGCGGGAACGGAGCGGGTGTTTGAATTACTTGATGTTGAGCCTGAGATAAAGGACAGCCCTAATGCGCAGAAAGTCGGCAGACTCAGTGGTCAGCTCGAGTTTTGCAATGTGTCATTTTCGTATGAAGAAGATATTGAAGTCTTGGATAACATCAGCTTTAAGGCAGACGCAGGGCAGATGGTGGCGATTGTCGGGCCAACGGGTGTAGGCAAAAGCACGATTTCAGGACTCATTGCGCGGTTTTATGACCCTGTTTCAGGCTCTATAGAAATGGATGGCATAGATATTAAAGATATGACTCTTGAAAGCCTGCGCAATCAGCTCAGCCTTGTGCTGCAAGATGTATTTTTATTCAATGGTACAATCGGTGAGAATATCGCTTACGGCACGGACGGCGCAACGCCTGATATGATTAAAGAAGCGGCAAAGGTCGCCTGTGTTGATGAGTTTATCGAGTCCTTGCCTGATAAATATGATACTTTTATCGGTGAGAGAGGTGTCAGACTCAGCGGCGGTCAAAAACAGCGTCTGTCAATAGCTCGCAGTGTTTTGCGAAACAGTCCTATTTTGCTTCTTGACGAGGCTACTTCTGCGGTTGATACCGAAACAGAGCGTGAGATTCAAAATGCTATTGGCAAGATAAAAGGGCAGAGGACGCTTATTGTTATTGCGCACAGGTTATCTACAATCAAACGTGCTGACTTGATTATTGCAATGCAGGACGGCAAAATCGCAGAGAGTGGCACACATGATGAGCTAATTGCAAAGGGTGGCATTTACGCGGCTCTTTGTGAGTATCAGAGTTTGAGCTGAGTCTTCAAGTTTGCCGAGGGAGCCGGACACCGATGAAATGATGGCCGGGCACTTCGCAAAAAAGCGTCTCATCGGCTCATTTCGGGTGCTCGCAAACTCGCTTCGCTCAGACAGTGCGAGCACTTTTTCGAAATTTCGCCGTGAGTCGCTAATTTTGCTACGCTAAGTCGCCATCATTTCATCGGTGTCCGGCTCCTGTAGCAAACACTTGTTCCAGTGATTGAATTGCTCGGTGCGATTCTACGCTGGTTGTGTAGACGGCGCGGGGGTGGTGGTTATTGTTGCTCCAAAATATTTGAAGTGCTGACCTGATTTCTTCTCTGAGTTCAGGGTCTTGCGTGTTTTCATACACCCTTATTGCGGGAATTACTCCTGCAAAATCGGCACGGAAGATTATGTCTGTGTCAAATTCTCGTAGCGTGCCGCTTAGATACCTGTTTGCATTGTATCTGACTACAATTGCGTCGGGGTTGGCAAGGCTTAGTAAGCACAGCATGATAGCACCTACTATGAGCGAGAAGCGCACTATCGAAAACTCTTTTTTCACCGATGCGAATTGACGCACTATAATAGTGGTAAACACTATGGCTAGAAACAGCATGAAAACGCATGGCAGGATTCGCAATATGGTGAGTCCGAAAACTTGAACGTAGAGAACCATTTTGCTAAACGCTGTAGCTATGAGTACTAGTGTAATCGCTGAAAGAGTTATATTAAACGCACGGAGAAGTTTTGACTCTGTGCGTCGTTTTTTGCACATAGCGTTGCCGATGGTGAGAAGTGCCAAGTTAATTGCGGCGATGGCGCAAAGCTCGAAGAAACCTTGCCTGGCGAATTCAGAGTGAAGCAACCAGCCGTCGGGAATGGTTCCCGTAAATGCAGAGAAGAAATAAGGGAGCTGGCTGAATATGAATATCAGATACAGTACGCATGTTACGCCAAGCATAACAAAAACAGTAACAGGCTGCAATATACGCACGGCGCGGGCGGCATTATCTGCGGATTCTTGTTTTACGATGTCTGTGCCTTTTTTGTGCGCTGCGCCTGAGACCAGTCCGTAGATGAAAGCGGCGATAGGCACCGTAAATACCATATGACCTATGAATTGTCCAATGTCAAATTCCGGGCGATAATTGTTCTCAAAAAGACTTCGGAAAAAACCGAGTACAACTCCAAAGCCGCCGCTGTCTGCACGTTCAAGGAGTGGAACGATAATGGCGACTAAAATTAGTGAAAGCACAACTCCAAGCAGAATATGGAGTAATTTACTGCCTTTTTTTAGGACGTTTCCCGATTTGCCAAGCACCTTAAAACTTACATACTGGTTGAAAAAGTTGCGAAACGGCACAATAATAAGTGCGTTAAGCGCATCTATCATAGGACTACTGTCGGTTTTGCCGCGAGCGTCAGAGCCGGAAGCTGAAATGACATAGTACGTTGCCGAGCCAAACAACAGCAATGAGCGGATTTCTTGCATACCTATGTTATCCCAAAGCGCATATGAAATGCCTGTTACAAATGTGATAGTAAGCCAAAACCAAGTGAAAAAGCTGCTTTCAAATACATCTTTTTTTAGTAAATATCCTGTGATGCAGAGCAAATATGCTATGGTAAACACACTTACGCCAAACCCTGTCCAATCAAACCATACCCAGCGTGTGAATAAATAACCGAGCAAAAATGTAACAAGTGCAAATACGAAGTCAACAGCATCAGGCTTGAAAATATTTTCCGGCTTCGCCTGTATTGCAAAGGGTACCGGTGGGTATTCAGGTGGTGTATAGTCTTGTATATTTGTTTCGCTATTCATGATTATCGGTCTCCTTTTCTTCATCCTCAACATACTCCAAAATGTCACCGGGTTGGCAATTTAGGATTTTACATATGGCTTCCAGTGTTGAGAATCTGATAGCCCTTGCTTTGCCTGTTTTTAAAATTGATAAATTAGCCTGAGTCAACCCAATCATTGATGCCAGTTCACCCGATGAAATCCTGCGTTTTGCCATCATTACATCTAAATTTACAACAATCGCCATAACCTCACCCCTAAATTGTAAGCTCGGCATCGTCTTGTAGCGATACGGCTTTTGCGAAAACATTTTTTACAACACGCAAAATCAGCCCCATAAATGCAGCGGCTACGCCTATCGCAAGCCAAGGTAAATAATAAAACGCTGAAATTATGCATATAAAAGCACCTGTAAAACAGCACCATGATATTTGACGCAAACTGACGATGTTTTCCCTAACAAATACAATGCCCCTGCCAATCCTGCGCAAAAACACATTGAAAATCACAAGCAGAGCGGCTGCGGGGATAGAGCCGGCATATATCGTGACAAGAAAGAAAATCCTTCCTGCGTCGCGTGCAGCATATGACATTAAAAGCAAGCGGCTGACGAGCCGCGGAGCCAAAATTGCGCACACGAGAAGCAACACCATAAACAGCCACACACTCACTTTGCTGAGATATAATGATTTTGAGTCATTCCACATAATAATGAATATTCCTTTCCTGAATCTGTAGGCACAAAAAAGCATGAACAAATACTCTCCGCAACTACATCTTGGGAGAGTATATCACACGATTTATTGTTTTGCAATAATTTTTTATCGAAAAACGATAAAAAATGTTTCTACTGAGTATGGGGTTCGGATTTGATATACTTTGGCAGCGGGAGAAGGATTTGAACCCTCACATACGGAGTCAGAGTCCGCTGTGCTACCATTACACAATCCCGCTTTATGAGTGTCTTGCGCTTGCTTTACTACTATAGCATGTTTTCNNGTTAAGTCAATATNTTTCACATAGCAGATGTTGGGNGATGTCATGTAACTGTGAAAATTGTGAAAAATTTATTGCTGAGCGGCAGTTTATGGTGTATACTCTCACTGTGATGTCAGTAGCATCGAAAATAAAGTTGAGGAGAGAATTGGTAATGCAAAATGGCAGCAAGTTATTGAAAGTAGTAAGCATACTTATGATTGTCTTTGGAGGTCTTGGAATTCTTGGGGTTCTTATAGGTCTGGCGGGAACAGGGCTTATGGCGGCTATGACAGATGAACTGGCAGCCTTTGGTATTGATGAAGAACTTATGCAGGATGCAACTACTGCACTCTACATNGGACTCATAGGGTTCNCAGCCCAACTGNCGGCAGGTATAATTGGAGTGAAAAATCACAATAAGCCTGAAAAACACAATATATGTTTGCTNTTTGCGTGTATAGTAATTGTACTTCAACTTTTCGGCAACATTTTTGANATTGCGACAGGTGGGCTAACAGGCATGACAGTAATGAATATTGTAATAGGTCTCGCTGTACCCGTGCTGTATCTTATCGGCNCACTTCAACTTAAAAAACTTGCAGAGGGTGGGCAAGAGCAACCACCCTCACAGCCGATGCATTAGATCACCGAAAAAGCTTAATACAACCCATATACGGCAAACAGCCCCGTCGGGAAGTCAGAACGACTTAAATCCGAGGGGCTGTATTACATTTTAGTTACCTTTTTACAATCTTCTTTTCTTCGAATGCTTCGCATGGTGCACCGGAAGAATTAAACACTGAGACTGACGGCATTTCACCCTTGGTCTTGAATCCGAAAAATGAACAAGAGCGAGGGAATTGAGGATCCCAAGTCACGACAAAATGTTTGCAGTTAAAACAATTGACATGATTTTTGTTAGCCTGACTCATCACACCAAACCGTCCGAATATTTTAGTAGTTGTCTGCTTTTATTTCAAAGTAAGCTTTGGGATGAGAGCAAACAGGGCATAGATCGGGCGCATCTTTGGAAGAAACTATTTTTCCGCAGTTTAAGCAATGCCAATCTTTTTCTTCGTCTCTTGCAAAGACCTTTCCGCTTTCAATGTTTGCAAGAAATGCCTTATAACGCTCCTCGTGTTCTTTCTCAATGCCGCCGACAAGCTCAAACTCCTTGGCTATGTCGTCAAAGCCTTCTTCGCGGGCAGTTTTTGCAAACTCCGCATACATGGTTGTCCACTCATAGTTTTCGCCGTCTGCTGCGTCTTTGAGGTTTGTCAAAGTGTTTGGTACTTTGCCGCCGTGAAGATGTTTAAACCACATTTTTGCATGTTCTTTTTCGTTGTTTGCTGTTTCTTCAAAGATATTTGCAACTTGAACGTAACCTTCCTTGCGTGCTACAGATGAATAGTAGCTGTACTTGTTACGTGCTTGGGACTCTCCTGCAAATGCGGCTTGTAGATTAGCCTCTGTTTTTGTTCCTTTTAAATCCTTACCCATTGAAAGTTCCTCCTCTTTCGTAAAAAATTATGCTTTTACCTTCTTTAGTTTTGCAAAACGGGGCAAACTGTTTTCTTGCTTGCGAGTGTTATCTCCTTGAATGAGCGGCAGTACATAGTCAATAAACTCTTTTGTGACATAGGTGCCCTCTTTGTTAATCCACTCGCGGGGGATTTTTCTCTCGGTGTTGGCACAAATACTGAGATCTTCGTAGTCTATGCCGCATTTGTATTTGCCGTTTTCACTCTCACGGACGAATATTACCATTTTGCCTGTGCCGCCTGTTAGTGCATATTCCACAGCAGACTTGCCTGCGAGAAACGCTTCGTCAATGTCTGTTTGAGAAGCTATGTGAGCAGCACAACGTTGAAGCAAGCTAAGTTCAATAGGACGGGTTTTGACATTGAATTTCTTGTTGACTTCTGCGGCGAGTCTTGCAGCTGTTCCACCCAGTTGTGCGTGACCGAAACCGTCGGTGGCTGATGTTTTTGCTTGTGAAATAAATGTGCCGTCGGCGTATTGCGCGCCTTCTGAGACAGCAACAAGGCACTTGTTTTTCTTTTTATATACAGCTTCTACATCGCTTAAAAACTTGTCCATGTCAAAAGGCAGCTCCGGCAGATAGATTAAATCGGGCGGAGCATCTGACAGCTCGGCAAGTGCTGCTGCACCTGTGAGCCAGCCTGCGTTTCTGCCCATTATTTCTATTATTGTAACCGCACCTGTGTCATAAACATATGCGTCCTGGTGCACTTCTGCAACGGAAGTTGCTATGTATTTTGCTGCGCTGCCGAAGCCGGGGCAGTGGTCGGTGCCTTCCAAATCATTGTCGATGGTTTTCGGCACACCCATAACGCGGCATTCGTAGCCGGATTTGCTCATGTAATCGCTGATTTTGCTGCATGTGTCCATTGAGTCGTTGCCACCATTGTAAAAGAAGTAGCGTATATCGTACTTTTTGAACATTTCGAGTATTTTTGCCAAATCCTCTTCGGTATTTAGCTTGTATCTGCAAGAGCCGAGTGCAGATGACGGCGTGTTGAGCAATAATTCCAGCTCCTTGGGGTCTTCCTTGCTCATATCATAGAGTGTGTCGTTTAATAAGCCTACAATACCGTGTGCCATGCCGTAGACTTTTGTTATTTCGGGTGTATCGAGTGCTGTTTTGATGACTCCGTATGCGCTGGCATTGATAACCGATGTCGGGCCGCCTGATTGCCCGAATACCGCTGCGCCTTTAAGTTTTTCTGCCATGTTATACCTCCAAATAATTAAGGATAGCAAGATTTACTATTTCCTAAGTTGCTAAGATAGAGGGTAACATAATTGAGCAGGAAAATCAATTAAAAAATAATTAAAACAGACCTCAAATAAAGGATGAGTTTACTTTCACGAAAAATATGTTATAATATGAGGAAATTTTGAGCTGTATAATATTGCTGATATTTCATAAATGGAGGATTCATTATGCCAAGACTAAAGCATTACATTGATTCAACCCCTTTCACCAAGGAAGAGCTGATGCACATCATCAATCTTTCGCTTACACTGAAAAAGTGTATTAAAAACGGTTACTATCCTCAGCTACTCACTAACAAGACACTCGGAATGATTTTCGAACAGAGTTCAACAAGAACACGCATTTCCTTTGAAACCGCCATGGAGCAGCTGGGTGGTCATGCCCAGTATCTCGCACCCGGGCATATCCAAATGGGTGCCCATGAGAATCTTGTGGACACTGCTACTGTTGTGTCCAGATTAGTGGATATCGTTATGGCGAGGGTCAATCGCCATGAGTCTGTAGAGATTTTCGCAAAACATTCAAGCGTGCCGGTGATTAACGCTATGAGTAACTACAACCATCCTACGCAAGAGCTTGGCGATGTGACCACAATGATAGAGCATCTGCCTCCGGGTAAAAAGTTGGAGGAGTGTAAAGTTGCATTTGTAGGCGATGCTACTCAGGTCTGTGTCTCTTTAGGCTTTATAACCACTAAGCTTGGAATGAACTATGTGCAGTTTGGCCCCGCAGGCTACCAAATCCCCGATGACCGCATGAAGATTATGCAAGATAACTGCAAAAAATCAGGAGGCAGCATATTTATTACCGAGAATGTCGATGAGGCATTAAAAGATGCAGACTTTGTATATACCGATGTGTGGTACGGTCTTTACGATGATGAGCGCTCTGAAGATGAATGTAAAGAAATCTTCTACCCCAAATATCAAGTAACCGATGCGATGATGAAAAAAGCGGCATCTCATGCAAAATTTATGCACTGCCTTCCTGCCTCTCGCGGAATGGAAGTCACTGACGAAGTGCTGGACGCGCCCTACTCAATCGCAGTTGACGAAGCCGAAAATCGCCTGACGACAATACGAGGATTACTTGTATACTTTATGGAATCCGTAAAAGGTGATGAAGCAGTCGTTGAACAAGCAAAGAAAGAGCTGGGAGAACTCTTAGCTGCAATATAAAAGCTCATTAAATAAAAATACGGGGCAGATGTATATATCCTGTCCCACAATGGAAGAGGTATCACAATGGAAGAAAATAAAGCCGGGAAGAAGAAATTCCGACTGATTGATGCGGTCTTGGCATGTGTATGCTTAATACTTGTTGTAGAAGCTGCAACGCCATCCGCAGCTATTGGACACAGTCAGTATTTTTGGTGGATTGTTTTGCTTATTACATTTTTCTTGCCGTATGGCATGGTGTCGGCAGAACTGGGAACTACTTACAGAGATGCAGGTGGATTGTTTGATTGGGTAAAACGCGCTTTCGGAAATAAAATGGGAAGTCGTGTTGCGTGGTATTACTGGATTAACTATGCTTTTTGGGTAGCTTCTTTGGGTGTTCTGTTCACTGCAATTATCGAACAAGTTTTTGGTATGGAGATACCGATTGTAGGCGCAATTCTAATCCAACTGGTGTTCATTTGGATAGTAAGTATTGCAAGCCAATACAAAATTTCCGAAAACAAGATACTAATCAATATAGGTACTATTTTTAAGGTTGTGCTTATGGGTGCGCTTGGCGTGTTAGGTATCATTTGGGCAGTCAGATATGGTGTGGCAAACCCGATTACCGATGCTCGTGAACTTCTGCCGGGCATTGCCGGTATATCGTTTATCGCAATTATTCTGTTTAATTTTATGGGATTTGAGGTAGTTGCCACTTTTTCGGGAGAAATGGATAAGCCAAAAAGCCAGATTCCGAAAGCTCTGCTGCTCGGCGGAATCTGCATCGCCGTGTTTTATCTTTTCGCCTCTTTTGGTATAGGTGTTGCAATACCTATTGACCGACTTGTCGCTGATGAAGGCTCAATATCATATGGATTCATCGAGAGTTTCCAATACTTCCTTGACGGCTTAGGCCTGCCCGGCCATATACTTGTGCCGATTATAGGAATCATGTTCCTCTACACCTTGTTTGTAAATCTGCTTTCTTGGGCTTTGGGTGTAAATTACGTCGCTTGCTATGCAGGTGAAAATAAGGCACTTCCTCGCTTTTTTGCAAAACGCACAAAAAGCGGACAACCGTTCGGTCCTGCAATGATGAATGGTATTGTAGCCAGCTGTTTGCTTATAGCTGCACCATTTATACCTAATCCTGATATATTCTGGGGATTCTTTGCGTTGCAGATAATCACATTGCTAATATCATATATGCTTATGTTCCCGGCATTTAAGAAGCTTCGCAAGATTGACCCTGACACTGAGCGTCCATACAAGGTTCCGGGCGGCCCTGTCATGCTTAACATCATAACGTATCTTCCGGTCGCCCTACTCGTTCTTGCGACGGTATTCTGTATCGTATATCCGCTTGGTGGCGGCGAATGGTTCTTTGACGAAATGCTTGTCATAGGCACAATATCTGCTATCGTTGCGGGCGAAATAATTGCTTACACCATGGCTAAAAAATCGTCCACCCTTGCGGAATAATAAAACCGATACAGTAGCTTATTGAAATGGAGAGGCATATGCGAAAATTAAACAGCACACCTAAAAAAGACGGATTTCGTATGCCGGGTGAGTTTGAGGCTCATGAGGGCTGTTGGATGCTTTGGCCTGAGCGTACAGATAACTGGCGTTTAGGTGCGAAGCCGGCACAGGCAGCTTTCGTAAAGGTAGCAGAAGCAATTGCGCAGTTTGAACCTGTTACTATGGGCGTTTCCGCACGGCAGTACGACAATGCAACTAACCATTTGCCCGACTGTGTTCGTGTTGTGGAGATGTCCAATGATGACTCTTGGGTGAGAGATACCGGTGCGACGTTTGTTACAAATGATAACGGAGTTGTTCGTGGTGTCGACTGGGAATTCAACGCATGGGGAGGCTTGGTAGATGGTTTATACTTCCCGTGGGATCAAGATGATCGCGTGGCACAAAAGATTTGCGAAATCGAGCGTAAGGATTTTTACAGAGCAGATGGTTTTGTACTGGAGGGTGGTTCTATTCACGTTGATGGCGAAGGAACACTCTACACTACGGAAGAGTGTCTGCTTTCTGAAAGCCGCAATCCTCATTTGTCAAAGCAAGAGATAGAAGAAAAACTCAGCGAATATCTGGGCATTGAGAAAGTCATCTGGCTAAAACGCGGAATCTATAATGACGAAACCAATGGTCATGTAGACAACATCATGTGCGTGGTCAAACCCGGAACCATTATGCTTGCTTGGACTGAGGATAAAAACGACCCGCAGTATGAGATTAGCATGGAAAACTTAAAAATCTTGGAAAATGAGACAGATGCGAAAGGTCGTAAGCTTGAAATAATCAAGTTGATGCTACCGGAGCCCATTCTCATTTCAAAGGATGAGAGTGGCGGTGTGGATATGGTTGATGGGACACTCCCACGCGATGAAGGTGACAGACTCGCGGCTTCCTACATCAATTTTTACATTGCTAACGGAGGAATTGTATACCCTCTGTTTAACGACCCAAACGATAAGCTTGCAGCGGAGACACTCAGGCGTGCTTTTCCAAATCGAAAGCTGATCGGAATTGAAGCACGAGAGATACTGTTGGGCGGTGGAAACATTCATTGCATTACTCAGCAACAGCCTGCTTCTTTGCGAAGTAAAATCTGATGTGTGTACAGCCGGTAGAGCGTCCGCCCCAAAAAAATTATAGCCATTTTTCGTATTATGTAGTATAATTGGAAATCGGTAAGAAAATATTTTAAACTTTTATGGAGGAATTTTTTATGCCTTTAGTTTCACCAAAAGAAATGTTCAAAAAAGCCTATGAGGGTAAATATGCAATAGGTGCTTTCAATGTGAATAATCTGGAGATTATACAGGGTATCACAGAAGCTGCTAAGGAGCTGAATGCTCCGCTTATTTTGCAAGTATCCGCCGGTGCCAGAAAGTACGCCAAACACACATATCTCATGAAACTCATTGAAGCTGCTGAGATTGAAACAGGTCTGCCGATTTGTGTGCATCTCGACCACGGAGACGATTTTGAGATTTGCAAATCTTGTATCGACGGCGGATTTACGTCGGTCATGATTGACGGCTCAAAGCATTCATTTGAGGACAACATTAAACTCACAGCAGAGGTTGTAAAATATGCGCATGACAAGGGCGTTGCCGTTGAAGGTGAGCTGGGTAAACTGGCGGGCATTGAAGACGATGTAAATGTATCTGCTGAGGACGCCTCGTTCACCCGCCCCGAAGAAGTTGAGGAGTTCGTATCGCGCACAGGCGTTGATTCACTCGCAATCGCAATCGGTACAAGCCACGGTGCATTTAAGTTCAAACCCGGCCAAAAACCGCAGCTCAGATTTGATATTTTAGAGGACATCACAAAGAGACTTCCGAACTTCCCGATAGTTTTGCACGGCGCATCATCTGTTGTTCCGGAGTACGTGAAAATTATTAACGATAACGGCGGTAAGCTTGACGATGCAATCGGTATTCCGGAAGATATGCTACGTGAAGCTGCAAGGTCTGCTGTTTGTAAAATCAACATCGACTCAGACCTGCGTCTCGGCATGACAGCGGGTATCAGAGAGCATTTCGCAAAAAGCCCCGAACACTTTGATCCAAGGCAATATCTTGCTCCCGGACGCGATTATATCAGAGAACTCGTGAAACACAAAATCAAAAGCGTTCTCGGTTGTGACGGCAAAGCGTAGATTATATCAAACAAAACAAACAGCAGAAGATGGGTGAATAACTCATCTTCTGCTTATTTTGCGTTGCTTGCGTTTTGATTATTTACTATTCGAATATATGCTCCAAATCATTCGGAACCACGCTGATAAACGTCCTGCCTATACCGAGGTACAGTGGAGAACCGTCAGGAAGTGTGTATTCAAATTGTGAGGATTCATCTGCCCGAGACCACATGATTTCCGTGTAGTACCCACCGTTAATGAAAAAGCCTGTACCTCTGCCGGTTGTTTCAATTACACGAAGACCGGCTCTACACCCGGGCCATGCGGTTACTGATGTTTGTAGCACGAGGATATTTGTAAATCCGACTTGTTCGCCTGTGGTTTCGTCTATGAAATTCCTACCGAACTGTCTCATGAAATACTGACCGCTATCTTCGTTATAGGTGAAAGAACTGTTTTTTGTGGATGTAGCTCTGATCACCACTTCCTTGGCAGAACCTCCTCCCACAGGAGCGGCATTTTCGGTAAAACGAAGATTTCTCTCATAACCCTCCGCATGCTCTGTACGAATGTTAAAATCGGCTACACCGTCGACAATTCTTTGACCGGTTGTCATCATACTATGCTCATAGCCCATTGTCCGGCGTCTTGTGTCATCCCTGTAAAACAGTCTCCCATGAGTCCCTGTAACTCCGTTAAGATTATCAATCCCTCTGTCGCGGATTAAGTCTCGGGCTACCCAACTGTCTCCGGCGTGAACGAAAATTGCATCATAACTTTCCGATATACATACAAAATAGTAACGCGCACTTCTGATAGTTCCGATTGCACCGAGATCCGAAGGGTCTTGGATAATGGCGACCATACGGGTTACACCTCCCTCAACGGGGAACTCATACAGAATATCAACCTGCGCTGTACCGGCATGCGGAAGTGCTACAGATAAGTTGTTTAAAACAAATGCAAATGGTCTGTAGTGAGTAAGATCTTCATCTCGGGGTTCGCCGGTAAGCGGATTATAAAGGCGCGGCTCACGAGGGGCGTCAGGGGCGGGCTCGGTGTCAGATGCGGGTGTTGGCTCAGGGGTAGCATCGGGCGTTGGTGTTGGTGTTGGTTCGGGTGTCGGTGTAGTTTCCGCTATTATCGGATCATCTAAATCGGGAGCATTGCCTTGCAATGCGCTCACCGCAAAGATTACAATACCGATGACAATCACCACAGATGCAATCAAGTAACGCTTAAAATGCTTTGCTGCGATGATGCGTTTAAATGTGTCTTTAATTTTGTCCATAAAAATCACTCCATATGTTGAACTTCAAATATTGCAGACCACCGGATGATGGGCTTCTCGCCCATTGTAACAAATTTTGCTGTACTATGCAACTACTATTATGCTATACTTGATTTATGGATGAAAAATTTGGATTTATACATGAAGAAATCGAAATAAAGATG
>JGI24695J34938_10002197_pt1 | contig 15209 bp, 17 predicted proteins | sample TergutCo191P3_FD_34938 | JGI IMG/M metagenome (IMG submission 34938) | reverse complement strand
CCGCCCGCCTAGAACATTCAAAGCCCGCCAAGACGCGCGAATTTGTGCCGCTTTTTAGGCACAAATTCGCTGAATAACTAGTCGCGCTCTGCGCGGCTAGTTATTCTTAATCGGCGTTCTGTGCCGATTTAGAATAACTTTTCATACCCGGATGATTCTTAAGCATATCAGGAACATTCCCTGTTTTCCGAATATTCATAATCAAATTAATCTTCTCAAGTTCATCAGGCGTCGAATGTTTCTTCAAAACCGTAATAACCGACTCAATCTCTACATCACTAAACGTCAGCTTCTTCTTCTGCCCGCGCTTCATTACCGAAAGAAGAAACGGCAGCATCGAATCGGCGGACAAACTGTTGCTTTCAAAAACCATAGTTTGCAAAAAATCCAGTTTATGTTTTTCAATATCCTTTAAAAGCGGGTCATTCATCCACTCAGCATTATTTTTACTCATTTTCTTTCCCTTCCAAATCATCAAGATTGTTAAAATTTTCGTACATTTCCTTTTGCTCGGGCGTCATCATTCCCATCAACATATTCATTAACATATCATCGGCACCCGAGGTCTTTTCACTATTTTCATCCGTACCGCCGCTCATCCCCATTCCGCCGAAAATATTTCCTAATGCACCGAACATTCCGCCGCCTTCCATATCGGGCATCGCGCCATTCATTAACTCCATCATCGGAGCGAGTTGCTTCCACATTTCCATGGCCTGAATCATCCCCGAGAATTGTTCAAGGCGCTTCTTATCGCTTTCATCGGAGTACGGGATCAGAGCCATGACAAGTGAATGGAAATTACCCGTATCATCTTTTTCCTGCCCGTTTTGCAGACGGAAAGGGTAGCGTTTGGAATAGGAGATGGTATATTGCAACTCTAAGTATTTGATATAGACGGCTAAATGTTTTTGCCACCGATCATCCAAAAAAGACATAAGAATCTTAAGTTTCTGGATTTGATTGGTCGTAAATAATGTGTCAAAAGCGGCGACTTTGTCCTGAATTGAATAGTCCATATAAAGCCTTTCCTATATCTTTCATAAACATGTTTATGCTGCGCATAATATGATTATACTAACACAAAAAATCATGGGCGATCTTTTTGACCGCCCACGAAGTTTTAAGACATCATACTAGCAGCATCCATTGCCGCCAAAGCTGTTGAAGCCGCCAAAACCGCCGCCGCCGCAGCAGCATAAAAGGATAATTATCCAGAGACAATTATCGCCGCCGCCAAAGCCGCCGCGCCCAAATCCGTCGCCGCCGCATAAACACAATAAGATAAGAATCCAAATAATAGAACTACAACCGGAGTTAGCATTGCCGCATCCACAGCTGGTTGCTGATAAATCGCTCATTTTAAGCCTCCAAAGGTTTATTTATGGTTTATATTATGTGAAACGGCTGTCATTGTTTCCTATCTTTTAACAATTTTCGCTGATTATATAAATTATACGATGTCCCCTGTCATTCTGAACCGCAGACAGAAGCTCAGTTAATCCCTAAAGCAACGTAAGAACACATGTGAAAACAATTATTTACGCGGTGGTGGGAAGCATGATATAATAAGGCTGGTTATAATTATTTCATTTAGGAGTTAAATTGAAAACAGAAATCAGACAAAAAAACGCGCCAAACAGAGCCGTTTCAGTAAATAGATCCAATTCGGCAAGCCGCCCCGGCAATTACGCATCGGCAAACAAATACACATCGGCGACCAGACCCAACTTAACCAATAAGTCCGAGATACCCAACAAGCCCGATGCCCCGAAAGTCGATATCGACCCTGAAATGCAGGATATGGTTAGCGCATATATTAAGCAAAAAGAAAAGCGTCGGAAATGGCTGGCATTTTTTTGTGCGCTGACAGCTTTGGTATGCTTTTTTAGTTTTGGTGCGTATACTTATTTCGGCGAGCGGATGACCAATAATACATCGAACTTGGCGAATCTGCGGGGTGATACTACTTATGCTCACATTAATATGGAGCCGCAAGTAGTCGTCCACAGAACAGGGGAAATTGAACTGCCTGATATTTTGGAAGAGTTTAAAACCCTTTGGAACCAAAATAAAAGAATAATCGGCTGGATTAAAATAGATAAAACCAATATCGATTATCCTGTCATGCAGACAGTCAATAATGAGTACTATTTAGATCGGAATTTCAGTCAGGAATATGATAAAAACGGCAGTATTTTCATGGATTATCAATGCGAATTATACCCCCGTTCAGACAATTTGATTATCTACGGACATCATATGAAAAACGGCAAAATGTTCGGGCAACTGCAAAAATACGAAAAAGAGTCTTTTTACAAAGACCATAAAATAATCCAATTCGATACTATTTATGAAAAAGGCACATATGAAGTCATGTTTGCCTTCCGCTCAAAAGTATATAATGAAGAAGATATCGTCTTCAAATATTACCAATTCATAGACGTTATCTCCGTTGAAGAATTTAACTCCAACATGCGCGAAATGGCGGCGCTGTCATACTACGATACAGGGGTAACGGCAAGTTACGGCGATGAACTATTGACCTTATCAACCTGTGATAATGCAACCGAAGCGGGAAGGTTCGTCGTTGTGGCGAAGCGGATTGGGTAAGGATAGAATGCAAAGTACATTCAAGCATGGGATATTCGCCCAAGCGATGATTTTATGAAGAAAATAATGAATTTCTGGAAAATTCAAATAAACGGTATGGGAATTAAAATAATATATAATTTTTTGATAAATGTAATCATTGGAGCTTTATATTATCTAATTTCATTTAATGTTATTGCGAGTTATCAAACGTTAAAGTATTATTTGAATTATGAGTTTATTTCTATTACGTTAGCTATAATTTTTCCTGTTATTATATCAATGCTATTAGGAAAGCGTTTATTAGAAAGACTTTGTTTTTTCATATTAGGTCATTTTGCATTTGTATTTTCATATTTAATTACTGTTCTGATTGATATCATAATATTTGAACTAAGATGATTAGAAGAACCGTACCGAAGTAAGTTTGAACGAGGCAGACCAGCTATAACATTTAATACTATGTCTCCTAACTATAGGGTTTACATACCGAAAGAGCAAATATCTTCATATGACAGCAGAATTTTAGGTGCTTTAGCCGAATCGCTTGAGCCAGTTAAAGGAAATTTTATAAGCTTTGCAAGTAATTTAATAGCAAAACATGCCGGTAAATTTATACCTCCAATATTTAGAGGAATAGGCTCAAAAATTAATGATTTGCTTAATAATGATAAAGCGAAATGTGAGGAGTAGTAAATGAATGACTTATTACGACTAACTATTATTATGAATGCTTTTTGTATTTTTTTTCTAATATTATATTCACACAGATTTAGAAAATATATTAAAGAAAATCTCTTTAATGGAATAGATAAAAATACTGTAAATGATTTTATTAAAAATTTTACGTTTAAGCAACGTTTTTTTATTACTTATATGAAAGAATGTAATTCTACAGGCAAACAGCGTAAAGGGTTAGCTGTTTGGTATATTATATGTCACTGTATACATATATTGGCGGTCATTTCACTTGTTATTGCATCTTGGTTTGAGTTTTTTTATAATTTATTTGATATAAACGATCGTATTATAAGTTTTCCTATTACATATAGTTATTTCCTTGCCTCTGTTACTATTATAACTATAGGAGCACTTCCTTTAAGTGTACCTATAGGATTATTGATTCACTTGTTTTCAAAAAATAAATACGATTTACAAAAAATAAGAATAATCAGGGGAATAGATCAAAGAGGTATTAATTCTGGCATTTATAATGTATTTACTACCACAAGAGACACAGCTCCCATTAAAATATACGAAAACGAAATTAAAGAATTCAATGTTATAAAAGGTAAGCAGAGTTTTTGGGTATCAGAATCAAGAAAGAATAGTAATGAGTTAGAAATATATGTGCTTGATTCTATTGTGGAACTAGAAGTTGGTTGTGATATTAATGAAAATTTATGGATTAGAGAAAAGAATGTAACGGATTAAACGTAAAAAGAGGATAAAATGTCTAACTTTACACCCTAAACACCATTATATGTGATAATTGCGCTATTATGTACTTCAATGTTCAGTATAAAGTGTTTTATCCATTTGTACATGAACATAACGCTGAATGGTTACTGGTCAAAAACAGAGGGTATATCCTGTTTGCCGTAAAGGATTCGTACAATAGTTACGATTTTTTTACTATCATCAACTATGTAGAATAGTAGATAGTTCCCGATTACAATAAAACGAATCCCCTCTGCACGAAGCTTTTCATCATGATAAAGCGGAAACTTATATGGGTATTCCCGAAGTTCAACCAGTTTTTGCCCCACTGCACCCAAAAAGCGTTCGGCAGCTTGTGAATTGCACAAATCAACACTTATATATTTAATAATCTCCGCAAGGTCTAAGGCGGCGGGGTCTGAATATTTAACTTTGAAAACCATATTCATCCCTCAACTTAGCCATGACCGCATCGGCATCCATAACCTTGCCTTCCTTGATCTGATTCAAACCGGTTTCAAGTTTCTCATACAAATCCTCCTTGCTATGGAAAGTAACGCTTTCTGGTGCCGGGGGAACCTTTATTTCAAAAGGAAGGCCGCCGACAAGGGGGATTTGATGAAGAAGCATATTCACCGCTTCGGATATTGATATTCCAAGTCTATCAAGAGTATTTTGGGCATTTGACCTTACGTTTCCATTTACCCGTATATGCAATGTTTCGTTTTTAACCATATTTATCACCTCAGTCATATTGTATCACTTTTTTAATACGAATACAATACAAAATTACATGTTATCTAATTATAAATAGGAGGAAGCTTATGATTAAAACTAAAAAAACGATGACTATTTTAGGACTTTTGACCATTATCTGAGGTTGAAAATGATACTTTATTATCATTATTTTCAACAATAGCTGATAAAATTGGAAAGAAAACGGATCAATTCATTGGGATTTGATTATGTATTATATCCGAAGTGGTAATAAATATAGGGAGGTTCTCATGAAGAATAAAAAAGAAATTTGTCTTTGGATAGGAATATTTTTTATTTTATTCCAAATTATGATGGAAAAATTAAATGAACACTCAATTATAATACTTTCAATAAAATATAGTTCAATAATTTATCTTATAAATTATATTTTAATTTTTATTGGATCAATATATATATTTATTCATCATTACTCTGATTTAAGAAAACAAGAAGACATATTTAAAAGAGGCATCTTAATTCATGGCAATATTGAATCTATAATATTTAGAGGTACAAAAAAGTCTTTAATAAGTGGTCGGCAGATTGTACCTATAGTGTCTTTTCAGTGGCAAGGAATCACATATAAATATCAAACATTAACATCAATACCACCAAAAAAATATAAAAAAGGTGATGAAGTAGAGTTACTTTTTCTTCCGGAATATCCCGATAAAGTGGTACAAAAAAATGAATCTCCTCTTTCACCAAGAGGGACATATTTTCTAGCAATAGTATTCTTTATAACATCCGTTAGAGCATTGGTAATATATAGCAGAAATTTTTAATAGGCACAAATATGATGTATATTGATATAGAATACATTATGAGAATTGACATAAAAGACGTAGTAAGACTATGGAATAAAGGTATTATAAATTAAGTGGTTAGGAATGTTTACAAATGAGCTTGCTTCTGATTTTTATGATGGTGATATACCACTTGTAGAGATGCTACCAATCGTATGACAAAAGCCGTATCATGATAGAAACAATCAATGAAATAAGCATAACAGATAATAAAGAATAGGTAAAAGAAGATGAGAAAAGTACTAACTATTATTTTACTAACGCTAATAATGACCCAAGTTTCTTGTAACACCAGAGGTCCTTTTCCGTATGGCGTATGGCAGAGTGAAAATCCTAACATAACGTTATATTTAGATGATGATAAAAATATTTGTTTTGGGACTTATTTGTTAAATGGGGACGAAATAAGCATAATTGCTAATTTCTATTATTTTAAGCGATTTTCAATATATGATGCAAATGTTGATATGAACAAAATTGATTTTTATGAGTTAGCATATTATGTTGGTGATTATAAAGTCAGAGGTGATAAGCTAACTTATAATATTATTCCATACTGGAGTGAGAAAACAGGAGTGAAACGAATTATTTTTAAAAAAATAAGTGATGTTAAAGTGATTGAAGAATAATTTAATTAATATCTACATTAATAATAGCATTTTTTGTTCAAAAAGTACTACTTTTAAATTGGATAAAAGATTTACTTTAGCATATAAAGCGAATTATAGTTGAGGAGTAAAGTTTAATGAAAAAAAATTTAATATTATATGCATTGCTAATTTTAATATTATTATCGGGCTGTGAGGGTACATCAACACCAAAGCTTTATCCGGGGGATTATTCTGACTTATATACGGTGGCTATTAATACAATGTTAGATTCATGGGGAGCGGTAGGAGGATGGTATTCAATAAGAATTAATATCATAGAGCAAGATGCTTATGGTAGAGTATTATTTCAATATTATGAGTCGAAAGTTAATCATTGTTTAATAATTAGTCAACTAACAGAAGAGCAATTTGTTTATTTTTATCCGGATTATAATTTCATATCAAGCTCAGAAGACAATTTTTCGATGGAACAGATCAATGAATTAAAAGAACGGAATGATTGGAATATGGATTTAAACATTGATAAATGTATTAGAAAAGAAATAACTATATTAAAAGAAGAAGGAAATATTATTAAAGATTCAAAATTCGAAGCTTTTTATTATGACTTGTATGATGATGAGCCTTCATTTATATCAGCGAATTATTTTAGTAAAGATGATTACGGACGATCTATATATACTACAAGAAGTAGGGGCAAAAGAACCGTTACATATTCAGGTGATGACATTATTATTATGATGTTTTATCCTGATGGAACCTATAATAAAGAAGTAGGTTATTTTGAATTAACTGAGCTATATAATTACCAAGATGAATTGAAGCAATTTAAAGAACGAAATAATTGGAACTTACCTTTTGAATAAAATATCTGCGAGAGAAAATGCTTAATTACATGTATACATTAAACTCTAACCTCTACTTAGAAGAGCAAAAAAGTTACTATAAAAAAGGTAAATACTGACGATTTTCACATCAGCGAAATTGACAAATTAGTTCCTAACATAATATAATGAAGAAAGAAGGAGCAGAAAATGTATCCTGAAAGAGTTTTTGGAAGCCAATGGATCGGAGGTTGCGAATATGCTGATGACAGAATTTAATTTGGAAGATGCTTTACAGTGTAAAAGATATCATTATTTCCGGTATCTTTTGCTTATACAAACTCAATATAACTAATTAAAATTGGTTTAATACTAATTTTAATTAGTTGTCTGTTAAACTTAAAGAGCAAATTAAAAACGGAATTCTTAAACTTAGTGTTTGCTGACATTTTCTGTTCCTTCTTTCTTCATTTTATGTCGGGAACTAATTTGTCAATCTCGCTGATGTGAAAATCGTCAGTATTTCTGGCAATCCATACTACTAATCACACCCCCAAAAACCACAACGCAATATTACTATATAAATTTGACATTTCCCTCATCATTTAGTATATTAAAATTAACCGAACTGAAAAGGAAACAAACTCATGCCTGATAATATTTGTGTAGCAATAGATGCAATGGGCGGTGATAACGCACCGTGTGAAATCGTTAAGGGCGCGTTATTAGCCGTAAATGAATGTGATAAAGTAACAGTATACTTAGTTGGCGTCACCGAACTAATCGAAAAAGAACTGACAGGCAAATCATACGACCGAAACCGTGTGGTTTTAATTGACGCAAAAGAAATCATCGATACCGCCGAACCGCCCGTGATGGCGATTCGTAAGAAAAAAGACTCATCCTTGGTAAAGGGTCTTACCATGGTCAAAGAAGGAACCTGTGACGCTTTTATCTCCGCAGGGTCAACAGGAGCGGTCTTAGTCGGCGGGCAAGTCCTGGTCGGCCGCATTAAAGGAATCAAAAGGCCGCCTTTAGCCCCACTCATCCCGACCGAGACAGGGGTATCCATCTTAATCGATTGCGGCGCCAATGTCGATGCCAGACCCGAACACCTAATCCAGTTCGCGCAACTGGGTTCCATCTATATGGAATATGTCGTCGGCATCGAAAACCCCAAGGTAGCCATCGTTAATAACGGCGCTGAGGAAGAAAAGGGCAATGCCCTCGTTAAAGAAACCTTTCCGTTACTGAAGAACTGCCCCGACATTAATTTCATCGGCAGTATCGAAGCCCGTGACATCCCCGCGGGAATCGCCGACGTTATTGTCTGCGAAGCTTTCGTCGGTAATGTCATCCTGAAACTCTACGAAGGTGTCGGCGCGACGATGATTAAGATAATAAAAAAGGGAATGCTGTCAACAGCCAGAGCGAAAATCGGTGCCTTACTCGTTAAACCGGCGCTTAAGAAAACCCTGAAAGCTTTTGACACCGAAGAATATGGCGGCGCACCTTTACTGGGTTTAAACGGACTCGTCGTCAAAACCCATGGCAGTGCTAAAGCTATCGAGATAAAAAACGCCGTACTCCAATGCGTTCAATTCACAGAACAAGAAGTCGGAAAGAAGATACAGGAAAGATTGTTTTCGTAGCATAAGCTAGGTGCCTCACGTTAAGCGATAATGAACATAATATCCTAACTAAATAAATGGGTGTGAAAACAAGAGGTGGATATGGAACTTGAAAAACTAAAGCAAATAATAGCCGAAGTGGCGGGAGTACATACGGAAGAGATTACCCTATATACGACTTTTATCGATGATCTGGGTGTCGATTCTCTTGACGTATACCAAATCATTATGGGTATTGAACAAGAATTTAATATCGAAATAACTGCCGAACAAGCCGAAACAGTAACGACCATCGAAGATGCCGTCAACCTGATTAAAGAAGCACTCGGCTAAATTTATCTGAATATTACAAATGGAGATTATCAGTGCAAATTAATAACCCTCGGAATGATAACTTAAGCGATCTGGAATCGAGGATCGAATATACATTCAAGGATAAGCTATTACTAAAGCAGGCTCTAACGCACACCTCCCACGCAAACGAACAAATGATTAACCGCCCGCCCAGTTATGAAAGAATCGAATTTCTGGGTGATGCGGTTTTAGACCTGATTACAGGTGAGTATCTAATGGACACCTATCCGCAGATGGCGGAGGGAGAACTCACGAAAACCAGAGCGCAAACCGTCTGCGAACCGGCTTTGGCACACTGTGCCAAAGACCTTGAACTGGGGCAATACATCCTTCTTGGAAAGGGCGAAGAGCATAGCGGCGGGCGTAGCCGTGATTCCATCATCGCCGATGTGATGGAAGCCTTAATCGGGGCAATTTATCGTGACGGCGGCTTGGATGCCGCGAAGAAATTTGTTTTCAAATTTATCCTCTCCGATTTAGCCGATAAAAACCTCTTTCATGACAGCAAGTCCACCATCCAGGAATATATCATGAAAAACGGGTTGGGTAAACTAAGATATGAACTTAGTTCTGTCAGCGGGCCCGAACACAATAAAGCCTTTCACATTAACCTTTTTCTGGAAGACCAAAAAATTGGCAGCGGCAGCGGTAAAAGCAAGAAAGCCGCCGAACAGCAAGCCGCTTCGCAAGCCATGAAAAAAATAAATACCGAACGACAATGAAAGAAAAAAGATGTACCTAAAAACTATCGAAATCCAAGGATTTAAGTCCTTTGCGAATCGCATAAATTTCAAATTCCATAATGGTATCACAGGCATTGTCGGCCCGAACGGTTCAGGCAAAAGCAATGTCGCCGACGCTGTCCGCTGGGTCTTGGGCGAACAGCGTATTAAGCAACTGCGCGGAGCTTCGATGCAGGATGTTATTTTCTCGGGTACGGAAGCGCGGAAGCCGTTAAGCTATGCCTTTGTCGCCATTACCTTTGATAATTCCGACCACCAACTGGCAATCGAATACGAGGAAGTAACGGTCGCCCGCCGTATTTACCGTTCAGGCGAAAGCGAATATTTGTTAAACGGAACTCCTTGCCGCTTAAAAGATATCAGCGAGCTTTTTTATGATACCGGAATCGGTAAAGAAGGATATTCAATAATCGGGCAGGGTCAAATCGATAAAATCTTAAGCGGTAAACCCGAAGAGCGCCGAGAGCTTTTCGACGAAGCCGCGGGAATCGTTAAATTCAAACGCCGTAAAAACGCCGCCCAGAAAAAGCTGGAAGATGAGAAAATCAATCTGCTTAGAATCAGCGATATCATAACCGAACTTGAAAAGCAAACAGGCCCTTTGGAAAAGCAAGCCGAAGTCGCCAAAGTCTATTTGCGTAAAAAAGAAGAACTGAAAAATCTTGATATCAGTATTTTTTTACTGGAACATAACCGTCTTTCCGAACAAATCAAAAATGCCGGCGAAAAGTTTGATTTAGCAGGAAATGAACTGAAAGAAACATCCGCCAAATACGAAAAAATAAAAGTCGAGTACGAAGAAATCGACGCGGAACTTCATTTATTGGAAGAAACCATCCAGAAAGAACGTGATGCCTTAACCGATACAGGTTTACTGCGCGGAAAGCTGACAGGAGAAATCAATGTCCTAAAAGAACAAATCATTGCCGGAAACAGGAATGAAGAACATTTAGGCAACCGCGTTCGCACGGTCAAAGGTGAAATCGAAAGCAAAAATATCGACCGCGAGGCCATCATTGCCGACAAAAAAATCATCGACATGCAAGCCGCCGAAATCGAAAATGTCCGTAACGAAGCGAAGGAGCATTTACAGGCAGTTCAAACCAAAATAGAAGAGTTTAATAACAAAATCGAGGACGGAAAAAACACCATCATCGATGCCCTTAATTCACGCGCGACGATTAAATCCAAAATCGGGCGCTACGATACGATGCTGGAACAAATTGTAATTCGTAAAGCCGAACTTAATTCACGCTTAATCCGCGCCAAATCCGACGAGCAGGAGCAGGAAGCGGAGATTACCAAGTTACAAAAAGAATTTGAAGAAATCAACGAATTAATCAGAAACCTAAACGACGCCCAGACAGATATCGAGGAAAAATTATTCCTCATGCGTGAAGAGTTAGCCGAAAAAGATCGAAGGCTTCGTGACACCCAAGTAAAATACCATCAGGAAAAATCAAAGCTTGAAGCCCTTCACAATTTGACCGAACGATACGAAGGCTACGGCGGCGCCGTCAAGCGCATCATGGAGCAAAAGAAAAGCGAGCGCGGCATCATCGGTGTCGTCGCCGATATCATCAAAGTAGACAAAAAATACGAAACCGCCATCGAAATCGCGCTGGGCGGCAATATCCAGAATATCGTCACCGAAGATGAAGAGACCGCCAAACGCTTAATCCGTTTACTGAAAGAACAAAAAGGCGGGCGGGCGACCTTCCTTCCGTTGACCAGCTTAGTCAATATACAGGAATTTAAGCAACCCGAGTCCCTAAAAGAAAAGGGCGTTATCGGAATGGCTGACAAATTAGTAAATACCGCATCGAAATACACCCCTGTCGCACAAGCGATGCTGGGTCGTATTTTGGTCGTTGACAATATTGATAATGCCGTAAAAATTGCGAAGAAATACGACTACGGCATTCGGATGGTCACTTTAGACGGTGAACTTTTGGTACCTGGCGGAGCTATCAGCGGCGGAACATACAAGAACTCGTCAAGCCTCTTAAGCCGTCACCGCGAAACCGAAGAAGCGGAAGCGAAAATTAAACAATACCTTACGGAAATTGATGAACTGATGAAAGGAATCGACGAAACCAAGTCGAACCGTAACCGTTTCCGCTTAGAATTGGAAGAGACCAAGACTAAGTTACAGGAAAAATTTATCGAACAAAATACCGCCAGGCTCAATGTCATTAAAGCGACCGAAAAAAAAGAAGCCGCCCTTTCAGGCAGTGCCGCATTAATTTCCGAAGAAGCCGAAATCGTCGGACAAGTTAAAGAAATTAATGAAGCAAAAGAACTGATTCTAAAAGAACTTTCAGAATCGGAAGAATTAGAAAAGCGCATTGAGGAAGAAATAAGAGTTTACCAAAAAGAACTTGAAGGCAGTCGTGAGGAAGAATCAGAACGCTTGCTTAAAGTTTCCGAACATGAAGTAGTAGTTGAAAAGTTATTTCAACAACAAGGTTTCCACAAGCAGAACATTGACCGTATTGATGGTGAAATCACCCGCCTTGAAGCAGAGTTTAAAGAAATAAATGAAGCAATCGAAAAGATTAAAGGTGAGATTCGCGTTAAGGAAGAAAACATTGCCGAAATCGAAAAAACGATCGCCGCTTCCCATACTGCTCAGGGCGATACAGAAAACATCTTAAAAGAAGATATCGCGAAAAAAGATAAATTGACCGCCAAACAGCGGAATTTTTTCAGTGAACGCGAGGCTTTATCAGAGCGGATGAGTACCCTTGACAAAGAAGTATACCGTTTGGGTGCGCAAAAAGAACGTTTACAAGAACAAATCGAGTCCCAGATAAATTACATGTGGGCGGAATATGAAGTGACCCTGTCACAGGTTGCGACCGCAAATGAAGAGTCGCTTAATGAAGCCGATGAAAGACGCGAAATCAGTGCGATGAAACGTCAGATTCAAACACTGAAAGAAGATATCAAAAAGTTAGGCGATGTCAACGTCAATGCAATCGAAGATTACAAAAATGTTTTGGAACGCTATACCTTCTTAAAGACCCAGCATGACGATTTGGTTGAAGCGGAGAAAGCCCTAAAAGATATAATCGAAGAATTAGATACCGCCATGCGCCGCCAATTCAACGAAAAATTTGCCGAAATCGGCAAGGAATTTGATAAAGTATTCAAAGAATTATTCGGCGGCGGTAAGGGAACATTAGAACTAATGGAGGATGAAGACATCTTAGAAGCAGGCATCCGCATTATCGCCCAGCCCCCGGGCAAAAAACTGCAAAACATGATGCAGCTTTCGGGCGGTGAAAAAGCCCTGACAGCAATTGCGTTGCTTTTCGCAATCCAAAACCTAAAGCCGTCGCCGTTTTGTCTCCTCGATGAAATCGAAGCCGCGCTTGATGAAAGCAATGTTGGGCGCTTCGCCCGCTACTTACATAAACTGGCTAAAAGTACGCAGTTTATCGTCATTACCCACAGGCGCGGAACAATGGAAAAAGCCGACCGCCTATACGGCATCACCATGCAGGAAAAAGGCATATCAGCACTGGTCAGCGTAAAACTGGTCGAAAAAGAACTGGACGATTAATAACAACATGTCATCCTGAGCGAAGCGAAGGATATCTCATAAATTTTATATGGAGTACCATGGAAAACGAAAAAAAATCATTCTTTAGCCGCCTGAAAGAAGGCCTTACCAAAACCCGAAACAACATCGTCAGCAGTATTGATGCTGTTTTCAGCGGCTTCTCCCAAATTGATGAAGATTTTTACGAAGAACTCTTAGAAATCCTGATTATGGGTGATATCGGCGTCCGCACCTCAGAAGCAATTATCGGAAAACTAAAAACACAAGTCCGCGAAAACCGCATCAAAGAACCGGGCGAATGCAAACAACTATTAATCGATACCATCAAAGAACAAATGTCAGGCATTCCCGCCGCATATGAGTTCGAAGAAAAGCAATCGATTATTTTGGTAATCGGTGTCAACGGTGTCGGAAAAACGACCACCATCGGGAAAATTGCCTCGCTCTTAAACGATCAAGGCAAAAAAGTTATCTTAGCCGCCGCCGATACCTTCCGTGCCGCCGCCGGAGAACAGCTTGAGACCTGGGCGGAGCGCGCGGGAGCGCCATTAATCGGCGGTTCTGAAGGAGCCGACCCCGCCAGCGTTATCTACGATGCCGTCGGCGCTTGCAAAGCCAGAAAAGCCGACGTCCTAATCTGCGACACCGCAGGGCGTCTCCACAACAAAAAAAACCTGATGGAAGAACTCAAAAAAATCAACCGCATTATCGACAAAGAGTTTCCGAGCGCCCACCGCGAAAACCTCTTAGTCCTTGACGGCACCACGGGTCAAAATGCCTTAAACCAAGCCCGCGAGTTCGCCGAAACGGCCGACCTAAGCGGAATCATTCTGACCAAACTCGACGGAACCGCCAAAGGCGGAATCGCTATCGCTATTCAATCAGAAATGAACGTCCCCGTCAAATACATCGGCGTCGGCGAAAAAATAACCGACCTCCAGAAATTCGATGCCGACAGCTTTGTCGATGCCCTTTTCGATGTCAAAGAAAGCGTAAAATAATTAACCATTTACTGCAATTCATTCACATAAATATGCACCCTGCTCTGAATAATCTCCGCCGCGTCAAGAACACTTTTCTGACCCGCAAAATAAGGCGCCGCTTCTTCATCAATAATATTAGCGATTATTTCATTGTATTCACCGACAGTATCAACCGCCATAATATAACTAACCAATTTATCAAGCTCGGCTTGCGACATCAGCGAAAGGGTTATTTCCTGCCCGTCAAGGTAATAAATATCATCAAATTCAACCTTATTATTGTTTTCATCAAGATAATAAGCCTTCTCCGTTGCTTCCTTAGCCTTTTGGTCAAATGCTTTACGGCTAATAGGTAACATATAAACGCTATTAGGCGACTCTTGGTATTCGTCTGTCAGATAAAAGCGCAAGAACTCCCATGCCCCTTCAATATTCTTTGATTTAGAAGAAAGAGCGAATGATTGCATCGTGTTGATTGCCGCTCCCATTCCGTTATCTGACGGGAAACCAATCATCGTGATTTCTTCGCCGAACATCCCTTTTGATAAGCGGTTATAATCACGCAGGTTCCCGATCTGACCCATTATCGCCAGAACCCTGTTTTCCCGAAAATCACTATCAGGGCTTTGGTTATCCGCATTGTAATCGATTTCCTCAGGAAATTCCTTCAAAAATTCAAGCAGGTGAATAAATGCATCATCATCGAAATGACATTCACCGGCTTCCCAATCAACGAATTGATTACCGCTATATATCAAAGCATTCTTTAGAATTACCGAACGGGTTACCATATCGAAAAGTTTGGCATCTTGCGGCATTCCGGACAGTACATTATGAGCCGTGTTAAGTGTCCAGCCGGGCTCACTTCCCACCAAAGATGTTTTCGCGAAAACTGTCC
>JGI24695J34938_10002196_pt1 | contig 15223 bp, 10 predicted proteins | sample TergutCo191P3_FD_34938 | JGI IMG/M metagenome (IMG submission 34938) | reverse complement strand
CATACATATTCTGAACGGAATGGCGGAAAATCCCGAAAAAGAATGCAGGCTTTACGAAGAAGCAATCACAGCCGAAGGAGGCATAGAATTATTCCTCGGCGGCATGGGCAGCGACGGTCATATTGCGTTTAACGAACCGGGCTCTTCTCTCGTTTCGCGGACAAGAATTAAAACGCTGACACAAGAAACAATTATTGCAAACGCGCGGTTCTTTGACAATGATCCGAATAAAGTGCCCAGAACGGCACTGACGGTAGGAGTAGGAACCGTAATGGACTCCCGCGAAGTTGTAATCATCGTGAGCGGACGCGGCAAAGCGCGCGCGCTTCGCGCCTGCGTGGAAGAAGGAGTCAATCACATGTGGACTCTTTCCTGTCTGCAGATGCATCCCAAAGCAATCATTGTCTGCGACGACGACGCGACAGAAGAATTAAAAGCCGGCACAGTCCGTTACTTTAAAGATATCGAGAGTGAAAACATAAAACTCTATTAGAATGGAACTCGGATTTAGACGTATAATACGGAATTTCGCGGACAAAAAAGACAGGGAAGAGTTTTATCACGAATTAAATAAAAAGAATAACTTAAACGCGAACCGGAGCGAATCGTCACGGATAAATTTGAATAGTAAGTTCTTATGGTTAGTGTGGCTTCTGGTAATAATCTTATATTTTTTTATCGCGGATATTGCCTCAGCGCAAAGTGCAGCGCAGCTCCCCGCGCAGGAAGAAAATTATTTGATTTCATTTTCCGATCCTTCGCGGCTTTGGGGGAACGGAATAGAAAAAGTTATCGAAGAAGCATACAGGCAGTTTTTTAGAACAAAAATAATTGACGGAAAAGTAATGAATATCCGTATTCCGTTTGCGATGAATAACGACCGCGATGTCATGATTAGAAACAATATTTTTTATTTCGGCGACGGCAAAGCGAGCCCGCAGATGATTTGGCCTGTCATCGAGGAAATATTAAATTCGAAAGATTTTAGCGAATATATTAAAGCGCTTTCTTCGGGACGCGAAAAAGTGATTATTTTTGATATCCCCGAGCGCAAGTGGAGCGTGCAGACAGATCTTTTTTTGATAGCGCAGATTAAATCCGGCGCATACAAGGGATTGCCTCACAGACCTTATGCGCTCACTTCCGGGAAAGGCGCACTAGAAAGCGATGTATACAATTATCTTTACTGCATCGGTTATACGGGAATAGATTGTTCGGGTTTTGTGTGGAACATACTTTCGCACATCGGCAGAGCCGGAGGAGTTAATCTTGGCGAAGAGTTAAGAACTGTTCTTGGAACTCCGCGCAACGCAGACCCGTCGCGTTATGCCGGCACTTCTTTTTTTAATTCGAGAAGCAATCATATAATCGCCGTTAACGATGATATACGCAGCCTGCGCCCGGCTGACGTAATGCTTTTCCGGGACATCGACGGCGCAATCGTTCATTCGGCGATTATACAATCGATTGACAGAACAAAGGGAGTTATCCGTTATCTGCAATGCAACAATGTCGCGCCGATCAATGAGCGCGGCGTACACGAAGCTTTTATTTATTTTGATCCGTCAAATCAATCCGTTTCATTAAAAGACCCTTCGCTGCACTGGACAAAAAAACGATTCGGCGCGTTCACAGGCGAAGACATCCCTTTCGCTGACGACGGAGAAAGATACCGATACAGATTAAACGGCGGCGGCAGAGTTGTACGCATAAGAGCATTAATCCCCGCGATTGAAAGATTGAACAGACAGTAATTATTCGATATTTTCAGTCAGGCAGGCGGCGGCTTCTTTCCATACCAATTGATCTTTTTCGCTGAGCTGAGCGAATTCTTTTTGCCTGCCGTAAGCGGAAAGTTCCGTGAAAACTTCCAGTCTTTTGTAAAGCTCCGAGAATTTTTTTTCCTGAAAATTTTTTATCCACGGCGGCACATTTCGCTTTGCTCCCTTCAGCGTGAAAAGCAGTCCCGCATAATGAGGAGCGCATAAACCGTCACCCCTTGTAAAAAGAATCCGCAGTTCCTGCTCTTCGCTTGTGTTGCCGCCTGAGTTGCTTAAAAAATCCAGATATTCCTGTTCGATCTTTTCGCGTTCGATGCAGACAGGGCATCTTCCTTTGGGTTTCCATTGCTGCTTTTTATCGAAACATTTAATTCTGTCCTCAAGAATATCTTTGCTTAAAATCGCGACCGCAAGGCCGTCGCGGAACGAAACAAGCCCGCGCGAATGAAACGAACAAAAACCGCCGGCAGCGCGAAAGAGCGCGCGAAAACCTCTGTTAGTGATATGCTCAAACAAAGTGTTATCGATATAACGATGAGCGCGATCGCTTACAATTCTGCAGAGCGGACAGCCGGGCTTTTCGCAGGCTTTTTGCATTTCAAAAAAGTTAATATGTTTTTCGATAGCCAAAAATTTCTTGCTCCTATTTTTTCAAATTAGCTAAAAAAATGGTTTTTATTCTTCCCAGTCATCCGGGAGGCCAGCCCAATGCTCTGCCGCCCAAAAAATGAATATGAAGATGATCAACTGTCTGCCCGCCGTCTGTCTTCGCGTTAACTATAAAACACCCGCCTTTTTCTTCGCACCCCTGCTCTTTCGCGATTTCCTGCGCCTTAAAAAACAATTTGCCGATTAGCGCTGTATCATCAGGCTGCGCATCCATCAAACTTTTTATATGTTTCTTGGGGATGACAAGAAAATGCACGGGTGCCTTTGGACTGATATCCGAAAAGGCGAGCATTTCATCATCTTCGTAAAGCTTCTTACTTGGGATAACACCTGCGATTATCTTACAAAACAAGCAGTCACTCATCTTCCAATTATAGCATTCTGTACAGCTTCAAGAAACCCCCTGCTTGATTCTGTCGCGCCGGAAATCGCGTCAAGGTCTGCGGTGTTATACATTATAACCAAATCGATAAGCTCCTCGATCGCCGCTCCTCCGACAAAACGATCTTCATCAGAATCGGTAATGACAATGCCGGCAATCTGACTGCCGTTCATCCGTACCTGCACAGCAATCTGTCCCCTGTAGCCTTGAGCGCTTCCGCTGAATAACTCACCCTGCTCCGCCGCGGCTCTGCTAAAAACAGCGCACCCGGAGAAGATAATTAACAAAGCGAACAAAGAAAATAATAGATACTTCATAATAACCTCCGTGTATATATGGGATCTATAGCGCCAAAACGCATGACCGAAAATGAAAAAAGTTAAAATTATTTTTTGTGCGCTCTGACAACAGAAAATCCCAGGAACACAATACCTGCGATAATTACGGTCATTGCGCCGACGGGAAGATCAAATATCCAGCCGGACATTAAACCGCTGACAGAAAAGAGCGCGGCGAATAAACAACTTGATATCATCATATTGCCGAGGCTTTTAGAAAAAACTCCGGCGCAGCCTGAAGGAAGAGTGAGCATGGCGATTACCATTACGATGCCGACAAAAGTCTGAAGCAGAACAATGGCGACGGCGGTCAAGCCCAAAAGAAGCAGAAAAATTAAATCGACAGGAACGCCTCTTGTTCGCGCGAATTCCGCGTCAAATGACGAAGCTTCTACCTGAGCGTAAAAACGCCGCGCAAGCAGTATGACGATGATGTCGAGCGCGGCGAGCAAAATTAAATCGATATTAGAAATTAAAAGAATATTTCCAAAGAGCCATGCCGAAGGATCGGCGTATCCCGGAGTTTTCGCCATGAATAAAAGTCCCAGACTCATTCCGATTACCCAAATCGCGTTTATCACTGTGTCTTCTCTTTGTTTCGCTTTAAGCGATACAAAACCGATAATAAACGCGGACAGTACCGCAAAAATTAAAGCGCCCGCGATCGGCGGAAACCCGGGAATGATTGTAGCGGAAAGATAAAGCGCCATGCCGATACCGCCGAGTACTGCGTGAGAAACCGCACCCGCAAGACTTCCGATGCGCCGCACTGTAACAACGGAGCCGAGTATCCCAAAAAGAACAGATGATAATACACCCGCCAAAAGCGCGTTACGCAAAAATGGAAAGTTTAAATTTAATAAAGCTTCAAAAAAACTAACCATAAAAAAACCCAAAAATTATTTTTAACAGCATGTGATATTTTCTCCGTGCAATACGCGGACTTCATGACCTGCGCCGCTGTGGCGGGCGGCGGTATTTTCTTCTGTGCGGTGCTGTACAATTTTATAGCTGTCTCCCAGGCACAATACCCTGTCTGTAAGAGAAGTGACAAATTCCGTATCGTGGGTGACGATTAAGATTGTCATTTTTCCTTTGTAAGCGCCGAGAGTTTCATAAAGCCGCTTTTCGCTTTCGATATCCATGTTAGCGGTAGGTTCGTCAAGCACAATCAAATCAGGCCTTGCAGCTAACGCGCGTGCAACAAGCGCTCTGCGTTTCTGCCCGCCGGAAAGAGAGCGGTATGTCCTCGAAGCAATATCGGTAATACCTGTTTTTTCCAGCGCTTCTTCTACAGAGTCAGTTTTTTTTGTATATCCCTTAAACGGCTGCAGCAGTCCCATCCTGACAATATCATGCACTGTTATCGGAAATTGATTATCGGCAGGCATGTGCTGAGATACATAAGAAATTTTATTTTTTAATATATCGATTGTTCCCTTGTTTGGTTTTTCTAAACCGAAAAGAAGTTTTAGTACCGTAGTTTTTCCGGAGCCGTTTGGTCCGACCATTGCGACAAACTCACCGCTGTGAATATGAAAAGAAGCTTCCTTCAAAACCTGAACATCGTTATACGAAAAAGAGACATTATCAAATTTAACCGCAATATTATTATCCAAATTATTTATATAAGACATTTTTATTATTGTATCAATTTCTTAAGTTCTTGTCCCATACGCTTGATATTTTCCAGCCAGTTTTCCGCCAGCGGATCGAGTTCTATTACCTGAGCGCCCGCGGAATCGGCGAGAGTTTTTGCCGCATTGACAGGGAACTGCGACTGTACAAAAATTGCCGCAGGTTTTTCCCGATTAATTTTTTCTATCAGATTGTTCAACTGACGCGGTGTCGGTTCTTTGCCTCCCGTCTCTACAGCTTCCTGAATAATTCCAAACTCGTCAAAAAAATAACCGAAGCTTGGATGATAAACAAAAACACTTTTGCCTTTAAGCGGCGCAAGATTAAAAAGTAATTCGTCAAATGCAATATCAATTCCGGCAGTAAGCTCTTCGTATATGCTTTGATAATATTTTTCATTTTCATTATCTATCAAACAAAGCGTATTTTTTATGTGAGCTGCAAGAATTTTTGCAGGTTGTCTGCCAAGCCATGTGTGTTTATCTAAGTTGGATATGTGAGATGAGAAATTTTCATTGTGTACATGATCATGTTCATCGCAATCATGATCATGATCTTCCAACAGCCTGAATTCTACGCCTTGAGTGCCGTCTATAATTAACAGGTTTGGAAAAAGGGATTCGATTTTTTGCCGCAGAGTTATTTCAAACTCGGAGCCGGAAAGTATCCACGCGTCGGCGTTTGCGAGACTTTGTATCTGTCTTGGAGTAGGTTCATAATTATGCGGATTTTGTCCCGGCGGAACAAGGATCAATGTATTTGCGTTACCGCCTGAAATTTGCGAAACAAACCAAGCCTGCGGCGGAATACTAACAGCGATTAAAATACCTTCATGCTTATTAATTTGACGTTCACATGAAAATAAAAATATAAAAAGAAATATTACTACGAATTGAATTTTTTGCAGCTTGCCGAAAACTTTCCTGTTCATTTTTTCTTGGGTCTTTTTTTGCCGAACATTGCTCTTGCGCAAAAGCCGATAAACTTTATAAACCAGGGTTCCATTTTTTTACAGACTGTTTTTAAATCCTTCATTATTTCTATTTTTTGAGGACAGTGTGTTTCGCATTTTCCGCAGTTAACGCAAAGACCCGGGCTTGCGCTTTTAACGTTCATTAAACCGCTGCTTGTGGCATATTGTTTTACGCCTTCGATAAACCCCATCGAATAAACCGTGTTGTACGCGGCGAAAGAGCCGGGGATGTTTACGCCTACAGGGCACGGCATACAATAATTGCAGCCTGTACATCGTACCTTACATGCGCGGTTTATGGATTCCAGCACCGCTTTATAAACTTCTTTTTGCGGTTCGCTCAGCATGTTAGCTGACGATTTTTCGGCGTAACCGAGGTTCTCATTAAGCTGATCCATCGAGCTCATTCCGCTTAACACGGAAGCTACTTCGCTTTGATTCCAAAGCCAGTTAAGCGCCCAGCCTGCGGGAGATGTCTGCGGGTCGGCGTTATTAAAAATTTTAACCGCGTCTTTGGGAAGGCTTGTCGCCAGCTTGCCGCCGAGAAGCGGTTCCATTATTATTACCGGCATTTTTGCGGCGGCGGCGCGAAGACCTTTAACGCCGGCTTGAAAATTTTCATCAAAATAATTGTATTGAATCTGCGTCAAATCCCAGTCATAATCATCCAGAATTTTTATGAACTCTCCGGCGCTTCCGTGAAAAGAAAAACCAACGCGCTTGATCTGTCCCGAACTTTTTTTCTTTGTAAGCCAGCTTTCGATTCCCCAGTTTTTAAACCTTGTCCACTGCTCCATGTCTGTTATCATGTGCATAAGATAATAATCGATATAATCCGTTTTTAATCTTTCCAGCGATTGATTAAAGTATTTGTCAAATTCCGCTTCGATGTCCGCTGTTTTAGCCGATGTATCGCTTTTAAACATGATAAGAGGCAGTTTTGTCGCGATAAAAACTTTATACCGGACATTATTTTTATGAAGAACTTCACCTAACGCTTCTTCGCTGCCCGAATAAATCCATGCTGTATCAAAATAATTTACGCCGCTATCAATCGAGCGCATAACAAGCTCTTCCGTTTTTTGCATGTCTATTACGCCGAGCTTTCTTGGAAAGCGCATGCATCCCAAACTTAATGCCGAAATTTTATTGCCTGTTTTTTTATCGATACGGTACTGCAAATATTTTAATCCTCTGAATCATCGGCGACGTATTCTTCCTGAACATTCTCGGATTCGGCGACAGCTTCCGCCTCTTCCTTTCGTCTGTCAAGAATTTCCTGCATGTATTCATCCAAATCCTGGCTTTCATCGTCGAACAGTTTAATGTTACGGTAACGCTTCATTCCCGTTCCCGCGGGGATCGGATGACCGATTATAATATTTTCTTTTAATCCGCGCAGATAATCCGTTGAACCTGCGATCGCGGCGTTTGTTAAAACCCTTGTTGTTTCCTGGAAGCTCGCCGCGGAAAGGAACGAATCGATATTGAGCGACGCCTTCGTCATTCCCTGGAACATCGGCTGCGCGATCGCCGGCTGTCCGCCTTCGGCGATTACGCGGGCGTTTTCTTCGTGGAAACGGTATTTATCCACGGAAGAGCCGTAAATAAATTTCGTGTCGCCGACAAAACGGATTTCGACTTTGCGCATCATCTGGCGGATAATAACACCGATGTGTTTATCGTTAATCGAAACACCCTGCAGGCGGTAAACGTTTTGAATTTCATCCATCAGATAGCGCTGAAGTTTTCCTTCGCCTAAAATGTAAAGAACATCATGCGGATTTATCGCACCCTGACAGAGCAATTCGCCGGCTTCGACTGTATCGCCGTCGCGTACCAAAAGCCGCTTATTCATCGGAATAAAGTGCGAAAATTCCCTGCCGAAATTATCTTCTACAATAACTTTGCGTTTTGCCTTTACAATTCCGCGGAAATATACAGTGCCGGAAACCTGAGCAAGAACCGCGGGGCTTTTTGGTTTGCGCGCTTCGAAAAGCTCTCCTACACGCGGAAGACCGGAAGTGATGTCCATGGCTTTTGCCGATTCCTTTAAGGTCTTCGCAATTGGACGTCCCGCTTTTATACGCTCGCCTTCATCGACCTGAATATAAGCGCCGCCCGGCAGAAGGTACGAAGCTACTTCGTTGTCATTATCATCAACAAGGAAAATGCGCGGCTGTTTGCTTTCATGCTGGAATTCTGTTATGCGCTTTTCGATATTGCCGGTATCTTCATCGATTTCTTCTTTAAGCGTAGTGCCCAGAATGATGTCTTCATATTTGACAATACCGCTCGCTTCGGCAATGATCGGATCCGAGAACGGATCGAAAGTAGCGATAGTTTTTTCGGCTTCGACAATCGAACCTTTCTGAACTCCGAAGTCGGAACCGTTTCTTATTTCGATCTTTTGATCCTGACCGATAAGGCAGAGCGAATCGCCTTCTTTTGTTTTTAAAACAAGAGCTATCGCGATCTCGGGTGATGTAATATTTTCGCCGCCGCGTTTGATAATGACATCTCCGCGGTTGATTCTTTTTCCGTCTGTCGCCACCAATTTATCGCCGCGATCAAGTTTGTATTCTCTCATTACTTTGTTGACAATGGCATGACCTCTTCTTGTAAACAGAAGATGACCGGTGTCAAGCTGAAGATGAGTTCCGACAACATCCCTAATGTAAACGGGATACTTGAGCGTTATGCGATTTTCTTCGCTGAGCTTAGTCGCGACGCCGCCGATATGGAATGTGCGCATTGTAAGCTGAGTTCCCGGCTGCCCGATCGACTGAGCCGCGATAGTGCCGACAGCTTCGCCTATATCAACGGCTCTGTTAGTTGCAAGATTGCGCCCGTAACATTTGCGGCATACTCCGTACTTGGCTTCGCAGGTAAGAACTGTTCTGATTCTGATTGTTTCAACTCTGGCATCGTCAATCGCTTTTGCGATATCTTCGGTGATTTCTTCGTTAACGTCTATTATAAGCTCGCCTGTTATCGGATGTTTTACTCGTTCCAGGGTGAATCTTCCGATTACGCGATCTTTAAGCGCTTCGACAATTTCTTCGCCCTGTTTAATCGAAGAATACGCGATACCGTTGATCGTTCCGCAGTCATCTTCGTTGACAACCATGTCCTGAGCGATATCGACAAGTCGGCGCGTAAGATAACCGGCTTCCGCGGTTTTAAGAGCAGTGTCGGCAAGACCTTTGCGCGCGCCGTTAGTTGAAATGAAAAATTCGATAACAGAAAGACCTTCTTTAAAGTTTGAACGAATCGGAAGCTCGATAATGTCACCTGACGGTTTCGCCATAAGACCGCGCATACCGGCAAGCTGACGAATCTGGTTGCGGCTTCCGCGCGCTCCCGAGTTTGCCATCATGTAGATTGAGTTAAAGCCGTCTCTGTCAGACTCAAGAGTCTTCATTGTGATGTTTGTAAGATCGTCGTTTGTCTTTGTCCAAACCTGAACAACCTGATTGTAGCGTTCTTCGTTTGTGATGTGCCCCTGACGCCACTGTTTTTGAATCGACTCAACGTCTTTGTTCGCTTTATCGATCATTTCGGCTTTTTCCTTGGGGATGATAATATCGTCAACGCCGATGGTCGCGCCGAAAACTGTCGCATAACGATAGCCTGTCGATTTAATTGCGTCTAACATCTGAACCGTAATCCACGATCCCTTGTCTTTAAACACGAATTCCACAAGCGCGCGGAGTTCTTTATCTTTAAGTTCATAATTAATAAAAGGAATATCAGCCGGAAGCTCTTCGTTAAACACAAGCCTTCCCGCGGTTGTGACAATCGTGCCGTCTTTGTTAGGTGCAACAACGCTGCCCGCTTTATCCCAAATTAATTTTTTAAAAGGTTTTACGCGGATAGCCGCTTCCCAGTCAAGCGCTTTTCTTTCGACTGCCATAAGAACTTCTTCCGGAGACGAATAAAAAGGAACTTTGTCTTTTGTCTCGGCTTTTTCCCAGCCCGGTCTTTTCGAGTTGGGTTTAATCCTTGTAAGAAAGTTAATGCCTAAAACCATATCCTGCGACGGGAAGACTATCGTTTTTCCGTTCGCGGGGTTAAGAAGATTCCTTGCCGAAAGCATCAGTGTCCAGCATTCCATCTGCGCAGCCTGCGTAAGCGGAACGTGAACCGCCATCTGGTCGCCGTCAAAGTCGGCGTTAAATGCGTGACAAACAAGCGGATGGAGCTTAATCGCTTTTCCTTCGACTAACACAGGTTCGAACGCCTGAATGCCGAGACGGTGCAGAGTCGGAGCGCGGTTAAGAAGGACAGGATGCTCTTTTACAACTTCGTCAAGAATTGCGAAAACTTCCGGTGTTTCCTGCTCGACAAATGTTTTTGCTTTTTTAATATTGAAGACAACATCTTTGTCTACAAGTTTTTTCATTATAAAAGGCTTGAATAATTCAAGCGCCATTTTTGTCGGAATACCGCACTGCCACATCCGAAGATCGGGACCGACAGTGATAACAGAACGCCCCGAATAGTCAACGCGTTTTCCAAGAAGGTTCTGGCGGAAGCGCCCCTGTTTTCCTTTGAGCATATCGCTGATCGATTTAAGGGGTCTGTTAGACGATCCTTTTACAACTTTCTTTTTCTTTGAATTATCGAAAAGCGCGTCAACGGCTTCCTGCAGCATTCTTTTTTCGTTACGTATAATTATATCAGGAGCGTTAAGCGCCTGAAGTCTTTTTAAACGGTTATTGCGGTTGATCACTCTGCGGTAAAGATCGTTTAAATCGCTTGTCGCGAAACGGCCGCCGTCAAGCTGCACCATAGGGCGGAGTTCGGGCGGAATAACGGGAACTACATTGAGAATCATCCACTGCGGTTTGTTATTTGAGTTGCGGAAATTCTCCACAATGTCGATGCGTTTTAAAAGGCGTTTATCGCTCTTTGTTCCTTTTTCGATCATCTTTGCGCGTAACTCAGCCGCCATCTGATCGAGGTCTAAATTTTCAAGAAGAACGCTGACAGCTTCGGCGCCCATGCCGGCTGTAAATCCGCCGCCGTAACGTTCCTGAGCTTCGAAATATTCTTCTTCGGAAAGAAGCTGACCTTTTTTTAAATTGGTGTCACCTGAATCAATCACTATATATTTTTCGTAGTATAAAACGGAGCGAAGCTGGCTTGTGGGAAGATCGAGAAGCAGACCCATGCGGCTCGGAACAGAACGGTAATACCAGATATGCGACACGGGAGCCGCAAGCTCAATATGCCCCATTCTTTCGCGGCGCACTTTAAAGTGAGTAACTTCAACGCCGCAGCGATCGCAGATAACTCCCTTGTAACGAATCGATTTGAATTTTCCGCAGTAACATTCCCATTCTTTGGTGGTTCCAAAGATTCTTTCGCAGAAAAGACCTTCCTTCTCGGGTCTTAAAGTTCTGTAATTAATCGTTTCCGGTTTTTTTACTTCGCCGTATGACCACGACCGGATCATATCCGGCGAGGCAAGTCTAATCATTATAGAATCAAAATCTTGAATATCACGCATCGCTTCCCTTCCCCTTCCACTTAGAATTTAGAAATTACTTCCGGACTTGGTTATTAACTCTTCATCTTTTTCCGTAAGCGGTATTTGTTTTCCTTTGACGTCAAAGATCGATAAATCGAGAGCAAGACCGCGAAGCTCCTGAACAAGTACGTTAAACGATTCGGGAATGCCCGCTGTTGTCGAAGGTTCGCCCTTAACGATCGCTTCGTATATCTTCGATCTTCCCGTCATATCGTCTGATTTTATCGTTAACAATTCCTGCAAAGTATTCGCAGCCCCGTAAGCTTCAAGCGCCCACACTTCCATTTCACCTAACCGCTGTCCGCCGAACTGCGCCTTTCCGCCCAGCGGCTGCTGTGTTACAAGCGAGTACGGTCCTGTCGAGCGGGCGTGCATCTTATCATCAACAAGGTGATGCAGTTTAAGGAAGTAAATGATTCCGCAGAAAATCGGGTTAACAAATTCTTCGCCTGTTCTTCCGTCTCTTAAGACAGCTTTGCTCGTAACAGGCAGCCCCGCTTCTTTTAATTTTTCTTCTATTTGATCTGTCGAAGGAGACTGGAACACAGGAGCCGAGTACCATTCGTTTAATGTCGATCCCGCCCAGCCAAGTTCGGTTTCGAGCAGCTGACCGATATTCATGCGCGAAGGAACGCCCAGCGGAGTAAGGCAGATATCAAGCGGGGTTCCGTCTTCCATGAACGGCATATCTTCTTCCGGCAAAATCCTCGCGACAACGCCTTTGTTTCCGTGGCGGCCCGCCATTTTATCGCCTTCGCGGAGTTTGCGCTTTGTGGCAATTAAAACTTTTACCACTTCGTCAACGCCCGGGCTTAAGCTGTCATGATCGGTTCTTTTTAAACGCTGAATATCGATAATTGTTCCGTCGATGCCGTGCGGCACTTTAAGCGAATTATCGCGCACTTCTTTTGCTTTTTCGCCGAATATCGAATTTAAAAGTTTAAATTCGGGGGTTGTCTCTGTTTCGCTTTTCGGCGTAACTTTCCCTACCAGTATATCGCCGGAGCGGACTTTCGCGCCGACGCGGATGATGCCTTCGGCGTCAAGGTTATCCAGGCTTTTTTCGGAAGTATTTGGAATATCGCGGGTGATTTTTTCGGGTCCGAGTTTCGTTTCACGTACCTCCACGATAAATTCTTTAATATGTATCGATGTAAACATATCTTCCTTAACCACCCGCTGGGAGATAAGGATCGAGTCTTCATAGTTGTAACCGTTCCACGGCATAAAACCTACAAGAATATTTCTGCCTAAAGCAAGCTCTCCGTTTTGGGTAGCAGGCCCGTCGGCGATTACCTGACCGGAAGTGATTTTTTCACCTAACTTTACGATCGGACGCTGATTGCAGCACGTGTCCTGATTTGTTCTTTGGAACTTTATTAATTTATAAACATCGTTGCCGCTTTCGTCTAACGAAACCTGCGCCGCCGGTTTTGCGCTTCCTACCCTCTCCGGTTTTATAATTATTTCCTGTGACGTTACGCGAATAACAGTTCCGCCTCTGCGCGCTTTTACAAGTACTCCCGAATCGTATGCGCACTTCGCTTCCATGCCGGTTCCGACACGCGGAGCTTCGGGGAAAACAAGAGGCACCGCCTGACGCTGCATGTTGGAGCCCATCAATGCGCGGTTCGCGTCATCGTGTTCAAGGAACGGAATTAAAGAAGCCGAAACAGAAATAATTTGTTTGGGAGAAACGTCCATGTATTGAATTTCATCAGGTCCGCGCGTAATATAATCGCCTTGTTTTCTGCAGGAGATTTGCGGATCGGCGAATGAGCCGTTTGTGTTTACTTTCGCCGAAGCCTGCGCGATAAAATATCGGTCTTCGTCCATAGCGGAAAGATATTCGATATCTTTTGTCGCGACGCCTTTGTTTACTTTGCGGTACGGCGTTTCTAAAAATCCGTATTCGTTAACGCGGGTATAATTTGCAAGAGAAACGATAAGACCGATATTCGGACCTTCGGGAGTTTCGATCGGGCACATTCTGCCGTAGTGGGTGTAGTGAATTTCGCGCACATCAAAGCCTGCTCTGTCACGCGAAAGACCGCCGGGCCCCAGAGCGTTAAGGCGCCTCTTGTGTGTTAATTCAGCTAACGGATTAACCTGATCCATAAACTGCGATAACTGACTGGAACCGAAAAATTCTTTGATAGCCGCGACAATGGGTTTAATCGAAATTAATTCCTGCGGTTTGATTGTGTCGGTTTCTTTAAGGCTCATTCTTTCTTTCGCGATTCTTTCCATGCGGCTGAACGCGGTTTTCATTTGGTTTGCCATAAGTTCGCCGACAGAACGAATGCGCCTGTTTCCGAGATGATCGATATCGTCAATATATTCATCGCCGACATAAACTTTAATTAAATGTTTCATCGTGGCGATAATATCATCATTGGCAAGAGTGAATTTATTTACAGGAAGATCAAGAGCGAATTTTTTATTGAGTTTATAACGTCCCACTTTTCCAAGATCGTAGCGGCGATCGGAGAAGAACATGCCAAGCAAATCTTTTTCCGCCTGATCCGCAGTGATGGATTCGCCGGGCATTAAAACGGAATAAACCGCCATTAATGCGTCTTCTTTGGAAGGCTCGTTACCCGATCCTTCCTTTACGAATTTTATATCCTCGCGCTCGAAACAATTTAAAAGCATAGTCGAGTTAAGGGAATTTTCATCTTCAAAATCAATAAATTTAATTGATTTAATTTCGTTCTTTATAAGTTCATCTACTATATGCGGATGAAGTTTTTCGCCGGCTCTGTAAAGCAGCCTGTCTTCTTTTTTGGCGGAATTTTCATCCTTGATATAAATTGACTCCGCAAGAATCTTGCCGGAAATTTTTTCTTTGGTTTCGCGGTCATCTTTAATTTTGAGAGTATCGGTAACATAAAACGCGTTAATGATTTCTTCTCTGGTCGAGAACCCGAGAGTGCGCAGAAATATTGTTCCCAGTATTCTTTTTTTTCTGTCTATCTTCGCGTAAATAAGTTCGCGCTTTTGATCGATTTCGAATTCGAGCCAGCTTCCGCGGTAGGGAATTATACGCGAAGAATAAATGCCTTTTTCGTGGCTGAAAATTACGCCGGGCGAGCGGTGAATCTGCGAGACAACAACTCTCTCGGCGCCGTTAATAATAAATGTTCCTCTTTCTGTCATTAGAGGAATATCACCCATATAAATATCTTTCTGGCGAATCTCGCCTGTCTGCTGAAACGCCAGATTAACGCGCGCTTTAAGCGGAACGGAATATGATAAGCCTTTTTGTTTGCATTCAAGTTCGGTTACTTTTATATTATCTTCGTCGAAAGTGTAATATTCAAATTCAAGCCGCATATCTTCATTAGGGCTCTTGATGGGGAATGTTGTTTCAAAAACTTCCTGAAGCCCCTGAAGAGCGAGCTTTTCGCCTTTATTAACTTTATCTCTTTGTAAAAAACGCTCGTAGGAATTGAGCTGTATATTGATAAGATCCGGCAGATCCATCACATCCTGAATATCTTTTCCAATGTATGTACGCTTGTCGGTTGTCTTCATTTTAGCCATGCTAGTCTCCCCTTCCTGTCTTTATGATCGTTTTTAAATAAAGTTCGCAGCGGACAGCGCTGTCCGCCGCTAACTGTCTGCTTCTTACTGAATCTCTACAACGCCGCCTGCTGCGGTGATCTGTTCTTTGATCTTGTTTGCTTCGTCTTTGGAAACGCCTTCTTTAAGGGTTTTGGGCGCTCCTTCGACAAGGTCTTTCGCGCCTTTAAGATCAACTGCTGTAACAGCGCGGACTTCTTTAATAACAGCGATTTTCTTCGCTTCATCATACGATTTAAGAATAACATTGAATTCTGTTTTTTCTTCCGCCGCGGGAGCCGCCGCTCCGCCTGCCGCACCAACTGCCGCTACAGCGACAGG
>JGI24695J34938_10002195_pt1 | contig 15230 bp, 10 predicted proteins | sample TergutCo191P3_FD_34938 | JGI IMG/M metagenome (IMG submission 34938) | reverse complement strand
TGGAATCAGAGACCGATGCTGGCTTGAAGAGCCGTGTGCGTTAGTAGCGCAAGCACGGTTCTGTGAGGGGTGGGCGGCGTAAGCCGACCCGCCTACTCGGCAGTAAATATAACGGTACAAGGTATGACACCGTTGGGCCTTGCTGTTGGAAATGGTCATAATGAAGTCGCGAGATGGCTGCGAGCCAATGGTGCGTACTAAATTGCTGGACTATTAACAATTGAATAATGGCTGTTTTCGGGTTAAAGGAACCGCCCGTTTTCGGCTTGCTTTCTGACATGGTGTCGAAAAGCTTACCTAAATTGGTTCCATAAAATGACGGAGGTATGTAAAAATGACAGACCAATCAAAAATTAAGGATGCGTTAGATGAGTATGAAGACATAATTAGCAAAACAGAGAAAAGTATTTTCAATGAAGGCCCATTTTCTGCCAAAAAGGTACAAGAACAGTTAGGGCTCATTACATCCTTGATAAGACTGGGTGATAATTCAATCTCTTTAGTTGGAAAGCAGAATTATTACAATGATACATACAACGAAATAATAAGTAAAAATATAACTCCTATTAAACTTATTTTGATGGAGTTGAGAAAAAAGAGCAGTCTAGATACTATATCATCGTTATTGGAAAGGTGTGAAGAGTGTGAAGCTGAAATTCAAAGGATACGTGACATTATTCAGGATTATTGAAAAAATGATTAAATATTATATCCATACCGCCATGCAACTGCATGACAGCCGTGATGTTGCCGGATGGTATAGATGTGCGATTCCATACGTTTTGTGTTAATGTTTACAGCGTAACTATTAAAAACATATTTATATAAGAAAGGTGTAAAAATTATGAGAGTATCAAAGTATGACTTGTGCAGTTCATGTCGTGAAATCCGCCCGATTATGAACGGAGGGAAACCCAGCGATATGACAGTTGGAGAGCTTCTTGATAGCAAGGGAAATGCCGGAATGGGGTATTTCATGATAAACCAGATGGTATTGACATATTTAGAAGATGATGGAGGTTGTCCAACTTGTACAAATTTGCTAAGGCAAGCAGTTCAGTCATAAAGTGAACTATAGCCACAAAACAGGCTGAATTTCCCGTTCCCCGCAAATCCTGCGGGGAATGCCCTATATTATACGTTTTTCAAATCCCCCAAACCGAAACCGCTCCAACCCCCTCCGTCACCGGCAGGTTCTCTTTAGTCAGGCAGATAAGCGCCCCATACCCGATCTCCGCAATTTTCGCAAGCGTTCCGAACGCTTTGACATCGTCTTTCTTGGGCGACGCGGTTTTCTTTATTTCGATGGGGTACAGTACTCCGTTTTGCGATATGAGGAGGTCGATCTCTACGTTGTTGGAGTCGCGGTAGTAGTATAGGGTTGGTGGTACGCCGTTGTGGTGGTATGATTTAAGTATTTCAGAGATGACGAAAGTTTCAAAGAACGCACCGCTCATCGCGCCGGTTTCCAGTGTTTGCGGGGATGTCCACTGGGTGAGGTAGGCGCACAGTCCGGTGTCGGTGAAATAGAGTTTGGGGCGCTTGTTAAATCGTTTTGGAATGTTTGAGTAGTAGGGTTCTAATAAGAACACTACGCCGGATTCCTGTAAAATCGATACCCATTTTTTAGCTGTTTTTACAGTAATATCAGAGTTTTTAGCTATATCGGAAATATTGAGCGTTTGAGCTGTTTTTGATGCGATAGTCACCATAAAACGAGAGAACGCTATCTCATTGTACGTATTTATCATTTGACGTATATATGTCATAACATACGATGAATAGAACAGATTCCATAGTGCTGCTTCGCTATTAACTATTTGCGGGAACGATCCCTGCCATATAATTTCAAACGTTTCAGACGAATTTCTCCTCTCCAACAGCGCCGGGGGGGTCGCAGACGGCAAAAATGGTTTTTGCAACGGCGCCTTGCCGTCCCGTTCATAGATTGAGAACCCGAACATATTGACTACGGCGATGCGCCCTGCCAGGCTCTCCGTGACGTTTTTCATCATAGAGTATTGTTGCGAGCCACTTAGCCAGACCTGCCCGTTTTCGCTTAAGTTGTCGACCAGCATTTTTATGTGCGGAAACAGCTCCGGCGCGTACTGGATTTCGTCGATAAAGAGCGGGGGAGGGAACCGCTCGAAGAAGAGGTGCGGGTCGTTTTTGGCCAAAGAGAGGATTTGCGGGTCGTCGAGGGATACGTAGCGGCGGCCCTCTTTTGCCGTATTTTTCAGGCAGGNAGTTTTCCCGACCTGCCGCATACCTGTCAGCAACAGCACCTTAAAATGCGCCGAGACCTCGTCAAAGTATCTGCCGATAGTCCGTTCCTTATACACAAATCCCCCTTTTTTAAAATCTTGCATAAAGTTAACTCATTGTGATACATAGAGTTAGAGATACAATATGTAAAAATGGTAGTCGACTACCAATTTTACATAAAATACGTTGTGGGCAGGGGGGGAGTCAATGAATTACTGTTCCACGCACTTAATCTTTAACGCAGATCACGGAGCGTTGCACGTTTTGGATTTTAGCTTGTTGCCTCTGCCTCGCTAATGCCGCCGGCGAAAGCGACTAAGTTGTCCCACTCCAAAGCATTGGGCAAACGCCAGCCGCCGCCGATCCCTCAGCCCGGCCTTATTGTCGACAGTTCGTAAGCGCCCTCGCGGGTCAGGCTGGCCAATGTGGCGTTTGGGCTGGTCGCCCTGAATAAAAAGCGCTGGGGCCTTGCGCACCGTACGGTTATAATGTATATTATACGGTGATACTGGCGCAGGCAGCACCACGAATATCATACTTTTACAGGAGGAATTGAGAAATATGACTACCGCCCGTCCCATTTTGACCGATAAGGCCCCAAAGCCCATCGGCCCGTACAGTCAGGCCGTTGATACCGGGAGCTTTCTCTTTATATCCGGCCAGATTCCGCTCGACCCGGCAACCGGCCAGGCGGTAGGCGAGGATGTCGAGGCGCAGGCGAAGGTTGCGCTTGGCAACCTCTCGGCAATTCTGGCCTCGGTTGGATTGACGTTCGGCCATCTCGTCAAGACGACTGTATTTATACGCAATATGGGCGATTTCGCGCGTTTCAATCAGGTATACGAGCAGATGCTCGGCGGTGCGGCTCCGGCCCGCAGCGTTGTGGAGGTCTCCGCGCTGCCCAGGGGCGTTCTCGTAGAAATCGAGGCAGTAGCGTGGCGTTGATGTCCAAACAGCAGGAGTACGAGGTACACCTCGACCTCTTCGACGGCCCGCTTGACCTGCTCTTGTATCTTGTGCACAAGGCGGAGGTCAACATCGTAGACATAAAGGTTTCGGAGATCGCCGAGCAGTACATTGGTTATTTGGACGTAATGCGCGACCTGAATATCGATGTAGCCGGCGAGTACCTGAATATGGCGGCTACGCTTGTACGTCTCAAGGCGCGGGAACTTCTGCCCGACTCTCCGCCGGAGGAGTTTGACGGAGGTGAATTCGGCATCTCCAACCGCGAGCAGCTTATCGCCATGATGCTTGAGTACGAGAAGTACAAGCTGGCCGGCGGTACGCTGAAGGAGTTTGAGACGCGGACCTTCGGCGCCTACGCGCGGGGGAGGGCTGAAGACGCCGAGGGTTTGATGGCGCCGGCGGACGAGGGCGACGGGGTGATTCTGGGCAGCGTATCCATATTCGACCTGATCACCGCGTTCAAGAACATGATGGAGCGCGTGGCCTCGGAGGTAGACGCCAACCACGTGGTGGTGGTCGACAACTGTCGGATTGACGACAGGATTGAGCATATATTGACGGTGATAAGCGACATAGGGCGCGAGATGCGCTTTGAGGAGCTTTTCGCCGACGACCAGAGGAAGATCGCGCTTGTGGTTACCTTTATGGCGCTGTTGGAACTGGTCAAGATGAGGCAGATAAAATTCAGGCAGGAATCGGCGTTTGGCGAGATTTTTGTGATAAGGAGTGATGGAAGTGACTGAAATAAGCGAAGATAACGGCGTTGAAGACAACGCCGGCGTTAACGGCGGCGTTGATGGTGATGCCGTAAGCGAACCGGACGTTATTGACGAACTGGAAGATACCGGCGGGCCGGAAGAATCGGATGCGCCGGATGAGCCGCCCGACAACGGCGCCGACGATTTGCGCATCCTTGAAGCGCTGCTGTTCGCGTCTGAGGAACTGCTGACGCCGGCAAGGCTGAAGGCGCTTATACCGGGCGCCCCCGATGTGCGGCGTTTGCGCAAAATGGTCGGCGAGCTGAACGAGCAGCTTGTCCGCGAGCGCCATCCGTTTGAGATCGTCGAGGCCGGGGGCGGGTACCAGTTCAGGACTATATCGTACTACCACCCGTGGGTAAGAAAGCTCTACAAGGAGCGCGCGGCGAAAAAATTGTCGCTCAAGGCGCTTGAGTGCCTGGCGATTGTCGCGTACAACCAGCCCATATCAAAGGCCGAGATTGAGGCGGTGCGCGGCGTGCTGTCGGACGGGGTGATGAATACGCTGCTTGAGAAGAAGTTGATTGACTTCTGCGGCAGGAGCGAGAAGCCGGGGCGGCCGTGGCTTTACGGGACGACAAACGATTTCTTGCGGTACTTCGGCCTCAACAAGATAGGCGACCTGCCGAGGCTTGAGGATTTCGAGCCGCTGGCGAGGGCAAGGATGGAGGAGTTTGCGACTGAAGAGTTGATGGAGCAGCAGGAGGGGCAGGTGCATGATGATGGNGATGATGTAAACGAATAGTTTGGAGCAAATAAATGAAGCGTGACCCTATGCAGATATCGTTTTTTCCCGACGAAGGAGAGTCAGCGTCCGGCTCTCCTGTTACGCCATCGTCCCCCCCAAAGAGCGTTAAAAGCGCGGTTAAGGCCGATACGCCCGCCAAACCCGCCAGGCCGGCCAAACCCGATGCCCCGGCGGTCAAGCTGACGCCCCTGATGCGTCAGTACAACGAGATAAAAGCAAAAAATCAAGACACGCTGCTATTATACAGGATGGGCGATTTCTACGAATTTTTTGATGAAGATGCCCGCATTGCCGCGAAAATCCTCGGCATAACACTTACGTCAAGATATCAGGGCGGCATAGGCGACACGCAGCTCGCCGGTTTCCCGCACCACGCGCTTGACCGGTATGCGAATAAGCTTGTCAGGGCAGGGCACAAGATTGCCATCTGCGAACAGATTGAGGATCCCAAACAGGCCAAGGGGATTGTCAAGCGGGATGTGGTGGAGGTCATTACCGCGGGGACCGCTACCGATGACAATTTTATCGAAGAGCGCGTAAACAATTTCATAGCTGCGGTCTGTTATTCCCAAAAGCCAGGCGTATGCGGCCTCGCGGTATGTGATTTGTCTACGGGATTTTTCCAGATTGAGGAGATGGACAACGATGCCGTCGAACATGAGCTGGTAAGGGTTGACCCTGGGGAAATCCTTGTATCCGCCGATCAGGCCGAACATATCCAGAAGTACGTGCGGTCGACCTACCGGCAGATATATATATCCAAGTATGACGGCTGGAAATTTGATGTTGATACGGCGACGGAGGCGATCACTAAACATTTTGATATCGCGTCTGTCCAGAGTTTGGGTTTGGAGGGGTTGACGGACGGTGTGCGCGCCGCCGGTGCGCTTATCCGCTACCTTAAAGAGCAGAAGAAGAGCGACCTGCGTCACATAACCTCCATTGCCCCGCGCCTCGGCAAGCAGTTTGCCGAGCTTGATCCCTCAACAATAAGAAATCTTGAACTTTTTCAGCCTATGCAGTCCGATGATACCGAGGGCGCGCTGATCTCCGTGCTTGACTCCACCGGTACGTCTCTTGGCGCCCGCCTGCTGCGCCGCTGGCTGGCCCACCCGCTCCGCTCCGTCAGCGCGATTAACGAGCGGCTTGACTGCGTCGAATGGTTTAAGAGCGATACCTTCGTAAGGGGAGAGTCTGAGCTGTTCCTGAAATCCATAGCCGACCTCGAAAGGCTTATCTCCCGCGTGACATTCGAGCGGGCGAACGGGAGGGACTTAAACGCCCTCAAGCGCTCTTTCGAAACGTTCCCCAATTTACAGAAGATAATAGGGAAGTGCGAGATTCCGTTAATCCGCAGCATCTGCGCCGATCTCTCCGGATTCGAAAACCTTGCCTCCCGCATAGCGTCCACTTTGGTTGATGATCCCCCGCTTTCAGTCAGGGAGGGTAAGATGATCCGCGACGGCTTTAGCCAGAAACTTGACGACATACGCGACATAAGGGTAAACGGGAAGCAGTGGATAGCCAGAATGGAGGCGACAGAGAGGCAGAGGACCGGGATATCATCATTAAAGGTCGCCTATAACAAGGTCTTCGGGTACTATATAGAGATAACCAAGGCGAATATGTCCTCCGTACCCAAAGACTATATCCGCAAGCAGACACTCTCCACCGGCGAGCGCTACATCACTCCGGAGCTTAAGGATATGGAGGACAAGATACTCGGCGCCGAGGAGAAACTCAATGTCATTGAGTACGACATTTTCATCGCGCTGCGCAGGGAGGTAGCGTCGCACTGCGAGCGTATCCAAAAAGCCGCCGCGGCGATAAGCGCGCTTGATGTTTTCGTATCATTGGCCCGCATAGCGGCTGAAAACGCCTACTGCCGCCCGGTGCTCGACGAGGGCGCGGGCATCGTCATCAAAGAGGGCCGCCACCCGGTTGTCGAAAAGCTGTGTGCGGGCGAGCAGTTTGTCCCCAACGATACCGAACTGCTCTCCGGCGATTCGCAGATAGCGCTGATAACGGGCCCGAATATGGCGGGTAAATCAACGTACCTCCGCCAGACCGCCCTCATAGCTATTATGGCGCAAATGGGCTCTTTCGTCCCCGCCGCGTCCGCCCACATCGGCATAGTCGATAAATTCTTTACGCGGGTCGGCGCGTCGGACAGGCTCGCGCGGGGGCAGAGTACGTTTCTGGTCGAGATGATCGAAGTCGCCAATATCCTCAATAACGCGACCGACAAATCGTTCGTGCTGCTTGACGAGGTGGGCCGCGGGACGTCTACGTTCGACGGCATATCTATCGCCTGGGCGGTCGCCGAGTACCTGCACGAAACAAAGGGCCGCGCCGCGCGCACGCTCTTTGCCACCCACTACCACGAGTTAACGGAGATGCCGCTTATCTATTCGCGCATAAGGAATCTGCACGTAAAGGTAAAGGAGTGGAACGATAAAATAATCTTCCTGCGCAAGATTGACACGGGGTCATGCGACCACTCTTACGGAATTCAGGTTGCGCGCCTTGCCGGCGTACCCGCGAGCGTTATCGTCCGTGCCAAGGAGATACTTAATAATCTGGAGAACATGGAACTGACTCCTGACCGCAAACCAGTACTCGCCCGCAAAAAGGACGGCTCTTTCGATCTAACCTCATCATCCGAATCTGCAGATGGCGTACAGCTCAACATTATTGACGAGTATATGCAGTCCATAGTAACCCGCTTGAAAACGCTTGATATAAATGCGTTAGCGCCAATAGACGCGCTTAATGTGTTGTATGAATTACGTAAGAAGGCGATGGATGGATGACAGAAGATGAATCTGAAGTCGAATATCTGAAATCCGAGGTACAAAGGCTTTCAGCCGAGTTGCGCACGGCCAAACGCGAGCTGGCGCAAAACGCGCGCGCGCTTTCCATAATAGAGAGCAACTACAGCATCAAGACAGGCATGCTAAAGGCGCTTGCCGAGGAGAACGAGGAGCAGAAGAAGTTTCTCATTAAGGCAAAAGAGGAGGCCGAAGAGGCGAGCATAGGCAAGAGCCGGTTCCTCGCCACAATGTCGCATGAGATACGCACCCCGCTCAACGCAATCATAGGCCTCGCGCAGATACAGCTGCTCAATCAGGACATACCGGTAGACTGCGCACTGGCCATAGACAGGATATACCGCTCCGGCAACAGCCTGCTCGGGATTATTAACGATATCCTCGATATGTCTAAAATCGAAACGGGGAATCTCACTCTCAATACCTCCGATTACGACACGGCGGAGATGCTGAACGACGCGGTGCAGCTTAACATCGTGCGAATAGGGTCTAAGCCCATAAAGTTTGAGCTTGATATATGCGATAACTTCCCGGCTAAACTTAACGGGGATGAGTTGCGGCTCAAACAGATTCTGAATAACCTGCTGTCGAACGCTATCAAGTATACCGATAAGGGGTATGTGAAGTTTTCGGTAAGCCACTCTGTGCAGGGCGGCGGTGTAACGGTGCGGTTTGTGATTGAGGATACCGGCCAGGGCATGCATCAGCAGGATTGCGAGCGGCTCTTTACCGCCGAGTACCTGCGGTTTAACGCCTCGGCAAACAGCAGCGCCGAGGGGTCCGGTCTGGGGCTTGGCATCACAAAGCGCCTTGTTGATATGATGGACGGCGTCATTGAGGTGCAAAGCAGCTACGCCGTCGGCAGTGTTTTTACGGTTACGGTCAAGCAGAAGGCCGCCGGCGACGGCGTGATAGGCGCCGATGTTGCCGGGCAGCTGCGCAATTTTACGTTTGTGAGGGCCGGCCTCGACGCCTCGCAGCAGATTGTGCGCGTGCCCATGCCGTATGGCAAGGTGCTGATTGTGGACGATGTCGAGATGAACCTGCACGTGGCCAAAGGGCTGCTGGCGCCCTACAGGCTTACGGTGGATACGGCGTTCAGCGGGTCTGAGACAATTGGGAAGATTTTGGTCGGGAACGTTTATGACATAATATTCATGGACCACATGATGCCGGTAATGGACGGTATAGAGGCCACGCTTAAACTGCGCAGCCTCGGTTACGAGGGCCCGATAGTGGCCTTAACGGCAAACGCGCTTGTGGGCACCGACGCGATGTTCGCGCGCAACTGGTTTGACGGCTACATATCCAAGCCTATTGACATACGGCATTTAGACGAGGTGCTGAAGAGGTTTATCCGCGACAGGTACCCCGAAGAGGCGGAGAAATGGGCGGCGCAGGGCCGTCCCGCTGCAGCGCCGCTGCCGCAGACGGAAGCGAAGGGGCTGAACCCGTGGCTCGTCAGCGTATTCTGCAGCGATGCCCGCAGCCTGATCCCCGTCCTGCGCTCGTCCGCCGTGGGGGACATAAACCTCTTCACCATCAAGGTTCACGCGCTTAAATCCATGCTGGCCAATGTCGGCGAGCCCGAATTGTCCGCGTGCGCGTTGGAGTTAGAAAAGGCGGGCCGCGCGAAGAACGCCGGGTACATAGGCGATAATCTGGAGGAGTTTTTGGGCGCGCTTGAGACGCTGGTGCAAAGGCTATGCCCCGATTGCAGCGTTGACGCCGTTGAGGACAGTACGTTTCTGGCCGAACAGCTGCGGATTATCATCGCCTCCTGCGAGGGGGACGACAATACGGACGCTTTTGTTGCGCTCGACAGGCTGCAGGGCATGCGGTGGAAGCCGGCGACCTCCGAGGCGGTCGAAAATATCCACAACGCGCTCCTGTGCAGCGAATTTGAAGCGGCCGCCGATGGGGCTAAAAATCTGCTTACATCTGCTTGCGGGGCTTTTTAACTTAATTCTTGATTATGGCGGAGTACAATTACTATATTTGTAGTATAATATCATCATGGCCGGCACCGCAGGGGGGCTTAGGCAGGAGTAATATCTATGGGATGGGCAAAATTTATCCGTACGCTCTGTTTATTGCTTTTGTTGCTATTGGCCTCTTGCAGCAATTTCTCCAAACCGCCAGACGCTGCGCAGGAGTACATTACCGTGGGCGCCCTGTTTCCGCTATCCGGCGAGTACTGCCACGAGGGTATGTGGGCGCTCAATGGCCTGCAGCTGGCGCGGCAGGAGATTAACGACTCGGCGGGCGGGGTTTTGGGTAAAAAGATCGACATTATAGCCTTAGACGACCGCGGCGACCCGGAGTACGCGGCGGAGCAGTACGCCATTTTGAGGGAGAGGGGCGTTGTCGCAATCATAGGTTCGAGCTTTTCGGACGTTACGCTGGCTATAGCGCGGGCCGCCGAGAAAGACGGCATACCTGTTATCTCGCCCACGGCCTCTAACCCGGCAGTAACCGAAGGGCGCAGGAATGTCTTTCGGATGATATTCCTCGATGACTACCAGTCGAGGGCGCTCGCGTCGTTCGCCCTCAATAGCCTTGGCGCCAAAACCGCGCTTGTACTTAAAGGGGACCCCAGGTACCTCCCCGTGGCGAGTGCTTTCGAGGAGGAGTTTAAGGCCGGCGGCGGCGTTTCCGTGGTGCGCGAGCGCTATTCGTCCCCAAACGATTTCGACAACATACTTGCCGGATATAAATCGAACCAGCCCGACATTATATTCTGCCCAGCCGACTACATCGTAGCTGCGCGTCTGGCCGAGGCGGTATACAGGGTGGGGCTCGACAAGCCTAAATTGATAGGGACCGACGCGTGGGACGGAATTCTGGTGTTCCTGCGCGAGCAAAAGATCATGGACCGCATCTTCTACGCGACGCCCTTTGTGTTTGACGACGACGATCCGGCGATCGCCCGCTTTTCCCGCGCCTTTTTTGATCAGTTCTCGCATATGCCGCTCGCTCCATCCGCGCTCGCGTATTCATCTGTCCAAATGCTTGTAGCCGCCATGGAAGCCTCCGGCGGTACAGAGGCCGAGGGNATAATAAACGCGATGAAGGCGCACGGGGCCGATGTACTGACAGGATACACCAGATTTGACGCCGGCAACAATCCCTACAGCGACAAAACAGGCGTATATATCATGGGGATAAAGAACAGGCACTATACATCAGTAGAGAAAATCCGACTGCCGGAGCCGGAGGCTGTAAGGTGATCAGAAAGATACAGATAAAGACAAGGCTTCTCATAGCGTTTTTCATGATGTCGTTCTTTACCATGTTCGCCGGCATTATCGGGTACCTGAGCCTCACAGGCATAGGCGACAGCGCCGTAAAAACCATGGAAACGCTCAAGGTGGTAAACGACCTGTACGACTACAATCTTAATGTGGACAACAACATCTTCTATATGCTGCGCTATCAGGACAACATGGTAAGCGAGTACCTCTACGAGGTGCTCAACGAGAGCATGGTGGTACTCCAGAAGTTCATGGCCGACTACTTAAAAGTTCAGTACAGGTTCGACTACCTCTTCTCGCCCGGCGAGATGCAGGATATGAAGAACGTGGTGCAGATTTACGAACGTACCTACATCCCCATGTTTAACAAAATGATAGAGACGCACAAGGCCGGCAACGTTGAAGAGGCTTTCTTTATCTACGAGAAGCAGATCGACCCGGTATTCTGTACCATATTTTACAGCATCGTGACCGTATTCAACCGGATCTTCGTTGTGTCGCAGGAAATTACTGCCGAAAACAACGCTTCGGCGATTACGGATTCCCTCAATATGGTGTGGATAATCCTCGCGTCGTTTGTTATGTCCATTTTTCTCACGTTTATGGTTACGAGGTCTATCTCCGCGCCGCTCGCCGGCCTCAAGGAGACGGCGGAAAAGATGGCGCACGGCGACCTCAACATACAGTTTGAAAAGGGCGGCGACGATGAGGTCGCGCACCTGTCGGAGAGCCTGAACGTAACGCTGCGGCAGCTCAATCAGGTGCAGCAGCTTAAACTTGAATCAATAGAGATACGGCACGAAAAGGAGAAGGCCGAGGCCGCGACGGTGGCAAAGAGCCAGTTTCTGGCAAAGATGAGCCACGAGATACGCACGCCCATGAACGCGATACTCGGTATGTCGGAACTTGCGCTGCGCGAACGCGACATCGGACGCGCGCATGAGCATGTGCAGACAATCAGAAAGGCCGGTGTAAACCTGCTCTCAGTCATAAACGACATTCTGGACTTCTCGAAAATAGAGAGCGGAATGCTTGTACTTGTACCCGTAGATTACGCCTTCTCCTCGCTGATGGACGATGTAACAAACATTATGATGATAAAGGTCTCCGAGTCGCAGCTGGATTTTCGGGTCAACATAGACGAGGATATCCCCAAGGTGCTTTACGGCGACGAGGCGCGGATACGCCAGATTATGCTCAACATCTTAAATAACGCCGTCAAATATACGTCAAAAGGTTTTGTCTCCTTAATCGTAAAGGGCACGGTGACAGACCCCGATACCGTGAACCTGACCATAGAGGTTACAGACAGCGGCAAGGGGATAAGGGAAGGGGATTTGGGCAAGCTGTTCATGGACTTTGTGCAGATAGACATGGTGAAGAACAAGGGCATAGAGGGCACGGGCCTCGGCCTTGCCATTACGCGGAACCTCGTCAACGCGATGGGCGGAAATATCACTGTGAAGTCGGTGTACGGCAAGGGCAGCACGTTTACGGTTACGCTGCCGCAGAAGATAAGCCGCGAGGAGGTGCTGATATGCATGGAGACCCCGTCGGAGTTCGTAGCGCCGGACGCGCTGGCGCTGGTGGTAGACGACGTGGCCACAAACCTGAAGGTCGCGGAGGGCATGCTGTCATTTTACGATATGAAAATTGACACGGTGAAAAGCGGCGCTGAGGCCATAGCGGCGGTAAAAGATAAACAGTACGACATCATATTCATGGACCACATGATGCCGGAGATGGATGGCATAGAGGCGACCGCGTACATAAGGGCGCTTGACGGCGAACAGTACAAAAAACTGCCCATAGTGGCGCTGACCGCAAACGCCATTGCCGGCATGAGGGAAATGTTCCTCGAAAACGATTTCAACGACTACATCTCTAAGCCCATAGACCCGCTGCGCCTCAACTCCATACTTGAGATGTGGATACCCAAAGAAAAACAAAAGCCCGTTATCAGAAATTCGGATGAGCAGCCAGGCGATACCAAAATTGACATTTCGAAGATAGTGATTGAGGGCGTGGATGTAAAAAAAGGCGTGGCGATGATGGGCGGCAAGACGGAAAATTATCTGTCGACGATCGAAATATTCCTCAAAGACGGGCGCGAGAAGGCTGGTGAGATAAGAAAGGCGCTCGATTCGGACAATATGCTCCTCTACATAACATACGTCCACGCGCTTAAAAGCGCCTCGGCAAACATAGGCGCCGCTGAACTCGCGGAAACCGCGCGCGCTCTCGAAGAGGCCGGAAAGGCAGGGAACCGCGAATTCATCAATGTCTGTAACGACAAGCTTCTGACCTATCTCGACCTCATCCTTAAAAGGGTAGACGATTGCCTGAAGTCAATTACCCCGCAAAAACAGCCGGGCGATTTTGATATGGGCGTGATGAAGGCGGAACTGGCAAAATTAAAAGCGGCGGTAGACGACATAAATATAGGCGCCATCAACGATACCGTAAAATCCCTCAAGCAATACNCCTCCGCCCCGGACGTTGGCCCGGCGGTCGACGATATTTTGCAAAAAACGCTGACAGGGGAGTACGACGAGGTCGTCGCGCTGATTGACAAGCTGTCCGGAATGTAATAGAACGCCGGTATGGGCACCCAGCCGCCCGCAGTGCTTATACCGCAGCATCCGGTAAATCCATCCCCCGGAGAACACAATCTCAAACTATTTTTTACACAAAAAAACAGTAGGTACTTGTTTTTTCACCGGGAATATATTATATTATCATAGAATCAGCCCCCAATTTGGGGTACCTGCATTACGGCGGCGCCCCAAAGTTACGGGGAATGCAACTTCCGGTCATCAGCGTAACAGGTTGATGGCGAATCACTCGGTTGAAAACGGGGCTACGGCTTCCGACCGTCCGCAAAAAGACGGTGAATCTCTTGGTTGACAACGGCGGCATCCCCAGTTTTTTGGGATGCAACTCCGGTCATCAAAATTATTGGTGACGAATCTCTGCATTTTTATTGATGTATTAAAAATGTCACCCAATGACCGTGCGATAGCTTTATCGTTATCGCGGAAAAGAGATGCCGTCATGCCCAAAAAGGCCGTTAGTACCGCCAGCGCCAAGGCTCAAAAGCCCAAGCGCAAGCCGCCCACGCCGTTCCACCCGGCAGCGTTCACCGCATTGGGGCACTACCTGCGGGAATACGACGCCGTCACGCTCAAGGAGGAGCAGCTACTGTCTAAACAGGCGCTAAGGATAGATATCCTTATCATAAAGAAAAGCCCCGCCATCCGAATAGACCGGTGCTGGGCCCGTATATTCCGAGGGCATAATATTGTAGAATACAAGAGCCCTGTCGGCGCTGCGCCGTCCATCCACGTATTCAACAAGGTCCTCGGCTACGCCGGCCTCTACGCCTCGCAGGAAAAGGTCAGTCAGGCCGACATGAGCGCAAGCATCATCTGCTTCAAAAAGCCGAAAAAGTTGCTCGAAACCCTCGAAAAAGATTTAGATTGCAGGGGATTGCAAAAAGAGCCCGGAATATATTATATTATGTATAACGGCACCGCCCCCGAAAAATCGCTGGCGATACAGGTCGTTGTAAGTTCCGAACTGCCAGACAGCGAGTTCCTGCTTAAAGACCTGAACCGCAACATCGGCCACGCCGGGGCAAAGAGGTTCGCGGAGCTTTACGAAAAGGACGAAGAACATATGGGACATTTGTCCCTCTGGTTAAAAACGGTATTATGTGAAAACCTGGAATTCTTATTAAAGGAGGAGTACGTGAAAGACTACGACGAAATGATTAAGCAAATGGCCATTAAAACCGGTGTTTCCGACGCTTTTAGGCAGGAAGGCGAACAGAAGGGACGGTTGGAGGAAAGACGAAGCATCCTCGAATTTCTCAGAAACGGGCATACCCTCGAAGAAGCGGAAAAAAAGTTCGTACTGACGTAACCCTGACAACAGCCAAAACGGGCGGCACCGCCCCCGAAAAATCGCTGGCGATACAGGTCGTTGTAAGCTCCGAACTGCCCGACAGCGCGTTTTTTATGAAAATTCTTACCGGCAAGACCGGCAAAAACGAAAATTAAAAGCGCCCCGGGATGTGGCGCTTTTGAGGTTAGCGGAAGTAGAAACCTATCGGGGTCAGTTCGACACCGCGATTTTGGTCTTGTTTAACATAATCGCCGTTTGAAACGCAGTTGGTCTCGCAGTCTATCATGAAACCGAAATTGTTCAGAATATCCTGATTGCGGCGAACTCGCGGCGCACCGCCTGCGTTCCAGGTCAGAACGCCGCTCCTGACTTGAACACCGCCATCAATAACGCTATTCGGCCCCCACGAGAATGTGTGGTTACGAACCGGAGTCAAATCCGAATCAGCAATGTATACAAGCCCCTTGAACAGGCCTTGACCGCCAAATTGGGCCAGTGT
>JGI24695J34938_10002194_pt1 | contig 15231 bp, 12 predicted proteins | sample TergutCo191P3_FD_34938 | JGI IMG/M metagenome (IMG submission 34938) | reverse complement strand
GGGGGTACAAAATAGCTGTTAAATATCGTAAATTTTATTCCCATTTGCGCTCATTTTACCTTAGTAATTTATAATTGTCAAAATTTTATTTATTTATTAACATAAAATAAATGAAAAAAAGAAAAATAATATTTATGGTCTCCGGCGCGGTTGTGTTAATAAGCGTAATTATCACGATAATATTCATTTTTACTCCAAGAAAACCCGCGGAACTGGTAATTGACAGTTCGCTTATAATACCTGTCTTAAAAGACGGAGATATTATTCTAAGACAGGGTGATATGCAATGGTCAGCGGCATTCAGCGAGGTTTCCCAAAACGATAAAAGATTTTCTCATCTGGGAATTGTAAGAATACGCGATGATGAGATTCAAATTATCCATTCGCTCGGAAACATAATGAGGAGAGACGCGGGAGTCAGAATTTATTCGCTTGACATGTACCTATTAAACGCGATGTCAGCAGGCGTTTTCAGATTCAAACACGCGGACGGGAGTTTAATATCCGATTCCGCGCTGGAATTTTTGGACCGCCCTTTTGACTGGGATTTTGACATTTCGGATAACAGCAAAATTTACTGCACCGAGCTTATGCATGTAATACTTGAATCCATCGCGCCAGAATATAAATTAAAAACCATTTACTTAGATACAGTAAATAAAAATATTATCCCCCTTGATTCCATTTCAGCTTCGGATTATTTTGATGAAATATTTTTTATAGAACTCCCCTGAGCAATGAAAAATCTCAACTAATAATATAATTCCTTAAAGGTATTTGGTGTAATTCCGATATTAATAATGATGTGGGAGAAATAAATAAAAGCATAGAGCTTTATAAAGCAGGACGCGATAAAGCAAAATACTTTTAACACACAAAGTACAAAATTATTATAAGTAAGCTCTCCTCAGTATCGAATTGTAAGCCCGTTGGGTATTCACAAGGAATTTTATCACGGCGTGGAAGCCGCGGCGTATGAACGATGCCGAAAAAGCCAAAGGAGTGAGTATATGATAATTAATCATAACTTAAGCGCAATGTTTGCCGACAGGTCCCTCAAAGTAACCCAGAATTACCTGGATAAAAACATGGAGAAACTGTCCAGCGGACTACGCATCAACCGCGCCGGTGATGATGCTTCGGGACTCGCTGTATCAGAAAAAATGCGGTCTCAAATTCGCGGTTTAAATCAGGCGTCAGTAAATGCTCAGAATGGCATTTCATTCATTCAAACCACAGAAGGTTACCTGCAGGAATCCCAGGACATTCTGCAGCGCCTTCGCGAACTGGCAGTGCAGGCAGCTAACGGTATTTATACCGATGAAGACCGGATGTACATGCAGATTGAAGTTTCAGCGTTAGTTGACGAAATTGATCGGGTTGCTTCGCACGCTCAGTTTAACGGAATGAACATGTTAACCGGCCGTTTTGGCAGATCAATCGGTGAAAATATAGTTACAGCGTCTATGTGGCTGCATATTGGCGCAAACATGGATCAACGCGAGCAAATTCATATCGGCACAATGACAACAAAGGGGCTTGGTATCCGTAATGTCGGCGATGATACCTTTATTTCACTGTTAGACCCGGACAGCGCTAACCGTACCATTGGAACCATTGACAGAGCGTTAAAGATCGTCAGTAAACAAAGATCGGATCTCGGCGCCTACCAGAACCGCCTTGAGCACGCGATCAACGGTATTGACATTGGAGCAGAAAATTTACAGGCATCGGAATCACTTATACGCGATGCTAATATGGCAAGTGAGACTGTCAATTACACAAAGAATATGATCCTCACGCAATCAGGCACAGCGATGTTAGCGCAGGCTAATCAGAGAGGTCAATCAGTTCTTTCGTTACTGCAATAATAAGGCGCGGTATCAGGAGTGAAGGCAAAAAAAAATTTTAGAGTTGTTCGATAACTTCAATTATTATACAACTCTAAAATAAAAATAATAATTCTTAACGGCGATTTTCAGCCCCTGCCTCATTGGAGGAGAAAATGAATTATATAAAATCTTGGAACTGATTATATCGATATGTGCCGCACAGAATTGTAGGACCGCTTGCGCCGGAGCCTGACTGGATTCACAGTTCACATACGCTTGCCAAAGGAAAATGAATAAAATTAATTTTTGTATTCAAATTTGTGATAAATTTTTTCCTGAACCGCGTGAGAGTAAACAAAACCGAGTTTTTCCAAAAAAATCAGCAGTGTTTCATTTTCGCCTGTATCAACAAGAATTTTTTTACTTTTGCCTTTGCAATATTGAATAATATGCTTAATCATTTCCGTTTCGTACCCTTTGCCATGATACATCGCCGAGATATTATTGATATCAAAAATATCATCGTTTTCTTTTGTTATAACAGCCGCGGATTTTAGGTCAAAATCCTCATATAGCGCGAATAAAATGCCTTTATTTAAATAAGCGAGAATCGCGGATTCCTGTTCTCCGGAAAGCGAGAGGATTTCAATATATTGTTCTTTATGTTCGGTTACTTCCAGGATTTCCATTTAAATAAATCGCCGCTTTAAAAATATTCGCGCAATTTGTCTTTCCAGTTGCCGCCTTTTTGAATTGTCGCTTTAACTCCCAAAGCTTCCAGACTTTTTTTACGCTCATCGTTGCCGCTGCTTGTCACAGCGATAATTGTCATAGAATGTCCGGAATATTGAAGCTGCCTGATTAACTCCTCGCCGGTCATGTCGGAAAGCTCAAGACCGGTTATCACGCAGGAAACTTTACGGTTTCCCACTTCATTAAGTACATCATCCCCGCTTTCAAAACCGTCTGAATCAACGCCCAGTTCAGCCAAAAAAACCTTAATTACCTTGCGGAAAAAACTGCTATTATCAGCGTGGACAACATACATAGCAACTCCTTAATCCGGCTACATTATACACCGGAAATTCCAAACACGCAACAAAACCGCCAGATTTAAAACAATTCAAGATTTGAAATTTTTTTGACGAATTTATTAAAAAAAATGGATTTTCGCTTGACTATGTGTTAAAAAGTGAATAAACTTTTCTAAAACCTAATAAAGTCGGGGTAGTTCTGCCTTGTACAGGATAAACCGGCTAAAAATTAATGAGTTCAAATAGGAGGACTTTATGAAGAAAGCACTATTAGTGTTTGTAGGCGCGTTACTTGTTTTCTCAATGGTTTTAGCAGGTTGTAATAGGGGAGGAGCTGTGTCATCAGATCCTAATTATCCTATCAACATCTCCGTCTTTCATGAGACAGGAGGACACCCGCAGCCAAACGCTGGTAACCCAATCTACGCGTTCCTGAAAGAAAGATTGAATGTTGAATTTACATGGGACATTCTTGTCGGCGATATCGCTCAGAGAAGAGCGACAATGATCGCGGGAGGACAATATCCTGACATCATTGAGTTAAGAGGAAACGAATGGATTGACGCTGGCGCGTTAATTAACCTGGAACCTCTTATTGATCAGTACGGTCCCAGAATTAAAGAGCATTATAGACACGTATGGGAAAGAATGAGATCAGCGGACGGCGGTATCTATTACCTCCCGAATTTCCATGTATATCAGGGAATTGATCAAAACCCGAATTATGACGGACCAGCGTTCTGGATTCAGATTGATATTTTAAGAGACGCGGGTTATCCGGTAGTTAGAACATTGGATCAATATTTTGATTTAATCGAAAACTACTATAGAAGAAACCCGACAATCAACGGTCAGCCGACAATTCCGTTCGCGATACTTACCGATGACTGGCGCGCGTTTGAGCTTTGGAATCCCCCGAACTTCCTCGCCGGCAACCCCAACGACGGAAACGGTATTGTAAGAATGCCTGGCTATATTTACGAAGCTTTCTTTACATTGGATATTTCCAAGCGCTGGTTCCAGTATCTTAACGGGCTTAACGCTCGCGGTTTAGTCGACAGGACAGGCTTTACAGATACTTATGACCAGTATACAGCGAAAATCGCGTCAGGCCGCGTTCTTGGTCAGAGTATGCAGGGCTGGCAGTTCATGTATTCAGCTGATATGGCGAATCGCGACCGCGGCGAAAATCAACGCACACAGGTTCCTCTTCCAATCGTATTTGATGATTCAATCAGACCTTGGTACAGAGCTCAGCAGGTTCCTAACTGGCTCAGAGGAATGGGAATCAGCGTCAGCGCGAAAGATCCTGTAAGAATAATCCGCTTTTTAAATGATTACCTTGCTACAGATATTCAAAGAACAATGCAGTGGGGTATTGAAAATCAGCACTGGCAGTGGGGTTCAGACGGTGTTCCTTACCGCACAGAAGCTCAGAGAGACAACTGGCAAAATGACAACTGGCAGACATTAAACCGCGGAAGACTGATGGAAGATATATTCCCGAAAGTTCAGGGTTCATTCCCCGATGGTTACCCCAGTGATTTAAACCATATGCTTTCAGAAAGAGTGCATACATTACGTCCTGAGAATGTCGCGCTTTTTAACGCTTACGGTGTAAACGGCACAAACTCATTAATGGATCCGAATCCTCCGCAGAATAATCCTTGGTTCCCGACATGGAGCATGGAGTTCGCAACGCCTCCGGAAGGTTCCGCGGCGCAGCTCGCGTTAGCCCGCCTGGAAGAAACCATGAAATCAAGGCTGCCGGCTATTGTACTTGCTGCTCCGGCGCAGTTTGAAACTCTCTGGACACAGTATGTGCAGGCGATGGAATCAGCGGGTTTAGCGGCATATAACGCCCATATGCAGGGCGAACTTGACAGGACCCTCAATCTGATGGGAATTTCCACTCCTCGCAGATAAACATTTAATTTCTTAAAAACGGAGGCATCTGCCTCCGTTTTTTTATTCATTAATAAATAAGCAGGTAAGCTATGAGTTTGGATATTATTATAATTATTTTCCTAGCAATGTCGCTTTTATTATTAACCATCATTTTTTTCCAATACAGCAGAAAGAAAAACTACATTGTATTAATTAACCGGCAGAAGCAGCTGTTATTTATGAGCTTCCCGATTGTCCTTTATATAATCCTTTTTACGTATGTTCCCCTTTGGGGCTGGACAATGGCGTTCCAACAGTACAGGCCTCAGCGCGCTTTCAGTGAACAAACCTGGGTAGGGCTTCATTGGTTTAGATTTTTATTTGAAGATGAGAGGTTTTTGCAGACAATAAGAAACACGCTTGTAATGAGCCTGATAAACACAAGTTTGGGTTTTATAACCGCGATAGGGCTTGCGCTTTTATTAAATGAAGTTAGAAAAATTCTTTTTAAAAGAATAATCCAGACTATTTCATATCTGCCGCACTTTTTATCAATGGTTATTGTAACAGGGCTTGTTTCAGCGATGCTTACAACAGACTCAGGATCAGTAAACAATTTGTTTATGGCGCTTGGTTTTATTAAAGAGCCGATATTATGGCTTGCCGAGCCGCGGTATTTCTGGGGAATAGTCGGCATAACCTATGTTTGGAAAGAAGTCGGCTGGAACACAATTATATATCTTGCCGCGATGGCGGGCGTTGATCCCAATCTTTATGAAGCGGCGGACATTGACGGCTGTAACAGGTATCAGAAAATGTGGCGCATAACACTTCCAAGCATAAAACCCACAATTATAATTTTGCTGATAATGAGTATCGGACGCATGCTTGACGCCGGCTTTGAAATGCAGTACCTGCTTCGAAACGGGCTTGTTTCCCATGTATCCGACACAATTGATGTATATGTATTTGTATTCGGTCTTAGAACATCCAACTTCGGACTCGCTACAGCCGCCGGAATGTTTAAGAATGTAGTAAATATTACTTTAATATTTATCGCGAACGAAATTGCCAAGAGAGCCGGCGAGGAGCGTTTGGTATGAAAAAGAATCCTTATTTATTATCAAAAGTTGAAAACATTGTTTTTCACACGATTAATACGCTTTTTCTCATGCTTCTCGCTTTTATTACGCTGTATCCGTTTTGGAATACAATCGTGGTATCGTTTAACGACGCGATGGATTCGATGCGCGGCGGAATAAATTTCTGGCCCAGACAATTTTCAATGTTTAATTATCAGGTAATTTTCCAGACAGGAGCGATTCCGAGAGCTTTCTTTGTATCTGTCGCGAGAACATTAATAAATATGTTTACAAATGTGTTCTTTACGGCAATGGTGGCATTCGCCCTCTCGCGCCATGATTTTATCATGCGTAAAACATTTACTTTTATAATTATTCTAAGCATGTATGTAAACGCGGGTCTTATTCCAACATACTTCTTAAATATCAGGCTTGGCATGTTCCAGTCTTTCTGGGTCTATATAATTCCCGGAATTGTTAACGCTTTTAACTTTGTTGTTATGCGCACATATATGAAAAATATTCCGGAAAGCATTATTGAATCCGCGCGAATTGACGGTTACGGAGATTTTTACATTTTTATGCGTATTGTGCTGCCGTTATGCCTTCCTGTTCTCGCGACCATCGGTCTTTTTGTGGCTGTAGGTTCCTGGAATATGTGGTTTGATACGATGATTTATAATTCCGGCAATGTCAGCCTGCACACGCTTCAATATAAATTGATGGAATACCTTCAATCGAGCCAGTCGCAGGGAAGAGCCGCGATGGACAGCGGAACAGCCGCCGCCGCCGCCGCTTCAGCCGCGGGCGGATCATCAATGGTTACGCCTATGAGTATGCGAGCCGCGATTACCGTAGTCGCAGCGCTTCCAATCCTTTTAGTGTATCCGTTTATGCAGCGATACTTTGTTGTCGGCCTTAATGTTGGCGGCGTAAAAGAATAAAATAATCAGCGTTTAAATTTAAAAGGCGGGCTGCAAAGTCCGCTTTTTTTTCGCGTCTTAGCGGGAGGAAATACTTACGGGAATCTAAAGCATGTCCGCGAGAGAAACGATGTATCTGTCAGCGCCGGGAAGCTGTTCAGCTTTACCGACAGCGATAGCGTACATTCCCCCTGCCCTAGCGGCTTCAATGCCGGCAAGAGCATCTTCAAAAACCGCGCAATGTTCCGGTTTAACGCCGATCGATTCCGCGCCTTTTAAAAATACTTCCGGGTCTGGTTTCGCTTTAGAGACTGAGTTGCCGTCAATAACAGCGTCAAACATATCGGTAATTTTTAAACGTTCAAGAATAAGCGGCGAGTTTTTACTCGCCGAGCCAAGAGCGATTTTAATGCCGCTGCCGCGAAGGCGAAGAAGATATTCCTTTGTTCCGGGAAGAAGCGCTTTTTCATCAAGGGTGTAAAGGTACTCAACATACCAAGAATTTTTGCGCGTAGCAGCTTCGTTTTTTTGATCGTCTGTCATGATAACGCCGCCGACTTCCAGAAGAATTTCAAGCGACCGCGTCCGGCTTACGCCTTTTAAGCGTTCATTGTGATCTTCGGAAAAATAAAAACCAAGCTCGGCGGCTAACCGTTTCCACGCGAGATAATGATATTTCGCTGTATCGACAATAACTCCGTCAAGATCAAAAATAGCGCCATCGATCTTTTTATTACCAAGCCCAAAAAGATCAGAATTAAAACTTTTTTCCATATTATTTTTCCTGTAATGTTTTAAGCGCCTTTGGCGGCAAAAATTTTTTGGTTATTTTTTATTTATCGAATAACTGTCTTTGGTTACAGTTATTTCATTTTCAGCTCCGCTTACGATAACTGTGAATTTCACATTTTTCCATTTTGAGGGAAGGCGCGGCTTAATTTTTATTTCGCCGTCTTTAACGGAAAAACCGCAGAATCCATGCGCCGCTGTCAGCCACGCGCCGCCGTTAGCCGCGGGGTGAGTTCCTCCGATATAAACAAGACCCGCGAAATGTTTGGAAAGTCCGGTAATATCGATCTCGGCGCTTTTAATAAAAAACGGATATGACCAGTCGCTGTTTCCAGTCTCGCATGACAAAAGAGCGTACATACAGGCTGATAAACTTGAGCCGTGTTCGGTGCGTTTTTCATAATAATCAAGATTCGCTTTTTTCGTTTCCGCCGTATGATCATCTCCAAAGAGCGTAAGCATTGTAACAACATCAGCCTGCTTGATAATCTGTGTCGGCGTCGCGACTCCTCCGCTGCATCCCCAGTACTCCTTTAGGTCTTTAAGGCGCGATCTTACAGTTTCCAAAGAGCAGTCTTCATGGCGGAAGTAACCGTCAAACTGTTCGATAACATTAAACGTTTTTCCCGGCAGCTTGCAGGGCTGCGGAATGTAAAATTTTGGGATAACGGTTTTCATAAAGTCAAAATCATCATCAAAAGAAATTTTATTAATCAAGCCGTTTATAAAAGAAGGATTGCTTTTTTGGAACATTTCGATATAGTTACGCGCGATTTCAAACACAGCCAGCGTAATTCTGTTTGTAAAGGCGTTATTGTTTACGCGCTCGTGGTATTCATCAGGGCCTATCACATCAAGAACTTCCCAGCGATCGCGTTCCCGCGAATAATACAGGTACGATAAAAAAAACCTCGCCGATTCAAGAATAACTTCCATGCCGCCATCAATCAGAATTGAATAATCTTTTGTGTGATTAACATATTCATTAATTGAATAAACAATGTCGGCGCTTATATGAATCTGCTTGTCCCTGAAATATGTGCGCACAGGGCGGCCTGTAAAAACATCAGTTACATTAAAATCAGAACAGGCGTCATCCCCCGATTCCTGGCTTTCCCAGGCGTAAAACGCGCCGCGAAAACCATATTCCGCCGCTTTTCTCTTTGCGCCTTCGAGCGTATTAATTCTGTAGCGTATAAATTGAGCCGCCATCCGCGGTCTTACGCAGCGAAAATACGGGGCGATAAACATTTCTGTATCCCAGAATATCGCGCCCTTGTAAGTCTGCCCCGAAAGCCCGCGCGCCGGAATTGAAAGAGCCCTTTTCGCGTCTGTCTCCGTATGGCGGGGCGCGATTATCCACAAGTGATACAGGCTGTAGCGAAGGCAGCTTTGGGCGTATTCATCGCCCTCGATTACCACATCGCCTGTTCTCCAGATTTCATCCCAGACCGCCTTATGCCGCTTTAATAAATTATCCCAGCCTTCAGCAAGCGCTTTATTAATTTGTTCCTTTACGGCAATCTCCGGGTTTTTATTATTAACATCAAGAGCGCTATAAATTGATCCAAAAATAATTAATTCTATTTTATTTTCAGCGTCAAGTTCAAAATTAAGATCAAAGAAAATTCCTTCTTCGTTTTTATTAACAGTATCTTTTATAACGCTTTGAGGTCTTTTAATTTCTAGCGCGGAGAAAACGGATATTGGAATTTTTTGTTCCAGAGTTTCGCATGACAAGCCGTTAATTTTTTTTTCGCGTTCCGCCTGCTGCTGATCGATATAAATAAAATTGCCAAGATGAGGACCGTTCAAGTCCTTTACAGCGCGGTTAATACCCTGTTTAACATTAATTTTACATTTAGTGTCAGAAGTAATTGAATAACTCATGCAAAGAAGGTTAACGTCTTCCATGTGCGCGTAACGCCGAGCGTTTATCGTTATCGTACTGCCGTTAATATTCCAGCTTGTAATCCGGGAATAAATTCCATAGCGGAAATCAAGCGCCTGTTCATGCGAGCTGGTATCTTTATCACCGGCTCTTAAAGGGTTTTCATTTACGCTTGTTAAAATGAAAAGCGGATCGGGAGAATTTACAGGTTCTCTCCATAAATCGCCCTGCCTGTCGTATATCCCTGATAAAATAACAGCCGGCATATCCGACGCCGGAGCTTCATCGACAACTCCGCGGCGCCCAAGATAACCGTTTCCGGTCATCAGCCTGTTTCCGTTTTGAAGAACATCGTCTTCTGTCAATCCGTTATCGCTGATGTTCCAGTCATTTAATTTATACATATTTTTAATCCGGCGGAGGTAAATTCATATTGTTTTCCGAAAACGCGAACCGGAAAGCCGCTGATTTCATCACTGGTTGACAGAGTAAGTTCGCCGGCTGTTACATTTACCCGGATATGCGCGCCGCGGTAAAGAATACAAAACTCGTATTCTTTCCACTGCCTGGGAAGCGCCGGATTAAGCGTAAGAACTTCGCCGTCGCTTCTAAGTCCGCCAAAGCCGTAAACAATATTCATCCACGCCGCGGCGATGCTTGTAGTGTGAAGACCTTCGGTTGTGTTGCGGTTGTAATTATCAAGATCCATTCTTGTCGCGAATCCGAAGAAACGGAACGCGTCGTCATGTTTTCCAAGTTCCGCGGCGAATATGGAATGTATCGACGGTGAAAGCGATGATTCATGAATTGTATTGGGTTCATAAAAATCATAATTCGCTTTTTTTACATTACGCGAAAAATCCTGATTGTATAAAAACAGGAACATAAGAACATCAGGCTGCTTTATCATGCTTGTGCGGTAGATACGATCATAAGACCAGTTATGATAAAGCGGGAAATCTGTAACAGGTATTTTGGAAATTTCAATCCGCGGAAGCTTGTAATAACTTTCGTGCTGTTCGTAAAGTTTTGTTTTATCATCGAATAAGATAATCATTTTTTCGGCGCAAAGAGTAAAGTTTTTTCTTTCTTTCTGCGTCAGGTTTAACTTTTTGCACAAAGACGCGTATTTCGCCGGCGCGCTCTTCTCCATTTTCTGAAGCGTATGTTCCGTATATTCAAATGTTTTTTTCGCCATGAAGTTGGTATAACAGTTGTGATTTACCATCATATGAAATTCATCAAGCCCCATAACAGCGTAAAAACCAAAACCGGTATTTTCGTTATTCCAGCTGCCGCGCGACGCGAGGAAACGGCTGATCTCAATAAGCATTTCAGCTCCCTCATCGTATAGGAATTCATAATCGCTAAATAAATTCACGTAATGCCACACGCCATAAGCTACAGCGGTGCTTGGATGGAATTGAAGGCTCGCGTGCTGCCACAGCCCGCAGGCTTCTTCCCCGTTAATTGTAGCAATCGGAAAACAAGCGCCTGCGCAGTCGAGCTGACGCGCCCTGTCCCTGGCGGCGTCCAATGTCGCGTAACGGAATGACAAAAGATTGCGCGCTGCCTGCGGATTTGAGAAAAGGTAAAAAGGAAGACAATAGGTCTCAGTATCCCAGAAAGCGTGGCCGTTATACGCTTCGCCTGTTAAGCCTTTCGCTCCGATATTATTTGAAGAGTCATAACCGTTATATGTTTGCTGCATCTGGAAAACGCAGAATCTTATGCCTTGCTGGTTTAAAGGATCGCCTTCGATGCGGATATCAGCGTTCTTCCAAAAATCGCTCCAGTAAATTTTTTGACTTTCTAAAGTTTTTTCAAAACTGTTTAATCCGTTTATAAACATGTTCCAGCCTTTCTCCCAAACTGGATCGCTTAAACCGTTTCGTTCTTTGGATACGTAATTAAAAATATTTTTTTCTATCCACGCGTTTTCGCCGTCTTTAAGTTCTATGATAATTTCAAAACCAGCTAATTTATCCGCGACCTTTTTTCCTGATTGAACGCTTTTGCTTGTTTTAAAAGAGAAGCAGGAAAAAACATGCTGCCCCGTACGCTCTGTCTTTCCAAGAACAGCAGCTCCGTCATTTAACCATTCGCGGCGCGCCATGTTCCAATAATTTTTCTTATTATGACCGTGTCCTGTATTAAAATTATTCGCGATTACAAAAGTTAATAAAACATCTCCGCCGGAAACAGAACAATTAATTTTTTGACAGGCGTTTCTCGCGTCTTTCATATCGAGAAAACGGATAAATTCAAGATGAACTTTAGGACCCGTTTTTGTAAGCCAGTCAAAACTTCGCGTAAGCGTTCCGGTTCTCATATCCAAAACGCGGCGGAAATTCTCTATATCGCAAACCGTAATATCAAGTTCTTCATCGCCCGCTGTAATTCTCGCGTAAAGCCAGTCAACGGAATTAATCATAAAATGCGTTTTAGTAATAATGCCTTTATAGCTTTTATTGAGATCGGCTTCTTCGTAAATACCGTTAAAGTAGCTGCCGTGTAATGTTTCAGCGCCCTTCCCTATTCCTTCCTCGGCGTAACCGCGCACTCCCATGTATTCGTTACCAAGAGAGAATACAGATTCGGAAACCAGATTTCTTTCTTTGCTCCATCCTTCTTCGATAATTTGCCACGGATCGCAGACAAGATATAAATCAGCGTTTTTAGTCATTTTGAAAATTAACCCTTAATACCAGAATGAAGCGCCATTCCCGCGATTTGTTTCTGGAAAATAAAGAACATTATAATGGGAGGAATAATCGAAAATACCAAAGCCCGGATTATTTGAACTTCGTTTGATCTGCTCATTCTGAAACTGAATAATCTGACCATAACTGTTTCAAACTGCGAACCTCCAAGTACAAGATACGGTAAAAGGAAATCCGACCATGCGGCGTTAATGGCGTAAATGATAATGACGATAATAATCGGCTTGCTTAAGGGAATTGCAATTTTCATAAATATTGTAAAATTTTTGCAACCGTCAATCTGAGCCGCCTCAATAAGCGACTGAGGAAGATCGTCAAAAAAGTTTTTAAATAAGATAACAAAGAACGCGTTCGCGCCGATTGCAAGCCATAAAGGAATAAAGGTTCCAACAAGATTTAATCTAACAATATTAATAAAAAGCGGAACAAGGCTTGTTGTCGCGGGAATTAAAAGGCTCCATAAAACAAGTCCGTATACAATCTTTGAACCCGCTGGTTTTACTTTAGAAAGAACATAGCCAAGCAAACCGTTAAAAAATACAGCGCTTACTACGCTTCCGGCTACAGAGAAAAATGAATTTAAATAATAACGCGTAAATCCAAGCTGATTCCATGTTGTCACATAACTCGCGAAATCCCATTCTTCAGGGAGAATATTAATACCGGTCATAAATTCACGGATAGATTTAAAACCGGAGAGAATCATCCAAATTAAAGGGGCGACTCCTAAAAAAGATACAAGAAGACCGAAAATGAAAATTATCGTATATCCGGTTTTTACGGGAGTGGATTTTAAATCAAAATCACGAATTAAACCGTTGTAGTGTACTTTTTCTTTAGCCATATTACATATCCTTTGGCTTGCTGATTTTAAAATAAGCCAATGTAAGGACGATTAAAATGATGCTTATTATTACGGAAACCGCGGATGCTTTCGCGTAATCAAATCTTTCAAAAGCAAACCGGAAAACAAGCTGCATAATCGAAATGGAAGCGTTATTAGGACCGCCGTTAGTCATAACAAGCGGTTCGTAAAGAATCTGGAACACCGCGATTATCTGCAAAATTAACAGGGTGCGCGCAAGGTTAAAAATACATGGAATAGTAATGTAGCGAAGACGTTTAAAAATGTTCGCGCCGTCAATAATCGCGGCTTCGTAAAGCTCAGAATCAATTCCCTGAAGACCCGCGATATATAAAAGGGTAGTAGCTCCGGCTGACTTCCATGTAAGAACCATTACTATTAAAGGAATTGTCCACTGCGGATTGGAAAGCCATTGCTGAGGACCAATCCCTACTTTACTCAAAATAATATTTAAAATTCCGGTATCTCCGGGTTTAAAAATAAAACCCCAAAGAAACACCATCGCGATACCAGGCAGAATATTTGGAAGATAAATCGCCATCTTAATAAATGATCTTCCGCGGCGCACTTCGTTAATGATAATCGCGAGAATTATCGGAACCAAAAATCCGATAACCAATGACCATAATGTATATGTAAAAGTATTTCTTAACGCGGGCAGGAAATCAGGATGAGCGAATACTTCTACATAATTTCTTAAACCGGCAAATTCTCTTAATATAACTCCGCTTGTCCTGAAAAGCGATAATGATACTGCCTGAACAAGCGGAACCCAGATGAAAAACGCGAAAAGAATTAACGACGGCAGCATTAAAAGCCAACCGGAAATATTTCTGTTAAAACCAGTTCTTATTCGCAGCAATGAGCCGCCGTTAATTTTAGCCATAATCAGTCCTTATTGTTTTTGGTCAATTAATACCTGAAGATTGCGGTTAGCCGCGTCCAATAAAGTTCTTGGATCAGCGTTTCTGTTAGTAATTACTTCCTGAAGGCACTTTGTAAGCTCGGCGTATACATCCTGCGCGAACGGAACTTCCGGCCTTACGTTCCCGCTTCTGGAAATCGCTGTGTAATAATCAGCGAACATTCTCTGATCAACATTCGCGAACATATCAATTGCTTCTTGTTTAGCGTTAAGGTAAGGCTGATATGTCCATGCCGGGAAATCGGGGATTACAGGGATTCCCGCGTCTCTTCTGCGTCTAGCGTCCCTCATAAGACCTACAAGAATATCATTGTTAATCTCAGGAATTCTACCCATGATTTCAAGGTAGTCAAGGGCTGCGTTAACCTCAGCGGTCGTGGCATTAGCCGCAAACGCGTAGAATGTTCCGCCCATGAGTGAGTGTTGATTTCCTCTCGGTCCCGCGGGCATCGGAGCAATCATGTAATCGCGAACCGGCATGCCGTATACTTCTGTCGGCTGGTTAACGCCGTCACCAGCGCCGATGTACATAGCCGCGTTACCGGTGCCAAGCTGTGCCCATCCGGTTCCCCAGTCTTCGTTTGTCGGATCCGCTGTAAGAGCGTCATGAACCCATTTAAGATCTTTTACCCACTGAAGAGCTTCAACTACTTCGTTAGAATTGATGTTAGCAGTGTATCTGGTGCCTTGTTGTCTGACTAATGTCGCGCCGAAATTCCAGGCGATGTTAGAGAAATGCCAGCCGCCCGCGTTATCTTTCGCGAGGAGTACAATACCGGCTCTGCCTGTTCTCTGTTTAATCTGAGCAGCGGTTGTCGCGAGTTCAGCCATTGTTTTTGGATAAATTGGAATACCGTTAGCGTCAACAAGTCCTGCCTGGCGGAATAAAGCCGCGTTAATATGAAGACCTAACGCGTAACCATCGCGGGGAATACCGTAAATCTTGCCGTCTCTTGTAAAAAGATCGCGCATACCGGCATTCATTCTTGTGTCCCAGCCCCTGGCTCTAATTTCAGCGGTAATATCCCTGATATAGGGACCGCTGAGCAAGCTGTCTGTTTCTGTGAACCATGTTTCAAAAATGGTAGGTATTCTGCCTGACTGAGCCAAAGGCATGAATGTATCTAACTGATAGCGGTATTGCGCCGGTTGAATTGTCACATTGGGATGTTTTTCATTAAATCTAGCGATAAATTCCCGGTGCATCGCGACTTCGCTGCCCTGATCGGCTTCAGGATAAATACCGAGTCTTACTGTGGTTCCGGAAGAGCTGGATTGAC
>JGI24695J34938_10002193_pt1 | contig 15232 bp, 13 predicted proteins | sample TergutCo191P3_FD_34938 | JGI IMG/M metagenome (IMG submission 34938) | reverse complement strand
AACAGCATTTGGATTCATTAAATCTTCCGCGTCCTCTCGGAGGAGGAGTTGTGTTAACAGGCGGCGGCGCGCAGCTTACAGGCGTCGTCGAACTTGCGAATCATATTTTGAAACTGCCCGCGCGTCTTGGAAGTCCCATACCAACACAGAATCTCGGCGGATTGGCGGAAGAATACCGTATTCCGTCTTTTGCCACAGCTATCGGTCTTGCGCTTGAAGGCGAGTACAGGGAAGGTTTGGATTCACAGGAGAGGGGAACTGATTTACGGCAGGGAGACAAAAAGAGCGGCGCTCTTTTGGATAAATTAAAAACATGGTTAAGAGAGGAATTTTTCTAGTTTCAGTTCCTGTATGGGAGCTAATTAATTAAAAGAAAAAGCGGGGGGAAGAGAATGAATGTATTAGCGGTTTGTGAACACACAAATAACCTGGGAGGTGAAGTACCAATGGCAAAGCCGCAGGTCCTTCGATTTAAACCGCAGGAAACTGCACCTGTAAAGATCGTATCGGCAAATGAAAACGTTGAACGCAGGATGCCAAGGCAGGATGTGCCTGCAGTAATTAAAGTAATTTCAGCAGGCGGCGGAGGCGGGAATGCTTTGAACCGTATGATCGAAGCAAAACTTACAGGCGTGGAATTTATAGCAGCTAACACAGATATTCAGGATCTTTATAATAAAAGCAAAGCTGAAATTAAAGTTCAAATGGGCGCTGAAGTAACGTGCGGGCGCGGAGCCGGCGGAATACCAGAGAAAGGCGAAAAAGCCGCGCTTGAAGATCAGGTTGCGATAGCGGAAGCTCTTCGCGGCGCTGACATGGTTTTTGTAACAGCCGGAATGGGCGGCGGAACAGGAACAGGCTCTGTTCCCGTAATTGCAAGAATCGCAAAGCAGCTTGGCGCTCTGACTGTCGCTGTTGTAACAACGCCGTTTGAGTTTGAAGGCAGATATAAAATGAGACTTGCCGAAGAAGGAATAGCAAAACTCAGGGAAGAAGTAGATACGTTAATTGTCATTCCGAATCAGCATTTGTTTAAAATAGTTGATAGCACATATACATATAATAAAGCCTATATGATAGCTGATGAAGTATTATGCAGGGGAGTTCAGGGTATTTCTGAACTTATCACAAAAACCGGTTTTCAGAATACTGATTTTGCAGATGTTGAAACTGTTATGAAAGGAAAAGGCGATGCGTTAATGGGTATCGGTTTCGGAACAGGCGAAGACAGGGCAATAGACGCAGTAAAAAAAGCTATTGACAATCCTCTTCTGGAAGATACAAGCATAGAAGGAGCTACAGGCGTATTGATTAATATCTCAGGACCGGATGACATAACGCTTGTTGAAATTCAAAATATTATTAATTCCATCAAGGAAAAATGCGATCCTGAAGTAAATCTGATTCATGGTCTTAGAATTGATCCGGAACTTGAAAACAGTATTCAGATAACGGTTATAGCGACCGGTTTTCAAGGTCCAAGATATTCAAGCGTAAAACAGCAGAGCACTTCATCATCAAAAACAGCGGATTCTGATTTTATTGATTACAACGAGTATGTAAGAATGGTTGAAAGGACTAAACGCCCTGAATATCTTTCTTATCTTCCTCAAAGAGAATATCAGGATGATTTGGACGTACCGTCTGTAATTAGAAATCACAATTATCAGATGGATGAAAAACCTGCAGTGGAAATGACAGCGGAGAGATGCTGAATTGGATAATACCCTTTTATTGGATAAATACTGTTCGCGTCTTATCGCAATTGAGCGGCGTTCTTTGTTGACAAAGGATTGTTATAAATACGAGATTAGCCGCTTTTTAAAATATCTGGAAGAAAAAAATATTCCGTTATGTGACGCTGACGCCGGTTTTATTTCTTCATATCTTGCGCAAAGACGCAAAATGAATAATATCGATCCGCGATCGGCGGCAAAAGCTATTTCCGCTCTTAGATCGTTTTTCAGATTCGCTGCGGATGAAAAACTTGTTGATAGTAATCCCGCGTCTATCCTTGAAATTCCAAAGCGAAAAATGCGTCTTCCTGAAGTGATGGATAAAGAATTAGTGGAAAGTTTTTTGGACAAGATCAAAACAGATACTCCAAAAGGATGCCGTGACAGATGTTTATTTGAATTAATTTATTCCGCAGGTCTTAGAATTTCCGAAGCTGCAGGACTTAATCTCGCAGATATTGATATCGAAGAAGGCGCTGCCAAAGTAAGAGGAAAGGGAAATAAAGAACGTCTTACAATATTCGGAAGAGAAGCATCGGATCAATTGCTGAATTATTTAAGTTACGCGAGGCCGAAACTTGCAGGAAAAACAAACAAGAGTCATGCTTTGTTTTTAAACAGGAACGGTAAAAGGCTTTCAAGAAAAGGCATATGGAAAAATTACGCGAAATTCGCAATTGAAGCAGGAACGTCATCGCATGTTCACGCATTACGGCACAGTTTTGCAACTTCTCTTTTGGCAGGAGGCGCTGATTTAAGAACTGTTCAGGAATTATTAGGACATGCTGATCTTTCTACAACTCAAATTTATACGCATGTTGATACGGCGTTTCTTAGGGAAAATCACAGGAAGTATCTTCCAAGATTAAAACAGGCGCAGGTGTGAAAATAACATGAAGAAATTAAGAGATATTCTGATTGCAGTTGTTATCATAAGCGGTATTGGTTTTCTTTTGTACGTGATTTATGACAGCACAAATCCGAACAAGGAATTGGCAAAACGCATGGCTGAAATAAGTCCGCGCGGCGGTCCGCCTGAAACAATTGAAGGATTAATTAAAGCGATAAAACTATACGAAGAGCAGCATCAAAGAAATATAAAAGACGCCGCGCAAACAGGCGTTTACTGGAAAATACTTGCAATGAGATATAACGACAGAAACATGTTCAATAACGCTCTTGAGGCTCTTGAATGGGCAATCTATTATAACGGAGGCGATCCGTTTCTGTTTAATTTAAGAGGAAGCTGCGCCGCGGCGGTAGCGAGAAATTCAAGCGGTCTTTTAACAAACACAGTAAGTGAAGAGAAAGAAAAATTCCTGAAAATCGCCGAAAGCGCGTATTTAAGAGCGCTTGAACTTGACGCTACATATACAAGAGCAATGTACGGTCTTGCGTACATATATACAGTTGAACTTAACCGTCAGGAAGACGCGATTTTATATCTTGAACGTTATCTGCAAATACAAAAAACGGATATTAACGCAATGGCGCTTCTTGCAAGAGCTTATTTTTTAACAAAGAGCTATACACGCGCTATAGAAATGTATGACAGAATTGCAAACCGCACAAGTGATATGAGAATTAAGGAAGAGGCGTTGAATAATAAATATGTTATTCAGGGGATGATGTATGAATAAACGCGGTTTACTCGATTTAATTATTTCTCTTTTACCAGGAATAAAGCTGACTGAAAAAATTAAGATGCTTGAGAATTTTGAAAGCGAAGAAGAATTGTTTGTGCAGTCAAAAAGAAATATAGAGATAATGCTTAATCGTCAGTTAAAAGATTTCTGGGATATAAGCGAAATACATGAAAGAGCCGGGCGTATTGATACTGTTTGCAGGCTTAGATCATGTAAATGGGTTTCATGGGCAGAAGACGATTATCCTCCGCTTTTAAGGGAATCATATGATCCGCCGCCTGTTATTTTTTATAGAGGGATTCTTCCGAATCCTGAAAAATCACTTTTAGGAATGGTTGGAACAAGAAAGCCGAGCATTCAGGCAGGAGAGCAGGCTTATAAAATCGCAGGAAATCTTGGAAGAAACGGAGTGTCGGTTATTTCAGGACTTGCAGTGGGAATTGACGCGATGAGTCACCGTGGAAATTTAATCTCAGGCGTTCCGGGATACGCTGTCCTGGGTTCAGGCATTGACGAGATTTATCCTTCCGTAAACAGACCTCTGGCGAAAAGAATAATTGATTCAGGAGGAGCCATAATTTCTGAATACCCTCCCGGAGTTCGTCCCTGCAAATGGACATTTCCCGCAAGAAACAGGATAATTGCAGCAATGTCAAGAAGCGTGTTAATTGTAGAGGCGCCAAAAAAATCAGGCGCTTTAATCACGGCTTCATTCGCGCTGGAACAGGGAAAGGACATATGGGTGGCTTCATCAGGCATACTTGACGGCTCTGCTGACAGACAGGGTACTATAAAACTTGCGAATGACGGCGCTGAAATAATTACTTCGGCGGTTGATGTGCTTAATAAATGGAACGTGACAGAAAAATGCGCTGCGGCTGAAAACGCGTTTTGTAATGATAACAATAAATGCGTTAACGGGAAAGACAGGCTTGTCTCTTCTATAGCGGATTTTTTAGAAATAGAAATGTAAGGACATTGTATGGCAAAAGAAAAAACGGCAAAGAAGAGCCAGGGAAAAAAGAAAGCAAGTAAGCAAATACTTGTGATAGTTGAATCTCCCGGAAAAGTTAAAACAATCGAAAAATATCTGGGTCCTTCATATAACGTAAAAGCGTCAATGGGTCATCTAATTGATCTTCCGAAATCAAGAACAGCGATAGACGTTGATCATAATTTTGAGCCTGAATATATTACTGTACGCGGAAGAGCAAAGATTTTAAAAGAACTTCAAAATGACGCAAAGAAATCCGAAAAAGTGCTTCTTGCATGTGATAATGACCGCGAAGGAGAGGCGATCGCATGGCATCTCAGAAACGCCATTCACGCGAAAACAACTCTTGTTCCGATTGAAAGAATTAGTTTTAATGAAATTACTCCGCAGGCAGTTAATGACGCTGTTATAAATCCGCGGAATATCGATGAAGCGAAAGTTGCCGCTCAAAAAGCGCGCCGCGTATTGGACAGGCTTGTCGGTTACAATCTTTCGCCGCTCTTGTGGAAAAAAGTAAAAAACGGTCTTTCCGCGGGGCGTGTTCAATCTGTAGCATTGCGTCTTATATGCGAGCGTGAAAAAGAAGTTGATAATTTTATTCCTGATGAATATTGGACTTTAGAAGCTGATATTAAAAGCGGAAAGTCAATATATACAGCCCAGCTTGTTTTATGGAACAATAATAAACCTGAACTTAAAAATGAAGGTGAAGTAAAAGAAATAATTGAAAAAATTAAAAACAGCGACTGCATTGTTTCAGATGTGCGCGAAACGGATAAAACAATTCGTCCGAAAGCGCCTTTTACCACTTCTCAGCTCCAGCAAACAGCAGCTACGCGTCTTGGTTTCACATCACGTAAAACAATGCAGGTTGCTCAGCAGTTATATGAAGGCGTAAGCCTTGGCGCCTCGCGCGTTGGTTTAATTACTTATATGCGCACGGATTCAGTCCGTATTTCAAATACCGCTTTGGATGAAGTAAGAAATTGGCTTACAAAAAATTATCCGAATGAACTGCCGGAAAAAGCAGTTGAATACACCGTTGGAAAAAACGCGCAGGACGCGCACGAAGCCATAAGACCGACATATACCGAGTATACTCCCGATTCAGTAAAGGAATATTTGACAAAAGATCAGCTTCGTTTGTATACCATTATTTGGGAAAGATTTGTATCAAGCCAAATGAACAGCGCGAAAAGCAGAACCATAAGCGTTGATATAAAGGTGAGTACAGGAAACGAAGAAGGCATTTTCCGCGTTTCAGGAACTAAACTTCTGGAAAAAGGTTTTTATAAAGCGCTTAAAATTCTTTCTTCCAAAGAAGAAAATATCGGCGCTTGTCCTTCATTGAAAAACGGCGAGAATGTAAAGGTAGAAAAATTTCACAGTGAACAGCACTTTACTCAGGGGCCGGCGCGTTATTCCGACGCTTCAATTGTAAGAACTCTTGAAGAAAAAGGAATAGGACGCCCCTCTACATACGCGTCAATTATTTCCGTATTGCTGGACCGCTATTATGTTACGCGATCAAATAAACAGCTTGTCCCTACTGTTTTGGGAAAATTGATAAACGAAGTTCTTGTTGAACATTTCCAGCTTTATGTAGACGCTGATTTTACAGCTTCAATGGAAACAAAACTGGACGCGGTTGAAGAGAATAAAGTTTCATGGCCTGAAATGATTAAAGAATTCTGGTCGCCGTTTAAAACCATTGTAGATGACGTAAGTAAATCAATCGAATCATATAAAGGAACGCTTGATGAAGAAACGGATTTAATCTGCGAAAAATGCGGAAAGAATCTGCTGAAGAAACTGGGGCGGTTCGGATTTTTTCTTGCGTGTTCGGGATTTCCTGAATGCAGAAATACAAAATCAATTCCGCTTGCGAAATGTCCGAAATGCCAGGGCGATGTTGTCGCGCGTAAGACAAAAGGAAGAGGCAAAGAATTTTATGGCTGCACCAATTACCCGGAATGTGATTTTATCAGCCACTTTAAACCGATAAAGCAAGATTGCCCAAAATGCGGATTTTTCATGGTGGAAAAATTTGACAAGAAAAACGGCGCTCACAAGGTTTGTATTAACCCGGAGTGTGATTATTTGCACGCGGTTGATGAGGAGTGAGGAGTGAATAATATAATACAGGAGTATTTACAATATCTTCAGGCTGTTAAGGGAGCTTCTGAAAGAACTGTAGAGGCTTATAATAACGATCTTATGCGTTATGCGAATTACTGCGGTAATTTTAATATAAACATACAAGAAGCGCTGCCTTACGAAGTGCAGAAATTTATCGCGGATTTATCAGCGGAGAGTATGGCTGCCTCAAGCGTGAACAGGTGTTTGTCATCTATACGCGGATTTTACCGCTGGATGGTTCGTTTTGAAAAAAGAACAGACAACCCGTGTTACTCGCTAAAAAATATTAAAACTCCTGTAAGGCTTCCTTCAGTATTATGGGAAAATGAAATGGCGAATTTCGCTTCTCTTCCTGATACCGCTGGAATTTTATGGCCTGTAAGAGATAAAGCTCTCATCATGGCAATGTATTCGGGAGGTTTGCGAATTTCAGAAGTTGTTTCGTTGAGTATGACTGACATATCACGCTCGCTTGATGAAGCTAAAATAACAGGAAAAGGCGGAAAACAACGCTTTGTGTTTTTCTCGGAAGAAGCGAAAGAAGCGATCATGGAATATCTTCCTCAAAGAAAAGCGCGGTTAAAAATGTCAGGACTTGATGATAAAAAATCCGCACTGTTTATTAACAGAAAGGGAAAACCAATTTCAATTCCCGGTGTCCGCTGGATTATTTCGCGTTACGCGCAGCAATCGGGAATCGGAAAAAATATACATCCACATTCACTGCGCCACAGTTTCGCAACGCATTTGGTTAATTCAGGCTGCGATGTGCGCGTAGTTCAGGAAATGCTTGGACATTCAAGTCTTTCAACAACACAAAGATATACTCATATCAATATGGAAAAACTGAAAAGAGCTTACGCGAAAGCGCATCCTCATGCAAAGAGGGGAGTTAAGAGTGAGAAGTTAGGAGTTAGGAGTTAGAAATGAAAGAAGAAATCAGATCGACTACTGTTATTGCTGTTCGTAAAGACGGTAAAGTTGCTATGGCAGGAGACGGACAAGTTACGATGGGAAATACTGTAATGAAAAATAACGCGCGCAAAGTACGCCGCCTAATGGACGGAAAAGTGCTTTGCGGATTCGCAGGCGCTACTGCGGACGCGTTTACTCTCTTTGATCGCTTTGAACAAAAGCTCAAAGAATATTCAGGAGATTTGGCGAGAGCCGCTGTTGAATTAGCGAAAGACTGGCGCATGGACAGAACGTTAAGGCGTCTTGAAGCGCTGCTTTTGGTAGCTGATATATCTAAAACGCTTTTAATTTCTGGAACAGGAGACGTTATTGAACCCGCTGAAAACGCGCTCGCGATAGGATCAGGGGGAAATTACGCGTACGCCGCGGCTCTTGCGTTTCTTGAAGGAAGCGGTTTTTCCGCGGCGGAAATTGCAAAGAAGAGTTTGGAAATAGCAGGAAATATCTGTATTTATACTAATATGCAAATTACATTGGAGGAATTATGATGAAAATAATTTCATCTTCAACATTATTCTGCGGTTATTCAGCCGTAATAAAATGAGGTTAAAATAATGATAGAGAAAAAACAAATAACTGATAAAAAGATTGATTTCACTCCAAGAGAAATTGTGGCTGAGCTTGATAAATATATCGTAGGACAGAAAAACGCGAAGAGAGCGGTAGCTGTCGCTCTTCGTAACCGTATAAGAAGATTGAAACTAGATCCTGAAATTCGAGAAGATATCGCGCCTAAAAATATCCTCATGATAGGTCCGACAGGCGTCGGAAAAACAGAAATCGCGCGGAGGCTTGCGAAACTGGCGGGTTCTCCTTTTATAAAAGTGGAAGCGACAAAATATACAGAAGTAGGTTATGTAGGAAGAGACGTGGAATCAATGGTACGCGATTTAATGGCAGCGGGTTTTCAAATGGTTAAACAGGAAATGCAGGAAGCGGTTATCGCGGAAGCTGAAAAAAGAGCGGAAGAAGCTCTTCTTGATCTGCTGCTTCCGACAAATCAGAAAAAAAATAAAGAGAAACCAAAACAAGGACCTGTAATGGGACCGATGGGTACTTTTTCCATTAACCCTGAAAATTCAAACTCAAGAATTATCGGAACAACAATTCAATTAGGCATTCCTGTTTTTAATAAAAAAACGGAAGAACAAAAAAATGATCAGGAATTAATTGCAGATAACGATGCGAAAATAAAAAATGAAAATTCTATAAACGATGAGTTAAAGAACGATGAAAATGATGAAAAGTTCAAGGCGACAAGAGAAAAACTGCGCGCCATGCTTCGCGAAGGAAAACTTGACGACAGAACAGTTGAACTGACTGTGGGGCAGAGTCCGTCATTCCCGGCGTTTGAAATGATGGGCGGCAGCATGGAAGATCTTGAAGCGAGCCTTTCCGGGATCGCGGGAATGCTGACGGGCGGACAGAAGAAAAAGGTAGTTTCTGTTCCCCGCGCGAAAGAAATATTAAAAGCCGAAGAAGCAGAAAAACTTGTAGATCGCGATAAAGTAAGCGAAGAAGCAAGGTCGCGCGTAGAAGAAACAGGCATTATATTCATAGATGAAATTGATAAAATCGCGGTTAAAGGCGATCGCGGAGGCGGCCCTGACGTTTCGCGCGAAGGCGTTCAGCGCGACATTCTTCCAATCGTGGAAGGCGCGACTGTCAATACAAAATGGGGTCCTGTCAATACAGATCATATTTTATTTATTGCCGCGGGCGCCTTCAATGTAAGTAAACCTTCTGATTTAATTCCCGAGCTGCAGGGGCGTTTCCCTCTTCGCGTCGAATTGGATTCGCTTGGCAAGGACGATTTTCTGCGTATTTTAACAGAGCCTAAAAACGCGCTTATTAAACAATACACGGAACTGCTCGGCACGGAAGAGATAAAACTCGACTTCAAACCCGAGGCTGTTGAGCATCTCGCTGTTCTTGCCGCTGAAGTCAACTCAAAACTAGAAAATATAGGAGCAAGAAGGCTTCACACAATAATGGAAACTCTTTTGGAAGAGCTGTCCTTTGAAGCGTCGGACATTGCGCCTGCGAATATTGATATTACAGTCGATTATGTTAATCAAAAACTAGCTGATATTGTTAAGGATCAGGATTTGGGAAGGTATATTTTATAGTGAGGAGTTGGGAGTGTGATGCTTCAGTTTTGCTTTGAATTCGCCGAATTTAGAGTATAGGGAGAGATTTTTATGAATACGTTTGCAAGGACAATAGATTTACTCCACCGCGCGATGGATTCCAGCACTGTACGCCGCCAGGTAATCGCCAACAATTTGGCTAACGCCGATGTTCCCAACTTTAAACGCACTGACGTCAACTTTGAAAGCGAATTGAAACGCGCGCTTGATTCTGAAGGCAAAAGACCGGCTTTGGAAATGACAATGACTCACGAAAAGCATTTTCCGAATTATAAGGAAAGGGACTATCGTGACGTGCAGATTCGCCGTGTGCTGGATTATACAAGCACTTATAACAATAACGGAAACAATGTAGACCCCGAGCAGGAGTTCATGCTCGCTACAAAAAATCAGATGAGCTATACGCTCTTCACGCAGGCGGCTGCCTTTGAGTTCAGCCAGATTAATCAGGTGTTAAGAGGATAATTAAATGGGAATTTTTCAATCGATTAATACGGCTTCTACAGGTTTAACAGCTAACAGAGCGAGATTGGATGTTATCGCTGATAACATGGCTAACGTTAATACTACCCGCACAAACGAAGGCGGTCCTTACAAGAGAAGCCGCGTTGTAATGCGTCCGATCGCGGATGGCGCGTACTGGAGATCTCCGTTTCTGCCGAAGTCATTGGATAACGGTATCGGCAAAGGCGTTCGCGTCGTGGAAATTCAAAAAGATAATTCGACAGAACCGCGCCTTGTATATGATCCGTCTCATCCTGACAGATATCTTACAGGTCCGCATAAAGATTATGTTGAAATGCCGAATGTTGATGTTGTAACGGAAATGGTAGATATGATTTCCGCATCGCGCTCCTATGAAGCCAACGCGGCGATTATTGAAGGATCAAAAATGATGTTCCAAAGAGCTTTAGACATTGGAGCGAGGTAGGAATGAGGAGTTAGGAGTGAGAAGTGAGGAGTGAAAAAAATTACTCCACACTCCACACTCCACACTAAAAAATAGGGGGAGGGAATTGTGAAAATATTTAGTAATGAGGCTTTTGTCAGCGCGGGAGCGGCGGCAGATTATTCTACAAAAATGAAGCTTACGCATTCTAAACATATGCTGCCGCCTGACAGTCCGTATTCGGGAAGCGGAGAAAATATTCTTCGTTTAAGGGATACAGTCGACGCGAAAGGAATTACAGGCGCCGGAACTTTTGAAGACGCCATGCTCGGCGCGCTTGATAAAGTGTCAGGTTCACAGCTTCGCGCAAGCGATCTTCAAAAACAGGCGATTATCGATCCTGATTCTGTAGATATTCACGATATTACAATTGCTCAGGCTGAAGCGAGTATGGCGCTTGGAATAACACGTAATATTTTAAGCAGACTTGTTCAAAGCTGGAGAGATTTAATTAATACAAGATAAGTTTATCACTTGGGAGGGGGATACATGAACGAATTTTTCAAAAAACTGCTGGCAAAGGCGACGGCTCTTTGGGCAGGATGGTCAATGCAGCAGCGGCTCATCTTCGGAGTAGTTACTGTAGTCGTTATAGGCGTTGTTATAACTCTATTCAGAGTTTCCGCGTCGCCTGTGATGTATTCTGTAATTGACGCGCCGATCACAGATGAAGATGCGTTAAACAGAATTGTAGTTCGTCTTAATGAAGAAAATGAAAGAGTCTCTGTTACCGCAAATGGTCTGGTGCAGGTTAAAGATGAAGCTACAGCGCGCAGAATGAGAACAATTCTTATTCGCGAAGATTTAATTCCGTCAGGAATTGATCCTTGGGCGGTATTTGACAGGGAAAGATGGACGCTTACAGATTTTGAACGAAATGTGAATTTCCAGCGCGCTCAGGAAAGAATGATCATTGAACATATTAAAGCGATTGATGATGTTGATGATGTCGGAATCCGGATTGTTTGGCCTGAAGAAAGGCTTTTTAGATCTGAACAAAATCCTGTAAGCGCAAGCGTGCGCATTGTTCCAAAACCCGGAAGCGATATTTTAACCAACCGTAAAAAAGTTGAAGGTATTCAAAAACTTCTTCAATACGCGATTGAAGGGCTTCTTCCTGATCATATAGTAATCACTGACAATAACGGAAATGTTTTGAATGATTTTGAAGGCATGGCAGCCGCTGACAGATTGTCTCTTATTGAACAGGAAGGAAAATTAATAAGACGTCAGGAAATTTATTACAGGGACGCTGTTTTAAATTCTCTTCAAAGTATCTTTACGGCGGATCGCGTAAGGGATCTCAATATAAAGATCGATATGGATATGTCAAAAAAGAGTATCGCTACCAAAGAGAACTTTCCCTTTACATTAAGGCCAAGAACTCCGGGTCTTGCGTATGACGATTCAGAAATACTGGCTTCTGTTACTGTCGGTTCTACAATATCCGAAACACTGTTTGAAGGAACAGGTTTTCATCCTGAAGGTCCTGCCGGAATGGAAGGAAATGTAATGCCCGCGTACAAAGATATAGGCAATATGTACGGAAGATTAAATCAGAGTACAAAAACAATTAACGAAGAAATTAATCAAAGACAAATTCAGGAAGAGAGAAGTCCTTCTATTGATCGCGTAACTGTTTCAGTTAATATTGACGGAATCTGGAAATGGAAATACAGCGAAAAAGGAGATCCTGTTGTTATTAACGGAAGTTCGATAGAAAGAGAATATATACCAATGTCAGATGAAGATATTAAGAGAGCTGAAGAATTAATACGCGGAGCGATCGGATACAATTCCGCAAGAGGAGATATAGTTATCGTTACAAATATTCCTGTTGATCGCACTTTGGAATTTAAAGCGGAAGACTCGGAATATTTCAGAAAGAAGCAGCTTCAAACTACAATCTTTGTTTTTATCGCCGGTTTGACATTATTATTGTTTGGATTTATGATGTTCAGGATGATCTCCCGCGAGATGGAGAGACGCAAAAGGCTTGCGGAAGAAGAGAGAGCGCGCCGCGAACAGATGCTGCGTGAAAGCGCAATGGCCGAAGCGGAACAGGAAGGAATGGATGTTTCCATTTCTCTTGAAGAACGCACAAGGATGGAGTTGATGGAAAGCGCCATCAACCTCGCGAAGGAACATCCCGAGGACGCTGCTCAGCTAATCAGAACATGGCTGTTGGAGGAATAATAATGAAACGTTGTTTCATTTTCGATTATGTTATTCGGCCTGCAGCCGAATTATTATAGAGGTTAATATGGCTAAATCATTAACGCCGGGCGCTATGGCTGGCGGCTCCAAGAAAAAAGGAGTTAAAGAATATACAGGCCGGCAGAAAGCGGCGATATTTTTAGTAACAATCGGTTCGGAAATATCTTCAGAAATTTTTAAATATCTTCGTGAAGATGAAATTGAAACTCTCACCTTCGAAATCGCGCGTCTTGAAACAATAGACGCGGAGCAGAAGGACGCTATCCTTCAGGAGTTCCAGGAACTGATGATGGCGAATCAGTTCATTTCTACAGGCGGTATCGATTACGCAAGAGAGCTTTTGGAAAAATCTTTGGGAAGCCAGAAAGCAATCGATATTATCAATCGTTTAACGTCGAGCTTGCAGGTGCGTCCCTTCGATTTCATAAGAAGGACAGACCCCGCTCACCTTTTAAACTTTATTCAGCAGGAACATCCGCAGACAATCGCGCTTATTCTCGCGTATTTGGAACCAAACAAGGCTTCAATTATTTTACAGAACCTGCCGCATGAAGTGCAAAGCGATGTCGCAAGACGTATCGCGACAATGGACAGAACTTCTCCTGAAGTTCTTCGCGAAGTAGAACGCGTACTTGAAAAGAAACTTTCTTCTCTTTCAAGCGAAGACTACACGGCAGCCGGCGGTGTTGAAAGCATCGTAGAAATCCTTAACCTTGTTGACCGCGCGTCTGAAAAGCAAATAATCGAAGCATTGGAAGACGAAGATCCGGAACTCGCCGAAGAGATCAAAAAGAGAATGTTCGTATTCGAAGACATCGTTATGCTCGACGACAGAGCCATTCAGAAAGTTATGCGCGAAGTCGATTCGCAGGAACTCGCGAAAGCGCTTAAGTCAGTCGACTCTGAAGTTCAAGACAAGATATTCAAGAACATGTCAAAACGCGCCGCGAGTATGCTTAAGGAAGACATGGAGTACATGGGTCCTGTACGCTTAAAGGACGTAGAAGAAGCTCAGCAAAAGATAGTTTCGATTATCAGGCACCTTGAAGACACAGGCGAAATCGTTGTTGCAAGAGCAGGCGAAGACGAACTGGTGGTATAAGAGGTTTTTACCGCGAACCATGCGAACTTTTATTTCGGCATCCTGCCTTTGTTCGTGTAGATTCGTATTGGATCGCGGTAGAAAATTTTAATTTTATCAAAGAGGTTTTATGCCAAGAGCTGTTTTTAGGCCAAGTGAGCTGGTAACGCTTACTGAAAAAATTGTCATTGACAATCCGACATCTTTTCCCGAAATCGCGCATTTATCAGTTGCGGAAGAAATTGAAGAAATATCAGATGATATTGAAGAATACAGAGGTCCTACAGCCGATGATCTTCGCCGTGAAGCTGAAATGTTCAGGTCTCAATGGGAAGATGAAAAAGAAAGAATGATGCAAAACGCAAAGTCTGAAGCTGAAAATATTGTAACAGAAGCGCAGAGAGCGGCTTTCGCGGAAGTAAAAAGGCAGACCGATGAGGGACAAGTAATAAAACAGCAGGCAGTGGAAGACGCGGAAAGAATTGTTTCGGACGCGCAGGCTAAAGTGCGCGAACTTGAAAATGAAATAAGGCAGACTCTTGAAGCCGAAAGAAATGACGCGAGAACTCAAGGAAGGAATGAAGGAAAAGAAGACGGATTCGCGGAAGGTAAAGCGGAAGTTGACCGCCTTATTGAAAGAACACAAGTTGTTCTTGAGCGGGCGCAAAACAAGAGAGCTGAAATACTGGATGAAAGCGAAAAAGAGATTGTCAATCTTGTTCTTCTTATCACAAGGAAAATAATAAAAGTAATTTCTGAAAACCAGAGAGAAGTGATTATCGCCAATGTCATTGAAGCCTTAAGAAAAGTAAAAGCGAAGGGAAATATTTTAATAAGAGTAAATCTTTCGGATTTGAAACTAGCGACAGAACATAAGCAGGATTTTATTAACATGATGGAAGGAGTAAGTTCCATTAATGTTGTCGAAGACAGCTCTGTTGATTCCGGCGGATGCATCATCGAAACTGACTTCGGAGAAATTGACGCACGTATAGCAAGCCAGCTTGCGGAGCTGGAAAACAGAATACTTGAAATATCTCCGTCAGGATCGAGAGTTAAAGAAAACGTGCCGTCTCCTGTTATAAAAAGCGCAGGTCTAAACGCGGATCTCGCTGCGGCAACATTGTTAGGTGTCAGCGCCGCTAACGCTGCTTTGCCGCCTTCATCTTTGCAGACGAATCCCGGGAACGGAATATCTGCGGGAAATGTTATGGAAGAAAGCGAAGAGGATTCAGAACTCTCAAGCGGAGCGAACGCGGCGCTTACAGCATCCGCCGCTCTTGCCGCTCTTGCAACTATGGCGACAAAAGGAAAAAGGGAGTCGGACAGAAAACTAACGGCGCCG
>JGI24695J34938_10002184_pt1 | contig 15270 bp, 13 predicted proteins | sample TergutCo191P3_FD_34938 | JGI IMG/M metagenome (IMG submission 34938) | reverse complement strand
CCTGAAAAATACCGCGAATGGGTCAACATGTACTACAGCACAATCTGCAATGATCCCTGGAGCAAAGACATTCAAAGCGGCGATTTTATCTGCCTTGATGTCGCCGGCATTAATGTCGGCCTTCTTGGATCAAACAACACGCTTCACTGCAAGAAAGCGGGAGCTGTAGGTTTTATGACAAACGGCGGGGGAATCCGCGATACTGACGAAGTAATTTTGCAGAAGATACATGTCTGGTCATATTTCATTTCACAGCCAATGGATCAGGCGCGTATCCGCTTTATAGAGAAGGACATTCCAATCGCAATAGGAGGTGTCGCCATTTATCCGGGAGATGTCATTGTGGCAGACGGAGACGGCGTTATCGCTGTTCCCCGCAAAGCCGCGAAAGATGTCGCCGTTTACGCGTGGCAGGAAGCGAGCGCGGATAAAAAATCAAGAAAGCAGCTTTACATTGATCTGGGAATGCCGCTTGACGACACTGTGGAATAAAATGATTTCCGGCCAAAAAGGAGAGTATACCCATGCTGGTTGAAAGAACCGCAATAAAAAATTTAATTTTTATCCGTTTCAATCCAGGAGACGATCTGCTTGCCGCACTGGAACAGGGCGCGAAAGACAATGATATAAAAAACGCCGTGATCCTGTCCGGGATTGGTTCGGCCAGAAGCCATCATTTTCATGTTGTAGGCACTCGCGAAAATCCGCCAAGGAACGATTTTGTAAAAGCTGACAAAGCCTCCGATATTGCGGGCATTAGCGGCTATATAATCGAAGGAAGGGTTCACGCGCACATTATTCACTCGGATACCGAAACCGCGTTCGGCGGACATCTTCATCACGGTATGGAAGTGCTTACATTCGCGATACTTACCCTTGCGGAAGTGGATTATGATTTTTCCGGTTTTGACACAATTGGAGACATTGAGGAATTAAGGCTTAAAAAATGAAACGCCTGATATTTTACGTTTTGGCAGTATCTCTAATATTCTTCTCATGCGGATCGGCCCAGCGGACGGGAAGGGAAGCGGATGAAACCGCTGATCCGCAAAAAATGTCCGGAAATCTTTTGCCGCTTGCCAACGGCTGGTATCAGTATGACTTTACGCGGACATTAAAGGGCATAGAGGATGAGCAAAACTTCTTTGCCAGCACGGGAATGAAAATGGTACAGGAAATGACATGGAAATATTCTGGGGTTGTAACAAATTTTGAAAACGGCTCCCTTTATGATCCTGTTACGGGGATTGAACTTTTAATCGACAGCAAAGGCATAATAAGCTGCGCGGAAAATGTTTCCATAAGGGGCGCATTGAATAATGACGGCACATTTTCATGGAGCGGCATTCATGTTGAGCACGAAAGAATTAACAGTATTTTTGTTAAAGGAAATATGACTCCGCTTCCGGCTTCCGAGAGGGGAGGCCGTGAATATGACGGCGTATACCACATGACAGATTCAGGAACCGGAAAGCGGCAGCTGGTAAAAATCAGCGGAGGGTTTTACGTCTGGAATTATATTGACGAAGTAGAAGCGGGTTTTACACCGTGGCCGGTTTTAATAAAAAAAGACGGTACTTTTTCCTTCAGTATGGATTTAACTACCGTTATGGAAATGGGTACCCTTTCAAAAATGAACTACTCAACGGGATTTCTTTCTGAAGGAAAAGTAGTTCCCGGAAAGGGAATCTCTATGGAAGAAGTTACCCGTTCTGCGGGAATGGGAACTGACAGCGCTTCGGGAGCGCCGCAAATTTACTCAGGCACTCAGATTCGCGCGGGCGAATTTCCCAATGAGATGGTTCCCAAAGATATAGATGAAATCATTAAAACGGGAAAATCGCAGATTCAAAAGCTGCCCAAGCCGGACCGCGCAAGTTATCCGGCATGGTATATTGACCTCCCTGTAAAAACCGGTTTAGCGTACGCGGCTGGCGAAAAAACTTTTGATGACAAAGATACCGCGTTTACAATGGCGCAGGCCGCGGCCGCCGCTAATCTTGCCGATCAGATAATGACTCGGATAATAAGCTCCTCCTCGGATGTTTCCGGCAATATGGGTACAGCAATTGACGACCGGATACGGACAGAGGCCCTTTCCAGATTAAATTACAAAGTCGCAGAGCAATATTACAACCCAAACACAAAAACGGCATTTGTACTTCTTGAAATGGAGATAAAGTAATCAGTCATACCGTTTTTCACAGGAACATCGCCATATACACAGGCAGGTGAATAATATTATTTTTTACCATAATGTCTTTGGTGTATAAAATATAGGCGTCTCCAAGTTTGGAAGAAAATCTGCGCCTGAACTTGTCAATGGACGAATGGGTCTGGTAATGGCTCGATTTAACTTCAACAGGACAGATTTTTTTTCTTTTTGCAATCAAGAAGTCAATTTCCATCATGTTTTCCCGGTTGTTATTATCAACTCTTGAGTAGAAAAACAGGCGGTGTCCATTACACCGGAGCATTTGCGCGGCAGCATTCTCCAAAAGCATTCCCTCGTTGATATTAAGTTTGTCAAGCAGGATAGCGCGGTACAGTTCATTATCAGAATAATCATTGTCTTTAAAAGTATGGGTAACCAGAAGCCCGGTATCCGCCATATATATTTTTTGCGTAGCATGATCGCCGCTAAGCGCCAGTCCCACATTTGGATCTGTAACATTAAAACATGGATTGGCAATCATGCCGTCGTTAAGCCACAGGAACGCGTCCTCATAACCGCGTAACCGGGCGTTTTTATTAATGGATGATAACTTGTATTTTTTTTCCTTCTTTGACAATTGTCCGGGCAATTCGTCAAAAATCGCCGTAACTTTGTTTTTATAACTGCCCGCGTACTTGGCAATATCATTGCGGTATAATGTGAGAATCTGTTTTTTTACTTTATCCGTTCTTGCGAAGTCTTTAGATGTTACATATTCCATAACAGCCTGAGGCATCCCGCCGACAAGCAAATACTGCCTGAAATCATTCATGATCCTGCGGTGTAACGCCTGCCCAAGAAGTTTTTTCCGCTCAAAACAGGATCTCAGCAATGGCACAGTCGTTTCATCACCTAACGCCAGGAGGAATTCTTCAAAATCCATGGGAAACATCTGGATTTCCTCTTCTTCAGACGGTATAACAATATCTTTTACATTCTGTTTAAGCGATAACAGGGAACCAGTTTCCATATAATCATACCGGCCGTCGCAAACAAGGTATTTCAACAGCTGCCGCGCATAGGGAAACAACTGCACTTCATCAAATACAATCAGACTTTCTCTCTTAAAAAGGTGTGTGCGGTAAAACGCGGAAAGTTTGGCGAAGAACATATCTAGGTCTGAACTGTCATTTTCAAAAATCTCCCTAATCTCGTTTGGAATATTTCCAAAATCAATAATGATCATGCTCTTGTATTCATTTTTCCCGAACTGTTCACACAGAAAACTTTTTCCGATACGCCTGGCTCCGCTGAGCAGCAACACGGTGCTTCCATTACTTTCCTTTTTCCAAATCAGCAGTTTTTGATAGATTTTCCGGTAAAAAGCCATAATATTATCCCTATTTTTTATTTTAATCCCATCTGCACGAAAAAGCAAGTTTTTAACAGCATATTTTGCACAAAAAGGCAGATTTTGAAAGGCAGAAACTGCACGAAAAGGCAATATTTTGACAGCAAATTTTACACTAAAAGGCAGTGTTTTACAGTTCTTCCTAGTCCCTCTTGACAAAACTTGCGAATTTCCCCAAATTTAGCAATACCTTTGGTGGATGTAGCTCAGCGGTAGAGTCCCAGATTGTGGATCTGGTCGTCGCGGGTTCAAACCCCGTCATCCACCTTATTTTTCATTAGGGAGGTATTTTTCACACAAATAGCCAATTTATAATTAACGGTTGATTCGAGGTTTGAAACTTTTTTGCGGCCTGTTTGAGGCGAGACATCGCAACCTCAAACAGGTAAACCGGCATGGAGGCCGGTTTAGCAAAAAAGACGGCCTGTAAGCCCGAAGCAGGAGCTGAGGGCTTGAAGGTAAACCCCGTCATCCACCTTATTAACTTGACTAAATTGTTATTAAATATGGACAGACAACCTGCGCAAACCCCTTCAGGGGACTCGATGGCCGTGGCATTTATTTACGCACGCTTTGGCGTGGCAATATCTGAATCCACGCCATATGTCCCCTTCAGGGCTTATGCGCAGTTGTTCATAAGCAATTAATATTTATTAAAGTCAGGTTAATATTTATTACATGGAGTATTGCCATTGCGCCTGTAGCTCATCTGGATAGAGTAACGGACTTCGAATCCGTAGGTTGCAGGTTCGAGTCCTGTCGGGCGCATGATATAATTGAATTACAATGATTTTATGTAAACCGGCATGGAGGATAGAAAATGTTTCTTTATTTAATCAGGCACGGCGAACCGGACTATGAAACGGATACATTGACAGAACTGGGCGTTAAACAGGCCGAGCTGCTATCGCGTCGGTTTAAACATGTAAAGTTTGACAGAATTTTCACATCGCCGCTTGGAAGGGCGAAACAGACCGCAATGCCTACCTGCATTATGCAGAATAAAAAATTTGAAGAACTACAATGGCTGAGCGAAAGCAGGGCTTATGACGCAATGTCCGCGGAAATAGACGGGAAGAAAGACTGGTGGTTCGCGGTTCAAAATACAAAAATCAGAACGCCCGAAGACGCGGAAAAATACGCTACAAGTCAAACCCGGGTCTTTTACAATTCTATAGCGTCAAGTTTTGACATTCTGCTTTCTGAACTGGGATATGAAAAATGCGGCAGGGGAACTCCGGATGAGGCATCCTGCGGATATGAAATAAAATCAGATAAATATGACCGCGTCGCGTTATTCTGCCACGACGGAATATCAAAAATTTTATTGTCCTATGCTTTGTTAATACCTTTTCATGTCTTTTGCGCGTCTTTTTCAATTCCGCATACAGGCGTCACTGTCCTTCATTATGCGCAAACAGACGATAAAATTACGGCTCCAAGGTGCATGTTACTTTCTGATTTGTCGCATTTATACGCGGCGCGGGAAGCATCGCCTTCAGATACGCGGCTGTACAATTTTTACAATAACGCTTTTGACATTTAGAACGCATAATATCCGCCAAGAAAGCGGCCTTTATCATAAAAATATTTTTTGATATAATTTCCGGGAAAATAACTATGAAAATCAATAATATTTTTGTCTTCATTTTATTATTTTTAACCTGCTGTAATACAAAAAATGATATAAAAACGCCCGATTTATCCGGTATTGCCGGAACGGAAGCCGTGCAGGATAGCGAAAATTCCCAAAACTTTAGAATAATTAATAAAACGCAAACCCTTGATTTATTACGGGAATATGCCTATCAGGTTATGCATGACAATTCCTGTCCAATAATATGGACAAGCAATAATCCAGATATTATATCAATTGACGATAACGGAAAGATGACGGCAAAAAAAACGGGGAAGGCGCTGATACAGGCAAATGCGGATGCGGATAAAAGCGATTCTGTTGAAGTGGAAGTAACGGTAAACCCTATGTATCTGTTCGAGAAATTCCATGTTGAGCGGACATTTGGAAAAGAAGTGACAACAAACGGAATTACGGTTAAAGAACAGTATGTCAGCGGCAGCGTATCATTGTACTGGACGGGAAATTTAAATCTGGAAAACAGAATAATCGCCGTTAACCAAAACCGGTATACAGGACTCAAAGCGAACTATGACATTTTAAAAGCCGCCGATCTGCTGAAAAAAATCAGATCAGGAATTTTGCTGGAAGAAATAAAATACATTACGTACCATGACACGGGAAATAACTCGGCTCTTGCAGACGCCGAGCTTCACGCCTATTACATAACATCCGACGAGAATTTAAATCACCGTTCAAGATCGTGGCATTATACTGTAGACGACAAAAAAGTTATCGCGCATATTCCGGACAACGAGACAGCCTGGCAGGGTGATTCTTATGACGCTTACGGAAAATCAATTGGCATTGAAACATGCATCGCTTTCGGCAGCGATCTTTATTCAGTATGGCAGAGAACAGCCAAACTGATTGCCATGCTGCTTAATAAATACGATCTTGAGCCGGATGCCGTAAAGCAGCATAACCACTGGAGCGGAAAAAATTGCCCTGAAGTTTTAAGGCATAACGGAATATATGATATCGCGATGGATATGGTAATGGCCGAATACATGACCGCAAAATATCTTGACGGTTATAATATTTCATTTGAATCTTTTAACACAGAATATGTTGATCACTGCGGAAAAGTGATTAAAACGCCCAAAGAGGATTTAATGGTCAGCTATATGGTAAAAATAAAAAATAATAGCGGATATAATGAATCGAAAATGTTTTCCTCGGTAATTAAAGGCATAAGCGCCGAATGACTGTTGCATTTTTAATATTTTCCCGGTAAAATGATATAAAATTCATTGATTGGGAGAAAGCCATGAAGAATGAAATTCTGGAAATATCAGAGAGCGCAGCTGACGGAGTATGCAGACTTGTTTTAAAAGGACGCATAGATTCCAACAATTCGGATATTCTTCTTGAAAAACTGGAAGCGTTAATTAAAGACGGACAGACAGCCATATTGATGAACATGAATCAGATTAAATATTTAAGCTCGGGCGGAATAAGGGTTATCCTTAAAATATACAAGCAAATGAAAGAAATAAACGGCAAATTCAATATAGAAGCTCCGTCCGATATTGTAAAAAATGTGCTTGGAATGGTAGCTCTTAAAGAAATGCTTGTAGACTGATTAATACATGGCGCCTGTTCATTCGCTAAGAACCAAAATACTTGTAATTGTCTTTGTTTTTATCGCGGTTATAGGTTCGGCATTTGTAATTTATTCGATAAACGCGGCGGAAAATTACGAGCAGCAGCGGTATGAAAATATTCAGAAAACAATTAATTTTGAAACAGAAAAAGTCAACCGTATCATAGCCGAACTCGAGCGCAGCGCGGTTTTTATCGCAATAGGAGGAAAGCTGTGTTATGAGACACGGTCTGAGGAATTCGGCAATAAAATCATCCTTCAGTATGTAAACAGTTCATCCGCAGCGGTCGGCGGAGGTTTCTGGTTTGAACCATACGTTTTTAACAAAGATAATATGCGCGCTGGTTTTTACGCGTTTCATGACAGAACGTCAAAAACGGTGCGTTTGGACAATTTATTCATGATGGATGAATATGATTATCATAATAAAAAATGGTACATGGAAATCGCCGGGAATGTCAGACAGCCCTATGAGGTTGTGTGGACCAAACCGTATGTTGACGATTCCGGCTCATTCAGCCTGATGACAACGGCTGGCTCCGGCATATTTGACGATGACGGCGTCCTGATCGCGGTATCAACTGTTGACTGGGAAATTGAAGACGCGGTAAGGGAGCTTCTGGCCATCCGTCCTACGCAGAACAGCATTGTATTGCTCTGCGTGCCGGAACTGGATTTTATCATTTCGGCAGCCAATTCAAATTTTTTCCCCGGCGATCCAATGAGCATCATACCCTGGGATATCAGCGTCGATTATTTCAACTATAACGGCGTTAACTATTTCAGTTTCGGCCGGTATATGGATAACGGCTGGCATCTGTCCATTCAAATCCCGGAAAAAGAAATTTTTGAAACTTTGCGCAGACAGAATGTCAGGTTCACAATACTTGTTACGTTATCGCTAGTAATCATGCTTTTTGCCGCGTATATGCTGATTTCCAGATTAATTAACGCGCCCATAAAAAAACTTACAAATGACGTTTCCAATCTGGCTCTTGGAAATCTTGACACAATGATCAACATAACATCAAATGACGAAATCGGCCAGTTCGCGCGGGTTTTCAATAAAATGACCGGCGATTTGAAAAAATCCATCGAGGAAGCAACAAGAGAACACGCGGAAAAGGAGCGCATCCAGGCTGAACTGAATGTCGCCGCGGAGATTCAATCCAGCATGCTTCCGTGCATTTTTCCTCCGTTCCCCGACAGAAAAGAATTCGATCTTTACGCGTCAATGGCTCCGGCGAAAGAAGTATGCGGTGATTTTTACGATTTCTATTTTCTGGACAAGGACAATCTGGCGGTAATAATCGCCGACGTTTCGGGAAAGGGAATTCCGGCTTCACTGTTTATGGTCATTACAAAGACTTTAATCAAAAACAGCATAAATTCTTTTTCACCTAAAACTGTATGCGAATCTGTCAATGAGAAACTCTGCGAAGGAAACGAAACATCAATGTTTGTTACCGCTTTTCTGGGATTCTACAATATTCCCACTGGAAGATTTGTCTACGTAAGCGCGGGACACAATCCGCCGCTGATAAAAAAACAAGGCGGCGGCTTTAATTTTTTAAAAACAACTCCCTGTTATGTTCTTGCGTGGATGAATGACGCAAAATACGCCGAAAATGAAATTTTTCTGGAAAGTAGTGACATTCTGTACCTGTACACGGACGGAATAACGGAAGCCATGAATGACAATCTTGATATCTTCGGCGAAGACAGACTCCTTCACGCCCTGAATCAGGCAGGAGATTTAACGCCCAAGGAACTTTTGGACGCTGTCAGAATTGAAATTGACAATTTTACTGACGGAGCGCAGCAGGCTGACGATGTAACAATGCTGGCGCTGAAAATTAATCCCGATCAGAAAGACGCGGGCAATGTAAATTCCTTTGCCGGTGAACTGGCAATAGAAGTTAAAAAAGAAAATCTGGATAAAGCCCGGGACTTTATTTGCCTGCATCTGGAAAAAGCCGGTGTTACAGAAGATTTTCAAAATGAAGTATGTATGGCCTGCGAAGAGATTTTCATGAACATAGTAAATTACGCCTACAAACCAGATACCGGCAGTGTAAAAATTTTTGTTTCCGTAAAAGACAGAGCGCTGATCCGTTTTGAAGATTCCGGCATTCCCTACAATCCCCTTGATCATGAAGAACCTTTTTTTGACGAAGACATCGCCAAACGCGAAGTAGGCGGTCTTGGCATTCATCTGGTAAAAAAACTCATGGACACCATGGAATACACCCGAAGCGATTCCAAAAACATCCTAACCCTGACAAAGAATTATCCCCAGAATATATAGAATTCCTTCATATATTTTATTACTGGTATAAATAAAAATTATTACTGCCCATTTTTAAAAATTGATAATCGTGTATTTGCTTTTATCAAATCATCAAGAGTGCGAAGAATATGCTTCTTTATGGATTCAGGGAGACTTTCGATAATCTCAATCCGTTTTGCCCATCGTCTTGATATGGGAGTTTCGGCGGTCCGGCGTTCCAGCCCCAGGATTTCATTAACAGAAACTCTAAGAGCTGCAGACATATCAATTATAGTAGTATCAGAGAGATGGGATCTTCCTGCCTCATAAGAAGTCACAGCTTCGCGGGTAAGCCCGATTTTTTCTCCCAATTCATTCTGGGTCAGTCCCCTCCGCTTCCTTATGGATTGCAGGTTTTTTCCGATTATAACAAGACAGTTTTCCGGCAATTGCTTTGGCATTTTTCTTGCTTTTGGCATAGATTAATTGTAATGGCTGAATTTATTCAGGGCATTATGAATACCAATACTGGAACCTTTTTGTTATAAATAAGCGCCGAAAACAGAAAAATAAAGTCAAAAAATAATAAAAAGTGACAATAGCTATTGACAATTATTTTGATCAATGGTAATATATATATCATTATGGATACTATAATGGGGACTTGACAGAGTTAAATGTCCGGCTCCCGTTGAACTGGTTGTCTGTTAGTTAGAGGAATTTTTTAATAAGAGAGGAGGTTAGGAGACGGCATGTGATTATCTTTAAAATGCCGCACAGGTCGGCTGGGAATTGGATCATATTGATTCAATAAAATCTTTTTAAACAACCGGATATTGCTTTACTTTTCTGCAAGGCGGTTAATTTAAGAGTTAAGTGCATATATGGGTATGCAGACCGACTTTTAATAAAGTTTCAGTTTTTAAGGAGGATATTAAAATGAAACGGAATGAACTAATTTTTGTGTTTTTTATCTGTTTGGTGGTTTTGGTTTCCTGTCAAAACACGGAGGATTTTGGTTATAATGAAAGAGACGGGGCAATAACCATAACAGAATACTACGGAAGTAGTAAAGATGTAAAAATTCCAAAAAAAATAAAAGGGAAACTGGTTCGTTCAATTGGGAACGATGTGTTCAAAAGTAAGCAATTGATAAGCGTTACTTTACCTGACAGCGTTACCTCTATTGGAGGTAGTGCATTTGAGTACAATCAATTGACAAGTATTACTATTCCCAAAAGCGTTACCTCAATTGGGGGATATGGGTTTGATGGTAATCCGCTTACCAGTGTTTCCATTGGAGAAAATGTTCTCTTATCTATTAGAGCAATAAGCTGGTATGGTTTTAACGTAGCTTACGATAAATACGGTAAGCANGCTGGAACATATACGAGGCCTAATACGGAAAGTAGTGAATGGACAAAAAAATAACAAATGTTTTAAATATTATGTAAGGACAAACGCACATAACAGTCTGTATGCGTACACCTCTTACGGGGATAGGATTTCGTTCGGCTAGGTCGCCTAAAGGCTCCCACGCCTCACTCCACCCATATTTTGACGGTCTTTGGTCTAGATTTCAGAGGTCATGCAGCATATGCAGGTTCAGCCAATTCTGTATTAAAAATAAAAGAAATAACAGCGGAAATAAGTGACAATATATCATTTAATACAAATGGAAACCAATTTAGTGGAGCATGGGATAATTAATTATAAATAATCGATCATCAATTGTTCATGGTAGTAAAGAAAAAAACAAAAATAATTTAAGCTAAAGGAGAAATAAAATGAAAGAAACAAAGAAATTAATGGGAATTATTATTATGTTAATTTTAATGACAATATTTATCGCCTGTGGACAACCTAAACTTAAAGGGAAAGTTACCATAGATGGCGAGCCCATGTTGGGTAATACATTGAGATTAAATACTTCATCTCTAAGCGGTGAAGGTTATTTTTCATACCAATGGATGCGTAATGGAAATGTAATTGATGATGAAACTTATGTAGATTACAAATTAGAAAATATTGACAAAAACGCTGTAATCACAGTAACGGTTAGCCGCTCGGACAGGAAAGGCAGTGTTACAAGTTCCCCTGTAACGGCATATGGTTATGCGATTGGGGACACTGGTCCCGGCGGCGGTATAATCTTTTATCGAAATACTGACGGTTTTATAATGACTGATACAGGTGAAAAAGCTTATTATTTAGAGGCTGCTGCTATAAATCAAGGGCAGTTAAAATGGGCTTCACCATTGTTTATACCAAGAGAATATGGAGGGTTAGGTAATTGGGTAGATATAATGGGAACTTATAAAGATATTAACAATTCTAGTATTGGCAGTGGAAGAAAAAATACTGCTTTAATACTTGCGATAGATGCAAACGCTCCTGCTGCATTGGCATGTAAAAATTATAATGGAGGCGGTAAAACAGATTGGTTTCTTCCAAGTATTGATGAACTAGATAAGTTAGATTTATATGAATCAAAGAATAATTCTGGTATTTCAACTGGATGGTTCTGGTCATCAACAACGCAGCAATATGAAGATTCTCCTGAATCTCAGGCAGCTCAAGCATGGAGTATTTATTTCGACTCCTTAACTGGAGATGGTCATACTCGTATTAAAAATAATAATAATAATGTCCGAGCTGTCAGAGCTTTTTGATACAGTAAAAAACATAAGAATTAATTTAAAGATATAAAATACCAAATAAGTTTCTGCATTAACTGTGTCCGGGTGCGCTGGAACCTTTCCTGCCAGGCCTGAATGTAATGCGGACGCGCCCGCGTAATTTCTTCATAAACCATTCATTTTATTTTTTAAGTACCGATATTTAAAGAGAGGTACTGTCATGATATACGAAAAAACCAGAGATTTACTGCTTCAGGAGACACAGCTTGTAAAAGACGCCGCTGATATACAGGGAAAGCTGCGAAACGCGGTTTTTGGAAGGGAATGGACGGATTTTGAAAACCAAATCAGCGCCATGAATTCAATCGAAAACCGGCTGGCAGGACTGGAATCAGAAAGGGAACAGCTTTTTGACGTTTATGAATCGCTTACCCGCAAAAATGCCCTGTCTTCGAAAACGGACGCAAAAGGGCGCTTTTACGCGATTGCGGCAGTTCTTCCCGAAAAGCAGAGAAACGATTTAACAGCCATTTACCGGGCCTTAAAGCTGGATTCCATGAAGCTGAAATTGGCAAATGAGACGTTTTTAGCCTATTTAGGGGGTATAAAATCCACTCTTAAAGATTTTTTCGACCTCGCTTTCCCTGAAAGCGTCGGGAAAATGTATACGAAAAACGGCACTCATTTTTCCCAGGACATGAGCAGTATGGTGCTTAACCGCAGTTTTTAAAAGGAGAAAAAAATGACTTCGACATTTATGGGACTGGAAATCGGCAGAAAGGGGCTTCACTCGCATCAGCAGGCGCTGGCGGTAACCGGTCACAACATGGATAACATAAATACAGAAGGCTACTCGCGCCAAAGGGTGGAAATTGTCCCGTTCGAGCCGATTTATCTTCCGGGACTTAACCGGGCGCAGACGCCGGGACAGATTGGTCAGGGCGCGGTTGTGGAGCGGATTGAGCGCATACGGGATCAACTTCTGGACAGGCGGATTGTGGCGCAGTCCTCCGGCGAAGGTTACTGGACTGTGCGCGACAGATATATCAGCGAAATGGAGCAGTTCTACCTTGAAACCGGTTCCAATTCAGTTCGAAGCAAAATGGACAAATTCTGGGACGGATGGCAGGGATTGTCACAGCACGCCGCGGATAACGAATTCCGCACCGCCGTTCTTCAGCGCGGCAAAACCCTGATTGACGGCATTCACAATCATTACCACAGTCTTAAAGGGCTTCAAAACCAGGCTAATGACGACATTCAGATGACAGTATCAAGAGTGAATGACCTTTCGCGCCAGATAGCGGCCCTTAACGGAGACATTCAGCGCATCAAGGCGATGGGAGACAATCCCAACGATCTTATGGACAGGAGAGATTTGCTTGTAGACAAACTCGCATCAATTATTGACGTAACCGTTACGCAAAAAGACCCTGATGAATTCATGGTGCACACATCAGGACATATCCTCGTGCAGGGGCAGATTGGCCGTCAGTTTGATTTAAGAAAGGATGTTGACGCCGAAGGTTACGCGCACATTTACTGGCGCGATTCAAAAGAAAACATTGTCTTTTCAAAGGGCAGCCTTGGCGCTCTTATGGAACTGCGCGACAATACAATCGAGAACGAAATCCAGAGCCTTGACAATATGACGATGAACTTTACGGATCTTGTAAACGAAATCCACCGCGAAGCGTACGGCGCAAACGGAAAAACCGGGAATAACTTTTTTTCAGAATATCCTTTTGTTACAAATGTTAACGGCAATTACGACCGCAATGGAGACGGCGTTTTTGACTCAAGCTACATCTACAGAATAAGCGGACAGAATTCTCTTGACCCGCAGGCTCAAAGCGGTTTTGACGGAATAATCACCCTTTCGGGATCCGGCGCACAGGTGCAGGTTCCGTATTTTTCAACTGATACGGTAAGTGATATTGTCACGCGGATTAACAACTCGGGCGCGGAAGTGGTGGCCCGCCTTGACCGTGACGGCAGACTCTCGTTAAAAGGCACTCCCGCCCAGGCAATTGACGGCCAGAGGGTAAACCCGGATTTTGTTATACGCCATGTCGAGGATTCAGGATTTTTCCTTACAGGCTACGCCGGCATTCTTTCGGAATCAGGGCCGGAAGGAGCGTATAACTGGGAACAGGCCGACGCCGTAACAAGCCTTCGCGGCTCATCTTTGGATTACGCTCTTGCGCCCATAGCACATCCGTCAGGCTGGATTGAGGTGAACCCCGCTTTATTAAAAGACGTTTCCTCCGTGGCGGCGGGTTTCGGCTACAACGGAAGGGAGGCCAACCCCGGTAACGGAGACGCCGCCGCCGCAATCGCCTCCATAAGGAACAGTTCCGTCATGGTCGGCAGGCTTTCAACATTTGACGATTATTTCGCCGATTCTGTCGGGCGCATCGGACTTCTGGGAGAACAGGCGGGAACGTCTTTAAAAACTGAAAACGATATTATGAAATACCTGCGCGATTGGAGGCAGTCAATATCGGGAGTAAACATTGATGAAGAGCTGTCAAACATGATCCGTTACCAGCACGGTTATAACGCGGCGGCAAGATTCATAACAACGGTCAATTCTATGCTGGATACGCTGATTAACAGAATGGGCGTATAACAAAGGGGAGGGCGCGGACAATGATGTATATTATCATAACGGTAAAATATTTATATTTAACATGGAGGGATAAACTATGAGAAGAATATCCAGCGACATGCCGATGTCTGACATGCAGTATCATATAAAGCGGCAGGAAGAAGCTCTTTCAAAAACGCAGTCAAGGATTGGCGCGCAGAACAGGTTAAATCAGTTACGTGACGATCCCATCGCCGCCTCTCACGCTGTCCGTTATGAATCGTATCTTTCGCGCCTTGAACGGTTCGAAGAAAACACATTGTACGCGATGGAACATTTCAATAACACCTACGATTATCTTAACGAAGCAAACTCCGTCATTCAGCGGATAAGGGAACTCGCGGTCGCCGGAGCCAACGGCGTCTATTCGCCCGATGACCTCAAGATAATGGCGGTAGAGGTAAACGAGCTTTTAAAGGAGCTTGTGGCGATTTCCAACAAGACCGGCGTGGACGCGAAACCCGCGTTTTCGGGAGACAAGGTTTTTACTGAGCCGTTCCGTATTGTTGAAGGCACTGTGGAAGGCGGACAGGAAAGCATGATTGTCCGTGTTGAATACAGAGGCTCCGGCGCGTCGCGCAGAGCCGAAATAGGCGATCAGGCTTTCCTTGAACTTGACATCGGCGGAGACGAGGCATTCTGGGCTGAAAAAATGCAGATTTTTTCTAGCGTGGACGCCACCGACTATAAGGTTCAGGCTTCCGGCTCTTTCTTCATTGACGGCGTTGATATACAGGCCGCCGTGGGAGACACACTGCCGGCGATTGTCGCCAAGATAAACGATTCCCCGGCTCCGGTTAAAGCGTACATCGATCCGCAGACAAGAGGGCTTGTCCTTGAAGGCACAAACGCGCATTTAATCCGCGCCGAAGACAGAGAAGGCGGAGCCACAGTGTTACGCGAT
>JGI24695J34938_10002177_pt1 | contig 15287 bp, 8 predicted proteins | sample TergutCo191P3_FD_34938 | JGI IMG/M metagenome (IMG submission 34938) | reverse complement strand
TCCGGAAACAGAACTACAGCGGTTGTAAATAATGCGGCAGGCGGAGTTAGTTTAAACAACGGGACATTTATTTTTAACTCCGGTAAAGTATCAGGAAATTTCAGGAATACTGACATTCCTTCGGATATTATTAATTCTTCAACAACGACTACAGCTTTAAGACTTTACAGCGAAGCCGAAATCGGCGTTTTAACATTATACGGAAGCGATACTTCCGCAACATCACGTTCTGTCGCAGCGATTTATAATGCGCAGAAAATTTCCGATACTGTTCTGCATATTTACGGTGACGGAACAAATATGAATGCCGCAGTGCAGAATATCGAAGGCAAACAATTTATTACAGGTAACAGTTATACATTAACGCAGCAGGATATTGACAGTTTTATCCCCGGTAATTTGATGTCATCTAACGATTCAATGCCGATAACTAATTTGCATTATATAAATTTTACTTCCGGCAGTCCTAGCATTACAGGCAGGCTTCTTTCGCGTAACGCACAAACGCCTGTTATAACGACTCAGCCTGTTAACAGTATATCTTATATTGTCGGCGGAGAATTAAACAGTCCGATTAGAGTCGCGGCTTCGGTATATGACGGAGGAGAAATAACTTATCAATGGTACCGCCACACTTTGAATCGATCCAGCGGCGGAGTTCCTGTGCCCGCGGGAAGCGGCGGTAATTTGGCGAATCTTCCGCCTGATCTTACAGAGCTTGGAACTTTTTATTATTATTGTATTATAACAAATACAAATCCAAACGCTTTGGAAAAAAAAGTATCTGACATAGCAAGCGTAGTCACTTCTGTAAGAATTGCCGATCCGTCAAGCACGACTGTTTATGTTGATTATACGGATTCCGAAAGCAATAATGTAACGGAACAATTTATCGACCTTGAAACTGCCTTCATGTTAATGCCTGTAAACTCAGGAAATTATACGGTAAGGATAAAAGAGAATCAAACATTGCCTCCGCGTACAATTACAGGTTCGGGCAGGAATATAACAATTAAAAGACATGAAAGCGTTAATACCCGGATAGAAATACAGCTTAGATTATCGGATACCGGTACAGGCGGAAGTCTTTTTACAATTAACACCGGTGTAATTGTCACTCTGGAAACAGGCTTGACGCTGCGCGGAATCGCAGGTAACAGCGGCGCTTTAGTGTCAATTGCAGCTAACGGAACATTTAATATGAATGATGGTACTCTTATCACGAATAATATTAACACATATACAGGCACACTCATCGCTCAGTTTGGCGGAGGAGTAAGGAATGCCGGCACATTCAATATGAGCGGCGGTGAAATTTCGGGTAACAGAGTGCAGGCGGCTTCAAATAACGGCGCAGGAATTTATGTTCCGGCAACAGGCATTACAAATATCGGAGGCAGCGCGGATATTACCGGAAACGTAAAAGGAACTGCCGCCAATAATTTATCGAATAATGTTTTCCTTGTAAGCGGAAGAACAATCACTCTTGGTACAGGTTCCTCTGTTCCTACTCCGTCAGCCGGAATGTTAATAGGCGTAACATCCGCTGTTCATCAAACAAATCAAAATGATATTGTTCAGATAGCAGCAAACGCAGATACGGGTACAGCAGCTTATTTTGTATCTGATAGTCCCAATTACAGCATTGTTTACGAAAGCGGTTCTCTTTCATTGACTGTAATGCAAGGGTTGAGGTTTATTGTTTTCGAAATGCGCGACAGTTACGGCGACGGCTGGGACGGAAACGGCTCGTTAAGAATTTCTGTTAATGGAAACGATGCTGCTTATCCGAAATGCACCGGCTCCGGGTCATCCGCGAAATTAGGTGTTTTGCCCGGTGATTTGGTTGAAGTTTACTGGATTAGCGGAACCAATCAGGGGGAAAACGCGTTTGTTATTTATTATGAAGATACGCCGCTAAGCACCGCTTTTAATCCGGCAGCATCGGGTAATTGGACAGACATTAACGCGTTATTAATCAGGCTGTACGGCGGTTTATCAAGCGCAGCCAACGGTCAATTATTGGGGAGTTTTGTCGTACCATGATAAAAATTATTAATAAAATGATAGTTAAAAGAAAAAATGTTAATATTTTCCTGCTGGCGGTTTTTTGTATTTTAAATTTTTCTCTTTGTTCTCCCGAGCCGCGTCAGGAAAGCGGAACCGGCGCAGTCATGATTTTTGTTAACGAAAACGGCGCAAGAACGATATTGCCCGGAACGGATAAAAATGATTTTTTCTCTTATATAAATTCGTACAGATTAATTTTTCATACGGCGGGAACGCAGGATAATCATAAAATCGTTACGTGCCCCGCAAACGAAATGCCGAAAATGGTTCATCTTGACGCGGGGCATTATAAACTTATTATAACCGCATGCACCGATACAAGCGCGAATAACCCGGCTGCCCGCGGCGAAATGGATTTGCATGTTATTGCGGGTACTTTATTGGAAGAGACGGTTATTCTGCAGGCAATCGGCGCGTCAGCGCTTACAGGGTCTTTCACATGGGATATAACGTTCCCATTTTTTCTTGAAAACGCGTCAATGCAGATAACGCCGCTCTCTCCTTCGGGTTCAACTCCCGCGGCGCAGAATTTACTGGGAAGTTTAACCGCGGCGGATACATTCCCTGCTTCAAACAACGGGATTTTAAATAATTTGGCGTCAGGTTATTACAGCGTTGTTTTTACTTTGAAAAAAGATAATATATCGCAGCCTGTTACATGGAGAGAATCGCTTCATGTTTACCAGAACATGATAAGCCGTTTTGAATATGAATTTACCGAAGAACATTTTACCGAAAATAAAAGAACTGTTACATTAAATTATAACGGAGCTGACGGAATAAACGCGCTTATCAATATTGATTGTTTAAGAGGCGCCGTTGTTACGGCTCCTTCGATTCCTGTAAGAACCGCTCCGGCGCATCAGTTGTACAGCGCCGCTGTGCCTGCGCCGCTGCCTTCCGCGTATTCCTTCGGCGGCTGGTTTACGGATAATTCAACTTTTGTTAACGGATATAACTTTGCCGCTCCTGTTTTCGAGGATATTACGATTTACGCAAAATGGAGCAGCGTGTTTATTGATACATTCGAGTACGAAGGCGAAAACGATTTTATAAAGGCAATTGATTATGTAAATAAAAACGGAAGCCTTTCGGTTTACACTCTTGTTGTAAGAGAAGACACTGATGTTTCGCCGCAGACGATAAGCGCCAACAGCGCAAAACTTTTAATTAAAGGCGAAAGCGCGGGCAGAAAAATTAATTTATCAGCTAACGGCGTTCTTTTTGATGCCGCGGGAAGCGGCGCGTCGCTTGCTTTGGAAAATATTACGCTTGCCGGGCGCAGCGCTAATACGAATGCCGTTGTAATTGTCAGAGACGGCGCCGAATTTATAATGCGCACCGGTTCAATGATCACGGGAAATAATTCATCCGCGGCGGCGTCGTCAGAAAGCAGGGGGGCCGCGGTTCTTGTTACGACCAATGGAATATTCAATATGGAAGGCGGCAGTATTACAGGTAACAGTTCGACTGTTACAACTACAAATATTGTCTCGGGATTATTCGCCGATTTCGGTGCGGCAGTTAATTTAATAGGCGGATCGATCAGCGGGAACGGAACAAGGGACGCGCTTATTAATCATGATGCCGGGCAATTCACGTTTTCCGGAACAGGCACAGTCGGATATCTTTCGCTTAACGCTGCGGCTGGATCATATTCTTCGGTAAACATCGCTTCCGGATGGCTTGGAAATATTAATTATTTAAATCTACGCGGCGACAACGCCGTAATGGATACAGTCAAAAGCTATTGGGTAGAAAAGATAGTATTAAAAGGTACAGGCGCTGTTTCCGCCTCGGGAAGAATCAATTTGTCAAACTTTTTATCTTCCGCGGCATCTGCAAACAGCGTATCCGCGGCAGGCTACGCAATTTCATTCTCGGGCGCAGACATAGGAAAATTGCTGCCTGATACTTCAGCTGTAAGAGTAAGCAGAAACGGCGCCGCTTCTGTCGGTTTCGCCGATTTAGCAAGCGCGCTTGATTCGATCGTTAATTCGGGCGATTATACTGTGACGCTTTTAGCCGATCAGGTACTTGCGCCGAGAACATTAAACGCAGCAGGAGTTAACATAACTCTTATCGGAAGCGGCGCGGAAAGGGAAATACGGCTATCCGCAAACGGACAGCTTTTTAACATCAGCGGGTTATATACTTCGCTTACTATCGGAAATAATATTACTCTTGTCGGAAGAAGCGCGGGCGGAAACGGAAACGCTGATAATAATAACAGGGTTGTGAATGTAACAAACCAGGGTACATTTACAATGACAAGCGGTTCAAAAATTACAGGGAATACCTGTTTAATTGATCCTTCAAGCACAAGTTATTTATCTTCGGCGGTATATGTAATGAGCGGCAGCACTTTTAACATGAAAGGCGGCAGCATTACAGGCAACGCAGTAAAGAATGAAACAACCATAAATCTTGCAAGCGCCGTTTATATAGGTGATTTGTCCTTCATGTATTTCGAAGGAGGAAGCATAAGCGGTAATTCAAACGGGTTAGGTGATATTCTTATTCATACAAATACTTCCTTTTTTGAAATATCCGGAACAGCGCAAGCCGGAATTGTATCTTTAAATTTTAATAATTCTAGCTTTACTCAAATAACAGTAAATAATTCATGGAGCGGCAATATAAATATTTTAAATCTGCGTTCCGGCGCAAATGATATTCCGACGGTTATAAGCCGCTGGCAGAATCAAAAATTGATAGACGGGAACGGGCTTGCAGCTAACATTATCAAGTTTCAAAATGCCGCCGATGACGGATTATTTATTTCGGGCACTGAAGATTTAGCTGACAGCATTAAGGTTACTCATCATATTGATAACTCCGGTGTGTTACGCGCAAAACACGGCTTTACATTCGAAGTTCCGCCGTTTAATACGGGAACGCCTTCAGTTTCTGTTCCTTCAAATCTGACGCTTTCCCGAAGCGGCATTAATAATAACATCAGTATAAGCATTGATAACACGGCTGATTACTCAAGCATTAAATGGTATTTCGGACTGACAGAGCTTACAACAACAGCCGGAGTAAACGGCGGAACTTTAAATATCGTTGTATCAAATGTTTATAACGCAGATCGTCCCTATAACATTTTGGGGAACCAGACGATAACTGCTGAAGTTCTGACGGCGGCGGGAGTATACTTCACGGCGGATATTAAATTTAAGGTGGATCCATGATGCGCTTAACATTAAAAATTGTTTTTTGTATATTGATTTCTCTTGTTTGTTTTTCGTGCGCGGAGCCTTTCGCTCTTTTAGAAACAAAAGATGAAGTTTCATTGCCTTCGGGAAAAGGGTATTTCTCGCCGGCATATAACAATATGGCGCGTAACGTACTGCCTTCGGAACCGCATTTAGACTCGGCATTTTTTGTTTTGGATTTTTCGGGACCGGAATCTGCGGAAGTTATTCTTGCTTATGAAAACCGCGAAGACAGGATTATACTCGCGGCAGGAACTTATACAGTGAATGTTACTGTTTATCTTGGAGCGAATAAAACAAATCCTGTTTTGTACGGAAGCAGAAACGATATTATTATTTTGGCAGGCATGGGAGCGAATTATACAATTGAATTATTCCCCCGCGCTGACGGCATAACCAACGGAATGTTTGAATGGAACGTTACGCTTCCTTCGGGTCTTGAATCGGCTTTAATGTCCGTGATTTATGTCAATAATAATATCAGCGTAATTTCGGATATTTCTTTATTAAGCAATACTGCAGGGAATTATTTATTGCCTACCGGTTATTACCGTGTTTTAATTTCGTTTATAAAAGATGATACACATCAAACATTTATCCACCGCGAAGCTCTGCATATTTATCATAACTTAACAAGCAAATTTGAAAGAGATTTCGGCGATACTGATTTTAATTCGGTATATTATGAGATTACATTTAATGATACTCTAAGCGGTTATAATAACATATCAAACGCATACTACGGAGGAACAGTAAATAATATTGTTTTAACTCCTTATGCGTTTACGGCAGGCGCCGGTCTTTACCGCGGCAGCGTTCCCGCGTATTATCAGTTTGACGGATGGTATTACGGTGAAAATAAATTTTATTTTAACGGAGAGGCAAATCCTACAGCCGTCATCGGAAACATCACGCTGGAAGCAAGATGGAATGTTCCGGGACTCGTAGCGTCGTCAGCCGCCGCGCCCAACAATTTAACCGAAGCGGTTTTGTATGTTAACAATAATCCCGATACTTATGTATTGTTAATAAATCAAAATGTCAGCGGCGCAGCTTTAACAATAAACGCGGCGGGTGTTAATCTGCTTATAGAAGGAATCGGGACTGTAAGAAATATTGATAACACTATTGTTATCAATAATGGAATACTTACGCTGGGCGAAAACATCCGCATAGAAGGAGATGTTACGCTTTTTTACAATGCCGATTTAATATTATCGGAAAACTCCGAAATTCAACTTTTAAATTTAAATGCGGATAATATAACAAACGCAGCTTCATTAACCGTAACTCCGAGCTGGAACGGCAGGGTTGAAACATTAAATCTTCGCGGCAGCAGCGTTAATATTAATGATGTTATCGATTTTTGGTTAGATAAAACAATTATAAAAACAACGTCAGGGAATTTAGATCCATTGGCAGTAAATCATTTTAACGAAGCGCTTAATGAATTTATAACCGACGGTCTTGCAAATCAAATCATTGACGATTATCAGATAAACAGCGATGGAGTATTAGAATTTATTTAAAGGACAGGAACCGGCGGCCGCGGCTGTTTTTGCATAGATTTGCATATTTCTAGATTATTTCCAAAAATCTACTATATAAAGCGCGCAAAAATAACGATAATATATGTATGGGCTCTAAAAAACCGCAACCGCGCGAATTGGATAAAATTCGTTTTTCGATTGGCGCAAAATTAATCACGATTATTTCGATTATTGTAGTTATTTCGCTTGGATCGATAACCGCTTTGGTTTCCTGGCTGGTTCAGACCGATCTTAGGATAACTGCCGAGGAAAATAATTTTGAAACAAACCGCAGATCGGCGATGGAAGCTGAAGACGCGCTGAAAAATATTCGTTCAAGCTCCAGAGTGCTTATTCAAAATCTTACAACAATGGGCGCGCCGCAGAATATTATCCGCGAATCAATAGATTTTTTCTTTGACGAAAATCCGCAGATAGCGGCGATTTTTTATACCGCGGGCGGAGATGAGCAATTACTGGTTAATGCGCAATTTTTTTCATCCAGAGATATAGAAGAAAACCTCGCGGCTTCTTTTTTTGGCAGCAGGAGAGCATCTTTTGCCCGTGCTGTCCGCGGCGAAACTTTGCTGCAGAACGCTACGCCTCATTTTAAAAGATCGCTTCTTGCGATGTATTTTCCGTGGCAGACCGGAGGAGTCGGAGGAGTTCTTTTCTCTTCAGATAACATAAACAATAATTTTGGTTTCGGCATTAATCAAACTTATATGCTGAATACCGACGGTGATATTCTGGCTCATGCCGATTTTTCTTTTGTCAGAAACGAAACGAATATCGCCGACCTTGATTTTATCCGCGCGATTTTTGAAACATCAAATCAAAGCAGACAGCAGCTTATAGAAACAAATTTCGGCGTCAGTAAATCTGAGTTTGACGCGATAAATAAAGGAATAATAGGAGCTGTTTTTAACCGGGTTAAAAATTTTCTGCAGCCTGTTATCAGCCGAATCTCCGCGCTTCTTGCGGGAATAAATGATAAACCAAACGAAAAAACCAATGACGGAAAAGTTTTGCAGTTTGTCGCGTTTACAAAATTAGATACCGCGGGCGCTGTTATTATAACAAGCATCGAATACGATAAAGTGTTTCAGGGAATAATCGCCACTACACGGCGTAATATTTATTTAACTATAGCTGTTTTGTGCATATCGATTATATTCATCTGGTTCTTTTCTAAAACAATTTCAATTCCGCTTAAATCTCTTGCCGAAGCCGCGAAAGGAATCGAAGGCGGCAAATTCAATGTTGATCTTGAATCCAGGAGCCGCGATGAAATCGGAGTTTTGAATAACAGTTTTAAGAAGATGTGTTCGGCTCTGCATATTTTCGGAAGATTTACAAACAAAGAAATCGCTGTAAAAGCGATGCGGGGCGAAATCAAACCCGGCGGACTTCCGAAACATGGAACTGTTTTCTTCTCCGATATCCGGGATTTTACCGCCAAGTCGGAAAATTTTACAAAACAATTCGGAAGCGGAGCTTCGGATAAAATCGTTTTTTGGCTTAACGAATATTTTACGCAGATGGTTGAATGCGTGGAAAAAACAAACGGCGTTGTAGATAAATTTATCGGCGATGCTGTAATGGCTCACTGGGGAACAGCTTACACTGACGGAAGCCCGCGCAAAGACGCTTTCAACTGCGTTAAAGCCGCGCTTATGATGCGAAAGGCGCTCTATTACATGAACGCGAAACGCAAAAAAGGCGATCATGCAAATCCCATGATTCGAATCGGCTGCGGAATTAATTCCGGCATTGTTACGGCGGGACAGCTTGGGAGCGATATGCGCATGGAGTATACGGTTATCGGCGATCCTGTAAATCTCGCTTCCCGCATCGAAGCGCTGACAAAACCGTTAGGCGTGGATATTTTAATTTCTGAAGATACATGGAATCTTGTCGGTGATAAATTTATTACCGAAGAAATGCCTTCTGTAACCGTTAAAGGAAAAGAAAGACCTGTGCGGATTTTCGCGGTTGTTAATTTTTACGGAGAATTAAAAGGACCGCAGTCTTTAAACGAAGTAAGATCGCTTCTAGGCATTGAACCTCCGAATATTGATGATGTTGATGTTAATGCCGACGAGAAAAAATATAAAATCGGAGAGGATTCGAAAAAATAATGAGAGCCGGAAAATTAAAAGGCCTTGATATATTTATAATTATTTTATTTCTCTCCGGAGCTCTTATCAGCCTTGATATGTTCAGGCGCGATCTTCTGCACACATTTAATTTACAAAATGTTGAACCTGTTGGAACCGTAATCGTTAAACGAAACACGGTTCAGCGGCGTTTATCCGACAGAGTGGTGTGGGACAGGCTAGCACGCGAATCGCCTGTTTATGTGGGAGATTTAATCCGCGTCGCAGATGTATCCGCGGCGACTTTGAATATTCGGAATAACAGCATAAATTTGGAAGAGAACACTCTTGTTCGCATAACGCTTTCTGCCGACGGCGAAAGTTTTCAAATTCAATTAAGCCAGGGAAGCATCGCCGTTTTTTCGGAAGAAGGCGCCGGAAAAATTACGCTTGACATCGGAGGAAGGCAGGTTAATGTCGAACCCGGCACTGTGACAAGCGCGGCTGTTTCCGAAAACAGTCAGCCTGTTATACGTGTCGCGGAAAGCATCGAACAGTATAAACGGGAAAACGCTGGGATTGCACGTGACGCTCCGGCGCCGCGGCTTGTAAGTCCTGCCGCAAACAGCCTTATCCGTTATCAGGAAAAAATTCCCGCGATGAATTATCAATGGACAGCGATCGAAGAAGCTGTCTCTTATGTTTTAGAAGTAAGCGGCACTCCGGATTTCTTAAACACGCGGGTCAGAAGAAATATTACCGCCGCTTCATTGACGGATTCAAGCCTTGATGAAGGAGTCTGGTTTTGGCGCGTAACGCCTGTTTTTTCTTCTGCGTATATCGGAAATGTAAATCGGTCAACGACGGGATTTTTCTCGATAGAAAAAACCGCGGAAAATATAGATACCTCAAAAAGTTTATCGGAATGGCTCGCCGAAGAAGCTCCTTCAACGGAACTGCCTCCGCAGATACCGGCGGATATTATTCCCGCTTATCTTGCTTTGCCGGAACCCGAGCCTGAACCAGAGCCTGAGCCGGAACCCGAACCGATACCTCCTCCTCCTCCGGTGATTCCTGTGCAGCCGCCTGCTCCTCCGCCAAGACTCGCGTCTCCTCAAAATATGCGTCCTGCAAGAAACGCAGCCGTTACTCACTCGCAATTGCTGTCTCAAAGAAACGTGTCATTTACATGGTCGCCGGTGCAGGGAGCAAACTCATATGTGTTTGTATTATATCAGCTAACGCCGTCGGGAAGGCGGCAGGTTGTACGAACGACCACGGCGTCAACAAATTATACAATAACCGATTTGCGTCTGCTTGACAGGGGAACTTTTATCTGGCAGGTCGAACCTGTAAATATTCAGCGCGGAGTAACAGAGCGCCGCGGAACAGTAACAGAAAATTTATTTACGATTGACTTCCAGATTCCGACTCCGGTAATAATTGAAGATACGGGAATTTTATATGGCAATTAAAAATTCCCTATCTATAAAAATAATTTTTATATTAATCATGTTAGCTGCAATTTATTCCGGCGCGGCAGCGCAGGAAGATGCGCGTCTTACTCAGAGATTTTCATGGGTCGGAGGCGAATATGCTTTGCGTTACGAAGTTATTTTTGAAAGGATAGAAAACGGCGTTAACATATTCGCGCTGAGGGAATTTACGGTTTCTCATTATATCGAAGTAAGCCTTCATCCCGGCGAGTACAGATTTCGCGTAATACCCTACGATATCCTTGACAGACCCGCGCAGGGAAGCGATTGGAGATATATCGAAATTTTAAGAATACCCGAACCTGAAACCGAAGAAGAAATTTTTTCGGAGCCGCACGAACCGCACGAACCATATGAACCGGAACAAGTGATAGTACAGGAAGAAGAAGAAATTTACACGGAATCGGAGCCCGAGCCGGAACCCGTAACGCCGTTCTGGGAAATATTTGACGATTTAGAAAAGACGATTACAAGTTTCGGCACACAAATAGCAATAATGCTTCCGTATTACGGAGAAGCGTTTGCGCCTAACGCTCTGTCAATGGGATTCGGTTTGACAATGAGTATAACGTTCCTGATCCCTGCGAATATTTATATAGGACCGGAAGCTACAGTCTTTATGAACACAGGCGATGAAATTTTCGCCGCGGCGGGATTAAAACTGCTTGTAATGAAATGGATGGCAAACGAAAGATCCGCGTTAGGATTTAAAATCGGCGCGTATTATCCCGCTATATACTCGGGGGAAAGCAATATTATCGCAAGCGCGGGGTTATCATATCATTGGCGGTTATTAAACAGGGTTGTGTTTGAAATCGGAGTAGATTTCTTCCATATCTTTGAAGATCCTTCGAGCGGTTCGATACGTCCCTGGCTCGGTCTAAGTTATCATTTTTAATTAATGACGGAATTTAACGCATAGACCGCAATGTTATATAAACCGTGAGCGATCGCAATTCCGTGAAAAGAATTGTACCTTAAAAACATAAACCCGAGTATTGAACCGCCGATAAAAGCGTTTATAAAACTCCACGGACCGCCTGAGATATGACAGATCGAAAAAAGCGCCGCAGACAAAACAAGCGCGGAAGTTACGTTTAAATTTAATTCATCTCTGTTTGTTAAAAGATAATAGCGGAAATAACTTTCTTCCAGATACGCGAAAATTAAACACGAGAAGCAAAGAGCTGTCCAGTCAAAGATTGATGAAGGCGCGGTAAAAGCATAAGTTGAATTTACGTTTATGAATGAGGCGGTAAAGGCAACTGATAAACCTGTTATCAAAAGACACGGCAGTGTAATTAGCGCGGCTTTCATGTCTTTTTTGCCTAAACCGATAATCCAAATATCAATCTTTCCCGCTTTTAAAATTATGTGCCAGATTAAAGCAAGCGATGGTATGTAATAAAAAAATATTTTTAATAATTCAGCCTTTAGCGAAAAAAAGGTTCCATCGGAAGGAACGCCTGTTAAAAGCCCCGCTGATCTTGATAAAAAAATGAGAATAAACAGAATTAAAGCTTCAATATGTATACCCATAATAATATTTTTGTATTATAATAAAAATAAAGAAATTGATCGAGGAGATATATTGGCTGCCGGTATTTTAATTTTTGCCGCTTTTCTCTTGTTTGTTTTTCTTCTGGTTTATTTCAATAAAGAAAAATCAGGGAACTGGATTCAATTTTTTGCCAAAGGAAAAGACGCGGGATTTACAATCAAGGATATGGAGCAGCTTCGCCGTCTTGTCTCAAACTGCAATATCAAAGACCCCATGATAATATTCAAATCTCAAAAACAATTCGAGATTGTTATACGCTCCATGGTTAACGCCGTGCGCATGTCCGGAGAACGCGACGATCCTATGATGCAGCTTTTTCTTTCCAAGATGTTCGATTATTACAAAAGAATCGAAATGGAAGCGACCGAGAGCAAATCCAGAATCACCAATTCACGGCAAATCAGCGAGGGGCAGATTTTACGCGTGCTGGTTGCGGGAACAGGAGTTTTTAAATCCGAGGTTGTAAAAAATTTCGGAAACTATTTAACAATCTCGCGTCCTGTAAATTCAAAATCAGCCGCTTCCATTCAATGGTACGGCGTAAAAATTTCGATTTATTTCTGGCGCGAAGACGATGCCGGTTATGTTTTTGATACCGAAGTAATTGACGAGATTTATTCCAAGGGAATTTCATCGCTCAAGGTTGATCATACCGATTCGCTTTTCAGAACGCAGAAAAGAAAATCGATGCGCGTTAAATTTAAAAAAGCGGCATTTTTATATCTTGTTAAAGATACCGAAAATCCGCACAAGCTAGAAAAATCTCCGGGTCTCAGATGCATGCTCGAAGACATATCCGACTCGGGCTGTGCGTTCAGGGTTTTAGGGCAAGTTTCTGTCGGGATGCGTTTTAAGCTTCAGTTTTCGCTTGATAAAATTCCTATATGTATGCCTGCGACAGTGCGCTCAACCGATTATAATCAGGGATCAAATATTTCGATTGTTCATATGGAAGCTGATCCTCTTCCGATCGGCGTTCGTAACCATATTCTCTGTGAAGTATTTAATTTATTACCGGAAGATGATGAAGATGAACTTCCGTTCCGGGTGCTGGAAGAAGAAGCCGACAGCGCGGCTTCCGTTCAAAAGGAAAAAATAAATACGGCGGAGGCGGTAAATGGTTAAAAAAAATTATTTTATTTTACTTTTATTTTTTCTGGCTTCGTATGTTTATTCTCAAAATGATCAAAGGGCTGATTCTCCTGCTCTCAATGAAAATAATTTTACCGGCGCGGCGGAACAGGTCTTTGAAGCGGAAATTAATATTGCGGAAATTAACGATACCGAAGTTTTATGGAAGAATTTATTAATAAACTCCGATACGGGAGAAATCGCGGAAATTTTAATTAAGCTCGGTAAACTGGGGAAAGGAAACAGACAAGTTATAGACAACTTGAATAATTATTTAATATCGATGAATTTATCGTACAGATCGGGCACGCATATTCATTATATTGTTGTGTCCGCGTGTATTTCGGCGATTATGGAGTTAGGTGACAGTTCTTCATATCAGGCTTTATTTTCGGCTATCGGCGCCGGTTACCCCGAAGTTATTTCGTCGGAAGCGTTCGGCGCGCTCGAGGTTATTCCCGGCAATCTGCATCAATTTATATTGAATGTTCTTTGGAATAATCCGCCGGATGAAAAATTCGCCGCCTTCAGAATTGCAGATAACACTGCGCGTTTTAATATTTCCGAGCGCGGACAGGTCGCCGAACTTGCGCTGGAGCAGGCGTTATCTGCAACAGAAGAAAATATAAATTTAAACGCGATGCGCTATGCCGCGGTTTTAACGCTGACTCAGCTTCGCTGGACACGCGCAAGTTCGCTCGCGATAAGGCATTATTACCGGATTCAAACGGAACTGTTTCAGAACGCTGTTCACAAAGACCGTCTTATAGAAGCGATTGATTGTCTTGGAGCTGTCGGGGATTCGCAGGCTGCTTTAGTGCTAGGTCTTCAGCTTGGTTTAATCAATGCAAGAGCCGAAAACACAGGTTCTTATGATGACGATATTACTTTGGCAATTGTCCGGGCTCTCGGACAAATAGGCGATAACGCCGCTTTTGATCATCTGCTTTATGTAGGAAATTTGTCGTACGGAGAGGACATAAAAGCCGCGGCAAGGGAGGCGATCGGCAACCTTAGATGGGGCCGGTAAATAATTTGCGGTTTACTCCTGTTATATGCGCCGCCACCGGAGCGGTTTTGGGTTTTTACCCGCTTTTCCGCGCACCGCCCGAAGTAACAATTTTTATTTTAATATTTTTATTGATAATCTTAAGTTTTTTCCGCGTTCTTTCTTTTCTTGATCCTCAATCGCGGAATTTGCAGCTAACGGCATTATGCAGCCTTGTTTTTACGGCGGGGCTTTGTATCGGCGTTTCGGCGGCAAACGCCGGACGCGGTGAAATAAATTTCGGCATGAACGAACAGAACATCACCGCTGTCGAAGGCGTGCTTTTGGAAGATCCGAGAATTGTATCAAGCGGAAGCGCGATGGTTACTCTGTCTCTTCGGAGAAGCTCAGGCAGTGACGGATTGCGCGTAAGCGGCACGGGAGAATTAGTTGTTTTTTTTCCGCAGTTAAACGCGCAGACGATTAAACAATTTGGACGCGGCGCATCGGTTTACGCCGAAGGATCTTTGCGTTCAGGAAACAGAGGACTAACATTCAGCGCAAAATCCCTGCATGTTTTAAAACCTGCGCCGGCAATCGAAAGAATGCGGACTAATATCAGGTTGAATTTGATCGCTCGGTTCGAAAAAGAAACATGGGGAGGACTCGCGCTTGCTTTGCTGCTCGGGATAAGAGACAATCTTGATTCCGAGCTTACCGCCGTTTACAGAGACGCCGGGCTTTCATACATTTTATCGCTTTCGGGAATGCATCTTGCAATTATTACCGCGTTAATCGCGTTTCTATTAAAAAAACCGCTGGGATTAAAAATATCCGTAATAATAAGCGCTGTAATCATAATTTTATACTGCCTGCTTGTAGGACCTTCTCCGAGCCTTATCCGATCCGCGATAATGTATCTGTTAGGTGTCATGGCAGTGCTTGGAGCTCTTCCTAAAAAGGCGCTGTATGTTCTTGCGTTATCGTTTTTAATACAAATTATTATAACTCCGCAGGCAGGTAATTCACTATCGTTTATTTTATCGTATCTGGCGCTGGCAGGAATTTTAATAATAGGAAAATCACTGGCGTCGATTTTCGGCGGTATAGTTCCCGAATTTATTTTACAGCCGGTTTCCGCTTCGTGCGGCGCGTTTCTGGCGACAGCCGGTGTATGCGCTTTCGCCTTTGGAAT
>JGI24695J34938_10002176_pt1 | contig 15288 bp, 13 predicted proteins | sample TergutCo191P3_FD_34938 | JGI IMG/M metagenome (IMG submission 34938) | reverse complement strand
TAAATTCATTTCTTAATTGTAATTTTTCACCACTCATATTTTTCACTTCCAAAAGTTATAAAAATTAAACCACTGCTCCGGATATTCACGAACCACCGCCTCCAATTTTTTCACAAATGCACGTGTTAAGTGCTCTGCCTTCTCTCGTTTGGATAATGTGCCGGCATCTTCTAAAGAGATAGGTTGTACATAAACCCGATATTTTGATACCGACTTTTTCAACACAAAAATGGCAATGACAGGTACGTCAAAATGGGCGGCGAGGGTAAATGCTCCAATCGGAAAATCTGCTTTTCCAGACAGAAAATCGCACTCCACGCTTTTGGCACTTCCAAAAATTCGATCGCAGGGCATACTTACCGCTTCTCCTGCAGATAATACTTCGTTAACGACAAAAATATGAGACATATCGCCAAAAACAGGAATAATGGAAACATTATTAAGATTAAACAATTTCAGTCTGTTTTCCATAATTTCTTTTGTCTCACCACCAAATACTAAAGCGTTAATTCGTTTTTTATTTTGTCTCATTAAATATCCACACAACTCCAAATTGCCTACATGAGAGTTTGCAATAATGAAACCCTTTTCGTTTTCTAATAATTTGTAAAACTCCTCATTTCCTGTAATTTCCATTTGAAAGAAATTTCTTCTTCCAGCATAAACAGCAAAACGGTCAAGCATGCACTGTCCAAAGATAAAATGGTTTTGGTAGGTTTTAAAGAATGCTTTTACCGGAGAATAGTGAAACTGTTTTCTAAAATATCTGTAAATGGACGAAAATCCTTTTCTGCCAAACAGCATATAAAACGGAACGACAAGCGCCAAAATCACATAGCCGACTGTTACATTGGTGAAGTGGAACAAAAACAACAATGCTTTTTGTCCCAGTGTTTTACCACCTGTAACGCCGTTCCATTCGGGAGATCTTTGGGTTGAGACATGAGACATGAGATTTAAGATTTTAGCATTTTAGGGCTTTGAATAGGTCCCAACACCACCTACACTTCGTGATACTTCCTCAAGTTGGGTTCCATCTAATTTTGTTTTATAATTTATAAAATCCACAAAGGAATTGCTTTCACTATAGGGATCATCAGGATCATCTTTCACTCTGTAAAGACTGCTTTGTACGGTGAAGAATACACAATCGTCTTCAACCTTCCAAATACTCTTCAAGTAGTTGGAAAGAAACGATGGTAGTATTTCACACTTATATAGTAATTTCATTTTGCTTCCATCAGGTTGGGCTTTATATAACCCGCTCACATTACCCATAGAGCCAATAAAATAGATCCAGCCGTCAGCTATGATCTTCTCTTTTATATTTTTAAAAAAATCTGTCATTGTTTATTATATTTTATAAAGCCTCACATCTTGGTTTCTATATAATCATAGAATTGTCCTAAAGTCAGCACACCTGTCATCTCTTCCGGTTTGATTTTAAAACCAAAATGACGCTCAACGATTACTACAATATCCACAAAATCAAGGCTATCTATGCCTAAATCTTCTTTCAGCAAAGCCTCTGAGTTGATTTTTTCTTCTTCTATTTCAATCTCTTCGATTAAGAAAGTGTTTACAATTTCTACGATTTCTGCTTTTGTCATATTTTTTTAATTATTAATGCGCTGTTAGTTCCTCCAAATCCAAAAGAGTTGGAAAGGAAGGTGTTAATATTTTTATCTATACGTTTATCGGCAATGTTTAGTTTTGCTGAAAATTCATCTGGAGTTTCAAAGTTGATGTTTGGGGCAATGAACGAGTTGTGCATCATCAGCAAAGAGTAAACAATTTCGCTGGCGCCTGCCATCCAGCACTCGTGCCCGGTCATAGATTTTGTTGAACTAATAGGAGGGCGATGTTCTCCAAACGCTTTATTCAACGCAATTGCCTCATACATATCTCCTTGTGGAGTGGAAGTGGCATGAGCGTTAATGTAGTCAATCTCAGCAGCAGAGAGTTTTGCATCCATCAATGCACGGTTCATCGCAATAAGGCAACCCAAATCGCTGGGCTGAGAAATATTCGCGCCGTTTGAAGATACGCCATAACCGATAATCTCACCCAAGATAGGCGCTCCGCGCTTTACCGCGTGTTCATATTCTTCCAAAATAAGGCTTGCTGCGCCGCCGCTCGGAATTAAACCATCTCTGGCGGCATCAAAAGGTCGCGAGGATTTTTCCGGTTCATCCATCCGAATTGAAAAAGCGCCTAACGCATCAAAACTTCCCATAGAGTACGGGTTGGTTTCCTGCGCGCCGCCGCACAACACTAAATCTTGCATTCCATTCTGAATAAACATATAGCCTAATCCAATAGCATGAGAGCCGCTGGCGCAAGCTGCGCTAATCGTCATATTCACGCCTCTCAACTTGAAAATGGTAGAGAGATTCATAGTTACCGTAGAGTTCATGGATTGGAAAATGGCGCCTGAACCCAGCAAGGAGGTATCCCTCTTTTCACGAATAATTTCGTGCGCCTCAATCACCGCCTTAGCCGATGAATCGTTACCATAGAAGATGCCCATTTCGTTTTCTTCCAGATAATCTATATCAATTTTAGCATTCTTCAAAGCTTCTACTGTTGCCATGTATGCAAATTCACCCTCTTCGGCTAAACAGATACGCAAACGCCTGTCTAATAATCCTTTTAGAGCCGGACGTTCTACGATTCCCGTAAGCAATGATCTATAACCGAACTCTTTACGAATCTCTTCAATGCCAATGCCCGATTTTCCTTCGTACAACGACTTTGTTACTTCTTCTAAATTCTTGCCTATGCAAGAGTAAATTCCTAAACCTGTGATAACTACTCTTCTCATATTACAGCCCTCCAGAGATTGAAATTACTTGTCCTGTAACATATTCTGCATTTTCAGATGCAAGAAAGCCAACAAGTTCCGCCACTTCTTCTGCTTTTCCAAAACGTCCCATAGGAACAATTTTTTTTAACTCCTCCTGATTAAGATCTTGGGTCATATCAGTTTCGATAAATCCTGGAGCCACCGCATTAACCGTAACTTTCTTCTTGGCAGTTTCGAGCGCAAGAGCCTTAGTCATACCGATAACACCTGCTTTCGCAGCTGCATAATTGGTTTGTCCTGCCATTCCATTAATGCCCGAAATAGAGACAATATTTATGATTCGTCCAAATTTCTTAGTCATCATATATTTCACCAAAACACGTGTCGTGTAAAATGTTCCATTCAGACTGGTATCAAGTACATTGTTCCATTCATTGTCTGACATCCAAAACATTAAATTATCCTTTCTTATACCTGCATTATTTACTAAAACAGCAATATAATCTTCTGTATGTGTAAGTTGCCACTCTGATAAAACTTTATCAACAGCATCTCCGTCTGCCACGTTAAACGAAAGCAACTCAGCAGCGCCACCGTTCGCTTCTATTTGTTGTTTTGTTTCTTCCGCAGCTTCTTGATTAGATTGATAATTCACTAAAACAGAATAGCCCATTGCTGACAATTTCAAGCATATTGCCCGACCGATACCTCTTGACCCGCCTGTTACCAACGCATATTTCATNACTTACAATAATTAAGTTTCTTATTCATCAAATAGTACTTCATTTGCTCTATTTCCCTGTATTTGGGTGTGTCATCCGAAAAAACAGGAAAAAAAGCCCTGATTTCTTCATAGATAGCACGTGTCTGTTCCGATAGTTTTTCCTGAATTTTTAGACAGTCAATAGCTTGTGCTAATGCCATAAAATGGATTGACATAACCTGATACGAGTTTTCAATCACTGTTTTTGTTATCAATGCCGAATTCGTTCCCATGCTTACAACATCTTGATTGTCATTATTATTAGGAATACTGTGAATTGACATTGGATTGGACAACATTTGACACTCTGCGGTAGTCGATGTTGCCGTAAATTGCGAAGCCTGTAAACCGTAGTTTAGCCCCAGCACGCCCAAATTGAGAAACGGTGGAAGGATCCCGTTAATGCGATCATGGCACAAATAATTCAATTGGCGCTCCGCTAACATGGTTAATTTTGTTATGGCAATCTTCACTTTATCCATTTCCAATGAAACATAATCGCCATGAAAATTTCCTCCGTGGTACACATTTTGGGTTTCCGGATCAATGATGGGGTTATCGCAAGAAGAGTTTATTTCATCTATCAGAATGGTAATAGCATTTTTCAAGGTGTCGAAAACAGGACCCAGAATTTGAGGAACACAACGTAAAGAATAGTATGCTTGTACTTTATGTCCAAAAGTTTTCGCGTCATTCTGTTTGCCGTTATAAAGTTCGTTTTCTCGTTTACGGATACAGTGGCTACCCTGAGAAATTTCGCGCATGATGCGTGCCACTTCCAACTGTCCTTCGTGATGTTTTGTTTTATTGAGCGCTTCAGCCATTAGGTCATCATAAGAGGAAGCGATTTCGTTCATTATGACGGAAGCAAGGATTGCCCAATCGAGTAAACGTTTGGCGTAGATTAAATTAACCAACCCAATGCCGGTCATTACGGAAGTTCCGTTTGTTACTGCCAGTCCTTCACGCAGGTGAATGGTAAAAGGTTTTAGTTGCTCTTTTTCAAGTACTTCTTTTGTGTTTTGTCTTTCACCCAGGTAATACACTTCGCCCTCTCCAATCAGTGTCAGTGCGATGTGCGCTAACTGCACCAAATCGCCGCTGGCGCCTACGCTACCATGTTCAGGGACAACAGGAAATATTCCTCTGTTAATAAATTCGATCAGTAACTTTGCCAAATCGGGATGGATACCTGATTTCGCCTGTACGAAAGTACCTAAACGCGCCAACATAGCCGCTTTGACATACAAACTCGGTAATGGATTTCCTGCACCGGTGGAGTGACTTCTTATGATATTGTATTGAAGCGCGGTAAGCGCTTCATCATCCACACGATACTGTGCCATAGGACCAAAGCCGGTATTGATTCCATAAATAATTTTGTCGGAAGTAAATTGTTTCAGAAAATCAAAACAGTTTTTTATTTGAAATTCAACTTCTTTCGATAATGAAATCGTGTAATTACCAAACAAAATACTTTCAACATCTTCAATTTTTAAAGTTTGGTTAATCGTAATCATAAAAGTTTTTCCTATTCAATCTCCTTTATTGGTTTATACTAATTGTGTTTGTTTTTTTAAAAAGTGCAAAATAACATAAAATCTTCAAATTTTCCACAGAAAGTGTACAAAATTTCAGAAAAAAAGCCCCACCACATTCATGGTAAGGCTTCATTTAATAACTCACAGTTGCAGTAAAGTATTACACTGCGAAGCCCAAGTTTTTGTATTCTTCCACAATGTTTCTCACATCGTCGGAAGAGAGGCGACCATATACTTTGTCGCCCACAAGCACCACCGGAGCAAGCCCACAAGCGCCTACGCAACGCAGGGAGGCTAAGGAGAATAAACCGTCGGTACCAGTTTCTCCTACATTAAGTCCCAATAAGTGCTTAAATTCGTCGAGGATGCGCTCTGCGCCACGCACGTAGCATGCCGTTCCCATGCAGATGGAAATGGGGTAACGTCCTTTGGGAATCATGGTGAAGAAAGAGTAGAACGATACTACGCCATACACTTTCGCGGTTGGAATGCCCAACTCCTGTGCAATTACTTCTTGCGCCTCTGCAGGAAGATAGCCTAAATAGTCTTGCGTTTTATGCAATACATTAATCAACTCCCCAGGGTTGTTATGGAACGACTTGCAAATCTCTTCGATTTTCGTTCTTGTTTTTTGACTGATTTGTATTTTAACGGACATTTTTTTTTATTTAAAGATTTAAAGATTTAAAGATTTAAGGATTTAACCCAGTTTAATTTCAATAACTTTTGCTTTATCAAAGTAGTGGGTATGGAGCAGTTCGTGGGATTTGTGTCCGCACGGTTCGCCCAAAAATTCTTTGTAAATAGCTTGCACGGATGGGTTTTCGTGAGATTTACGGATCGGCATGTTGCGGTCGGCTTCGTAAATGGCTTCCCAACGGGCTTTGATAATATCGCTGTTGCCGTGGTGCAACGGCTGTCCGCCACCATCAATACAACCACCCGGACACGCCATCACCTCAATAGCATGGAATTGCGATTTGCCTTCTTTAATCTCGTTCAACAACTTGCGTGCGTTGCTCAATCCGTGTGCAATGCCAATGTTGAGTTTCAATCCGTCCACATCAATAGTGGCAGAACGAACGCCCTCTAAGCCACGAAGTTCCGTAAAGTCAATTTTGGGAAGTTGTTTTTTAGTAATCACTTCGTATGCGGTTCTCACTGCTGCTTCAATCACGCCGCCGGTGGTTCCGAAGATCACAGCCGCACCGGTAGATTCGCCCAACGGAGAATCGAAAGGCGTTTCTTCCAATGAGTTAAAGTCAATATTTGCCTGTTTTATTAAGGTGGCTAATTCTCTTGTTGAAATAGAATAGTCCACTTCAGGATTTCCGTTTAATTTAAATTCCTCGCGACCACATTCATATTTCTTTGCCAAACAAGGCATTACAGAAACTACAACCATATCTTCGCGTTTTACACCAATTTTATTGGCGAAATAAGATTTGGCAATAGCGCCAAACATTTGTTGCGGAGATTTTGCCGTTGACGGAATCTCTTTTAATTCAGGGAAGTGATATTCAAAGAAGTTTACCCATGCCGGACAACAAGAGGTTAACAACGGAAGTTTCACCTCTTTATCTCCGTTCAAATGGCGGGTTAATCTGCTAATCAACTCGGTACCTTCTTCCATAATGGTTAAGTCTGCACTCCAGTCGGTATCAAAAACATAGTTAAATCCAAGCGCTTTTAAGGCAGCGGTTAGTTTTCCGGTTACAATGGAGCCGGGTTTCAGTCCAAACTCTTCGCCAAGCGCCACGCGTACAGCGGGAGCCACTTGAACCACAACGGTTTTCTTTTCATCGGCAATAGCGCGAATAATTTTGGGAGTGTGATCCACTTCCACCAATGCGCCTACGGGGCAAACGGCAACGCACTGACCGCAGAACGTACAGGGCGAGTAGCTCAGTTTTTGGTTGAAAGCGGTAGAAACCACCGCCGGAAATCCGCGTTCAATAGCGGAAAGTGCGCCAACGGTTTGGAAGTCGTTACAAACGGTTTCACAGCGTCTGCACATTACGCATTTGTTCATATCACGCACGATAGAGGGCGACACCTCCACTTTGTAGCACGATTGTTCGCCTTGGAACGGGATGTCGCGCACACCAAAGCGGATTGCTAAATTTTGCAGTTCGCAGTTGCCGCTTTTGGCACACACCAAACAGTCTGCCGGGTGGTCGCTCAAGATCAGTTCCAATACTGTTCTGCGTGCATTAAGAACACGGATAGAGTTGGTTTTCACCACCATGCCTTCGGTACATTCGGTAACGCAAGCGGGCGCCAAATTACGTCTGCCCTCCACTTCAACTACACAAATACGGCAGCCGCCCGGTTTATTATGGATGTTCAATCCGGCTAATTCAAAATGACACAACGTAGGAATGTCAATTCCAATATTGTGAGCCGCTTTTAATATCGTTGTACCTTGAGATACTGATACTTCTCTATTATCTATGATTAAATTTATTTTGTCCATTATTTTTATTTTTTATTTGATTGATATTGCATTAAACTTACATTTTTCAATACATGCACCGCACTTGATACAAGTGTTTTGATTGATTTCGTGTGGCAGTTTCTTTTCACCTTTAATGGCGCCTACCGGACATGCGCGGGCGCATGCCGTACAACCAATACAAAGGTCTGGATCAATAACATAGCTTTTCAATGCTTTACATTGACCTGCGGGGCATTTCTTATCTGTTACGTGTGCCACGTACTCATTCCAGAAGTTTTCAATAGTAGAGAGGACAGGGTTGGGAGAGGTTTGTCCCAAACCGCAAAGTGCTGTATCTTTGATTACTTTGCTCAAGTTTTTCAACTGGTCAAGGTCTTCCATTTCGCCTTTGCCTTGGGTAATCTTGTCTAACAGTTCAAACAGCCGTTTGTTTCCGATGCGGCAGGGCGAACATTTTCCGCAAGACTCTTCTACGGTGAACTCCAAGTAGAATTTGGCTACCGACACCATACAGTCGTCTTCATCCATAACGATCATCCCTCCGGAGCCCATCATGGAGCCGGCGGCAATCAAGTTATCATAGTCAATAGGGGTATCTAAAAACTTCTCGGTTAAGCAGCCGCCTGAGGGACCGCCTGTTTGCACGGCTTTGAACTTTTTGCCGTCTTTAATGCCACCGCCAATTTCGTAAATCACTTCGCGGAGCGTAATGCCCATGGGGACTTCAATCAAGCCCACATTGTTAATTTTTCCTGCCAAAGCAAACACTTTCGTACCTTTCGATTTCTCGGTTCCGATAGCGGCAAACCATTCCCACCCTTTCAGAATAATGACGGGAATGTTGGCAAAAGTTTCCACGTTGTTCACGTTGGTCGGTTTTTTCAAATAGCCTTCCTGAGCGGGGAAAGGTGGTTTGAAGGTAGGTTCGCCGCGTTCTCCTTCCATAGAGTGGATGAGTGCGGTTTCTTCTCCGCAAACAAATGCGCCGGCGCCGTAGCGCAGTTCAATCTCGAAACTGAAATCTGTGCCGAAAATATTTTTGCCGAGCACGCCTGCTTCTTCGGCTTGTTTTATTGCCACCAACAAACGTTCAATAGCCAACGGATATTCGGCGCGGATGTAAATCAAACCTTTACTTGCACCGATACAGAAACCGTTGATTGCCATGGCTTCCAGTACGGAGTGCGGGTCGCCTTCCAAGATGGAGCGATCCATAAATGCGCCGGGGTCTCCTTCGTCGGCATTACAAACCACATATTTCTGATCTGCATGATTTTTGCTGGCAATTTCCCATTTCAATCCTGTAGGGAAACCGCCGCCGCCACGACCGCGCAATCCCGATTTCTTAATAGCTTCAATAGTAACTTGAGGATTATTGGTTTCCAGCACGGAAGCCAAAGCGGCGTATCCATCGCGGGCAATATATTCATTAATATTTTCAGGATTAATAAATCCGCAGTTGCGCAAGGCAATACGTAATTGTTTCTTATAGAAGCCCATGTGTTTTGAATCCGAAACATGCTCTTTATTGTCGGGATTTTGGTAGAGCAAACGGTTCACTTTTCTTCCTTTAACAATGTGTTCTTCAATAAGTTCGTTGCAATCTTCAGGTTTCACCCTTACATAGAATGTATTGTCGGGCAAGAGCTTTACGATAGGTCCCTGTTCGCAGAAGCCGAAGCAGCCGGTAGCGACCACTTGCACCTCATCTTGCAGTCCTTTTTCTCCAATAATTTGTGTTAGATTCTTTTTAACTTGCTCACTTTGCGATGCGTGACAGCCTGTCCCGCCGCAAACCAAAATGTGATATTTGTAATTTGCCATAATGATTTAGTATGATTTATTGTTCAACTTTTTCGTAATTAACAGGAATAATGCCTTCTAACATTTCGTTTCCGGCTAAATATTTCTCCACTAATTCTTCTGCTTTTAGTGGTGTGATATATCCAAATACCACAGGTTCTTGTCCGGGTTTTGTAACTTCCACGGTAGGTTCTGCGTAGCAGTATCCCATACATCCGGTTTGCGTAACCACTGCAGGGATTTTGCGTTTACTACACTCATTAATAATCACTTCCATTACCTGTTTGGCGCCGGAAGCAATACCGCAAGTAGCCATAGCCACTTTCACTTGAATTAAATTTTCAGTGTTTTCGCCTTGTTCACGAAGCGTAAGATTGGATTGAAGTTCTTCTCTTTTCTTCTTCAAATCCGCTAACGATTTAATTTTTTCCATATTAAATTTATTATTATTATGTTGATTATGATAAGCTTAATTATATTGGTTTAAAAAAGACAAGCGGTTGTTTATTGGTTCGCGAATTAATAAAATTTATTGAGATAAAAATCGATGAAAAAATAGTTTTTGAACACCTTCAAAAAAACGGTTAAGAAAAAGTTTAAGATGCTTTTTTTAGCATAAAATGCATCAAACACACAAACTCAAACTTTTTCTTAAGCGATTTTGTCAACATTTTTTTCAATCTCAATAATTTTACTATCATTGCCAACTTTTTTTATAGAGAATGATTAACCCATTGTTTAAAACACTGCTCCTTGCTATAGCATTATTATTTTCTTTTGAAACTGCAAATTGTCAAGAAATTCAAAAAATTGAAGAAAACTATCTGAATAGATTGCTTGAAAATTATAAAAAGCAAGCATCAAGGAGTTTTCATAAAGGACGCTACTTAATCATTACACCATCGGGATTTGAACAAACATTGGAATATTTTGCCAATTATAAACGCAACATCGGATTTGACGTGCAAATCGTGAATACAAAAACTATTGGTAAAACCTCTAAATTGATCAAAACCTACATTCAAAATCAATACAATAAAACTTCTACAAGACCTGATTATATTTTGTTGGTAGGCGATGTGGACAGCATTCCGGCACACAGCGGAAACAGTTCGGGAAAAGTGAAAACTGACCCGATTAATGATTTGGGATACGCGCTTTTAGAGGGTAAAGATTTTCTCGCCGATGTTTTTATAGGTCGTTTTTCGGTAGCCAATGTCGAAGAACTGAAAAATATTATCAATAAAACGATATTTATGGAAGTAAATCTGCATCTTTTTGAAAAAAATGCCACATTTTTAGCAGGAGATGAAAAAAAAGGCGTTTGGAACAGAACTTACATGAAAAATTCGTTTAAGAACGGACATGAAGCTGCCATCTCAAACGGTTTTATCCCTTTGGGTTATAATTGCCAAAGACTGTATCAACCCAACAAAACAGCAGCGATAAAAGCGTTGAGTGACAATACATTGTTTTTTTCTTATGCCGGACATGGCACATTCTTTACCTTGGCAGGAAAATCGTTCGAAATTGGCAATAAAGAGATATTAGCAGCCACCAATACCGTTTTTCCTTTTGTTTTTTCTTTTTCCTGCAAAACCGGATGTTTTACTCAAACTTCTATTGGTGAGTATTTTATACGAGCAAAAAACAAAGGGGGCGTTGCTTTTTTCGGCGCTTCTGTAAATTCTCACACCAATACAGATATCATTATCCAAAAAAGAATATTTGGCGATGCTTTTACACAAAACATACGCCAACTCTCTCCCATGATCAATCAGGGAATGAGGCAGTTTGCTTCCGCAGTAGGCATTAGAAAAAAAATAAAGGAGATGTTTTTAAAAGCCTATAATTTGTTAGGTGACCCATCGCTTGACATAAGAGGCTTATTTGCCTCCACCAAAAACAACGATAGAATTATTAATCCTGCCCTGTTCAGTGTTTTCTCAAACCCGCTGAAAAACGACTTTTCTTTAGCTTATACTCTTGAAAAAGAAAGTATTGTGCAAATAGATATTTACAACACTTTGGGAGAACATGTAAAAAATATCATACAACTCTCAAAACAAAAATCAGGAGTCTATTATTATAATTTTTCATTAAAAGACTTGCCTTCAGGAGTGTATGAGTTGGTCTACAAAGACTCTTCCCAAAGCATGGCGACTCAGGTAAAAATTGAATAATAGAAGAATATTCTACGCCTTCTTCAAATAAAATATTCTCCTTGCAATACCGTTATTTTCAGGTGAATCTGTTCAAATCCTCTTTCCTGTTTTCGTTCTTTTTTTTACCCTTGATGATTTTTGCACAAAACCAAAAATCAGGCTCTTGGACGATTGATTCTTCAACTTATCAGGTAGATGCTTTATCTTGCCATCCCAACTCTTTTCAACTTACCGGAATTGATGCCGAAGATTACAGTTTCGACTGGGTTACTTCTACTTTACGCATTTTCAATAAAAATGTGTATGGAAAAACAGTTTTTTTTACATTTCGAACTTTTTCTATCAATTTTTCGCAAAAACATCAAAGAAAATCTACTGATTTAATTTTTCAAAAGGGAAGTGTATATCGTCCGCAGGTGGGCATTTCGTCTGCAAATTCTTGGTTAGCAGGAGAAGAGGGTATGCCTTTGTATGCCACAGGCTCTATTGCTCGCGGTGTAACCATTGGCACAAATCAGGATTTTGTGCTTAATTCCGCCATGAATTTGCAAATTTCAGGTTTTTTGGCAAAAGATTTGGAAATTCAGGCAAATATTACCGACAAAAACATTCCCATGCAGCCTGAAGGAAATACCCGCGTAATTCAGGATTTCAATAAAATATTTATTCATTTGAATTACAAGAATCAATGGATGATAAAAGGTGGCGATATTGATATTGTGAAACCGAATGGCTATTTTTTGGTGGCAAGCAGAAGATTGCTGGGCATGGAGGTAATTGCCAACAATTACGTAGGCAAAGATTCAGTCTATCGCTTGCAAAACAGCGCAGGCGGCGGAGTTGCCAAAGGAAAATATATACGCCAAAAACTAACGGTAACCAACGGGCTGCAAGGTCCTTACAAACTCACCGGCACAGACGGACAAGGCAACATCGTGATTCTATCGGGAAGCGAGCGGATATACATGGATAACAAATTACTTTCAAGAGGATTAGACCAAGATTATGTGATGGATTACAATACCGGTGAAATCACGTTCACCTCGCGCATCCTCGTTACTTCTGAGAAAGAATTTAATGTTGAATATCAATACTCCGACTTGGCTTATTCCCGATATTCATTATTCTCTTACAACGAATTTAGCAGTGAAAAATCTCCGAAATTAAACCTTAGAGTGAATTTTTTTCACGAACAGGATATGAAGAATCGCTCTATTCAGCCACAACTTTCAGATAGTATGATGCTGTTTCTCTCGCAGTTGGGAAATGCACCCAATGCGTATTTTCCCAAGGTGGATACTTCCGGTTTTTATCCCAATGAAATTCTTTACCAAAGAGTTGATACATTGTATAATGGAGAAAGTTACTCTATCTATCAATATTGCATTGATTCTGTACAGAAACTATATCGTGTTGGGTTCAGTTTCATAGGCTACAACAAAGGAAATTATGTTTTATCTGTGAATCAGGCTAATGGGCGTGTTTTTAAGTGGGTTGCACCGCAAAACGGAGTGCCGCAAGGCGATTACGAGCCGGTAATATTGCTTGCTCCCCCAACCCTTTCGCAAATGGGAACCATTGGCGCCGACTGGTTTGTTAAAGAAAACACAGGCTTCTCCACAGAGTTTGCATTTTCCAATCATGATAAAAATACTTTTTCACAAAAAAATAATGCAGAAAATGTAAGTTTTGGCTATATGCTCCATTTTTTTCACAAAAACCCCATAAAATCGAAGAAAAATGCAGAAAAACCTTGGTGGTTTTTTTCAAAAGTGAATGGAGAATATCAACATCAAAATTTTCAACCTGTTGAAAGCTATAGAGCGGTAGAATTTTATAAAGATTATAATTTACAGGGTGATTTTTCCCCGCAACATTCCGAATTGATGTTGAGTGCTGAAGCAGGTTTTATGCAGGAAGAAACAGGAGAAACATCCTACAAATTCAACTATTATTCTCGAGCCAAACAGTTGCAGGCAATTCGCAACGAGTTGATTTCAAACACAAAGAAAAAAGGTTTTCATTTTTCTACGCAAACCTCATTGTTGTTAACCCATGATACTTTGCAAAACACCAACTATTTCAGAACTTTCAACCTGTTTTCAAAAACTTTGAAGAAAATGGAACTTGGCGTTTATGAGCGATTTGAATACAACCGCTTTCAAAGTGCGGCGGCTCAAGAACTGTTGCCCAGCAGTTTTCGTTTTAACGAGGTTTTTATTTATGTAAAAAATAATGATTCTATTGATTATAAATACAATATAAAGTTAAAACATCTTCTTACGGACAAACCTCATCAAAACAGATTTTCTCAAGACAACTACGCGTATGAAGCAGAGGTTTCGTTTGAAATTACGAAACTGAAAAACAATACTTTTCGAGGAACAGCAACCTTTCGGAATACCCACCAGCGCAACTCTGCCCGACAGTTTTTTGCCGAAAATTTCTTTGTAGGAAGCGTGGAATACACCGGACGTTTTTTTAAAAACGCTTTATTTCTAAATACTTACTATGATGTTGGAAGCGGACTGGAGCAAAAGAAAATATTTACTTACCTAAAAGTTTCCGACGGTCAAGGCACGCACATTTGGATAGACTATAATGGCAACAGTATTGAGGAACTGAACGAATTTGAGATTGCATCTTTTCAAGATCAAGCCAATTACATTAAAGTTTGGATTACTTCCCCTGAGTACATTAACACTTATAATAACCAATTTACGCAAGTTATTCAGTTGCGTCCGGGCAATGTTTGGAGCAACAAAAAAGGGTTACGCAAGTTTTTATCTCGTTTCAGCAATGCAGCCACTTTGCGAATCGGGCAAAAAAACGCCTCCAAAGAGATGGGAAAAGCATTGAATCCGTTTCAGTTTAATTTAACAGATTCTGCACTCATCAGCAGTCAAGTTAATTTCAATAACAATCTATCATTTAATCAATTATCGCAATATTGGGGCATAGATTATATTTTCCGTTACACGCAAAACAAAAATATGCTTTACTATGGCATGGAAACCAGCTGTCTCAATATGCATCAAGGCAGCGTTCGAGGCAAACCGCATCAAAATGTTACTTTAAAAGTGGATTATATTTATTCGGACAAAAAGAACTTTTCTGCATTTTTTTCATCCAGAGACTACAATATTATCCATCATGATGTAACAAATTCTATTCGGGTGCAGCATAAAAACAACATTTTCTGGAGTATTTTTTACACCTTTCAGCAGAAAAATAACATTTCAGGATTAGAGCGCTTGAAAGCACACGACGCCGGCGCAGAATTTAGCTACCGCATCACAAATCGCGGAAACATCACCGCAAAAGTACAATATAAATACATTGATTTCAAGCCGGTAGGCAACGACAACCACACCCAGTCCACCGTAAGCTACGAGATGCTGGAGGGGTTGCAAAACGGCAACAACATTTTGTGGAATGTAGGGTTTCAGACTAACATTACCGAGTTCTTGCAGTTAGATTTGCGCTACGAGGGACGCTCCTCTGAAGGGGCAAAGACCGTGCACACGGGGGGGCTGCAGTTGAAGGCGTTTTTCTGATTTGATATAAATCCCAAGCGCTATTTCGTAAGTTAAATGACAGTATTATTAAAATTATTCAATCTCCCAAGTATCCCCACTATTCAACAAATCATCCACACATTTAATTTTGCTTTTGGCTTTGCAATCATCAATTTGTTGTTGTAGTAGAAATTCATACGTTGGGAAATCTGCGGAGCGGATTACGCCCAGCGC
>JGI24695J34938_10002174_pt1 | contig 15293 bp, 9 predicted proteins | sample TergutCo191P3_FD_34938 | JGI IMG/M metagenome (IMG submission 34938) | reverse complement strand
CGCCGGACGTGTTGGAGAAAAGGCCGTAGAAGTCGTCGCAGCCAAGGTAGTTTATCCATGGGTAGGGGGTGTCGGGGCGGGTGATTACGTATTCCCGCGAGTCGTCGTCNAAAAAGCCGTATTTCATNGNNTTCCTCCATTTTTGGGTACAGTATTCTCAAACATTGTACCCAAAACTTGGCTCCCGTTCCACCCTGCTGTAGCCACCACAGTCAACCGCCACGAAATTGCCGGTTTCCTACCATTCCCTTGGCTTGAAGCCCTTGGGTATCTCCAGCCGCATCGTGTCGCCGGTCTGCACTATTACGTACAGGCCGGCATCACGGGCAAGCCTCTTCTGGTCGTCGCCGAACACCGCCCCGGCTATTACCCCGAGCAGCCTGCGCCTGTCGTTCTTCCCGTCAAGAATCCCGCGGAGCGTTTCCAGCTTTTCAACGCAGTCCTCCTCGATGTCGCGCGCCCGCACCTTGCTCTTTACCTCGACGGCCACGATGGTCTGGCTGTTTTCCAGAAGCAGGTCAACCTCGACGCGGATCCTGCCGCTTTCGTCCTTTATCTTTCGCCTGGATGATACGCTGTCGAAACGGAGGCCCAGCTCGCCCAGGCGTTCCTCTACCCCCGGGACAACCAGATGCTCCACAATCTCGCCAAAAGTGTTGCTCATGCCGCCAACCTCGGACTTCATCGCCTTTAGCTGGCGGTCGGCCTTGTCCCATTTCTCCACGGATTCCTGCCACTTCTTTTCGAATAGCGCCCATTCCTCGCGACGTTTGGCGTCCGCCCGTTCGTTTTCCTCGCGACGCTTGGCCTCCTCCTCGCGACGCTTGGCCTCTGCCAGTTCGAGTTCCGCCCGTCGCCTGGCCTCCTCCTTCTCGTGCTCCCTACGCCATTCGGCCGCTTCCTGCAGGATTGCCCAGATTTTCTCCGGGGTAGCAGGGGTTTGTTCCGCAGTTGATGTCATTGCCATCGTTCTCACTCCTCAAGTTGAATATATTCCTGAAGCGTACCGCTGTCAAGAATCGCGTCGCACCAAAGATGCGCAAGACGCCACGCGCCTCTACATATACTTAAGGCGCGAAACAGCGAAATGCTTTAGTCCCCGTGAAAAAAAGACCGGCTGGACGCGAAAAATCCCGCTTTCCTTTGCCCCCAACCGCCCACGCTGTATCCCGCGCCGGTGGGCCTGCCGGATTCCCGCCATGGCGCAAATCTTTTTCGCCGCGGCGCCTGTCGCCCGCGCCATGGCCCCAGCCCCGCGGGCCACGGCGAATGTTTTATTTGCCGCGGCGGATGGGTTTTTCGCCGCGGCGCGGGCCGTGCGCGCCATGGCGCGGGTTGTTTTGGCCATGGCGGAAAAGTCCCGCGCCGCGGCGCGAACGGCGCCGGGGGCACGCGGGAAGGGTTTCGGGGTGGCCGGGGGGGCGCGGGGAGGGCCTGCAGGTGTCCGCGCCGCCGGCACGGCGGTATCCGCCGGATAGGGCGCGACGGGGCGGGCACGGCGTTATGCGATTATGGCCTGCGATGTTCCGCGCGCCGGACGCCATGCGGCGCGCAAAAAAAGCCCCCCGTTTCCGGGGGGCCGAAACAAAAAGAGCTTGCGATGAAGCCCGGCCAAAACCTTGGTCCAGGCTTCCCAAAACAGGTGGCGCCATGCGTCCGGGGAAGCCCCCGGATCCNCATGGAAGCCNACTTACGGAGCAGGTGCGGGCGATCTAAGTACCGAAAGCTCGGTGATCACAAAGGTGTTGTCAGCAACCGGGTTGTTTACCCTAATCCTGAAGCGGCCCCCGAAAGCACTGTCGGTAATGGCGGCTACATTGGCGTCGTCCATGTTAACCGTAACGGTAGTTCCCGCGGGTGTGATAGCTGGCGTGCCACCTATCATTTGCCCCGCCCAGGGACCACCAGACTGGACTTGAAGCATTACTTGGCCAGTACTACCACCGCCACCTTCGCCGTCGCCGGTCATTGTCACCCTCAGTATGTCGCCTACTTGGAAGCCACCGGCGCCGGGCACTAGGAAGTCCACGCCTTGCCAGCCATTTCCGGCTTCGTGAACAACCTGAAGCCCGGTTGGAACCACTGAGACTGTTGGGTTACCCGCACGCTGGAATGGCGCGGGAAGATCACCGGTGAGTACCCCCTCCGCACGATCCTCAAGCCAGTCTTCCAAATCGAACACCACGTCCGGGGCGGCGATGGCCACGGTTAACGTGTCGGATACGGCATCAGTAAGCGTCGATACGGCGGTAATCACAAGGTCTGTGCCAACGGCGCCCGTGACGGTCAGTATGCCGTCGTCAGTAATAGTTCCACCTATGGCCGTCCAAATCACAGTCTCGGTCGCTCCTTCTGGTTCCACCGTTACGGCAAGCGACCATACCTGGTTTGGTATCGGCACAAAAAGAGACGGCTCGATGGTAATACTTGACGGCGTAAAGGGAGGCGCGGCAAGGGCCACGACTACGGTCGCCGAAGCGTATACCGCGGTATCTGTCGCCGTGGCGATAACGGTCAACGGGCTTCGTGAATCCGCGTTTACCGTCAACAGACCGCCCTGGGTTATCGAAGCCTCGGTCCCCGGGAGGACGCTCCAGGTAATCGCGCGGGATACCCCTGCCGGCCCAGTTACCGTCGCGGCAAACTGCTGCGTACCGCCCTGCGCTACCGTTGTGGTGGCCGGGGTTATGGTGACGCCAGTGGGCGCGGGGCGAAGGGGCACGGCAGCCGTCGGAATCGCGTCGCCGGCAAGCGCGTAGGCCAAGGTCCACACGGGAATCCTGGTCGTGGCATCCATCACTATCACGTTGGTAAGGATAAGCTCCCCGCTTCCCGCGCCCCTGATACGGGCCCTGCTATTGGGGGCATTGTCCTCGGCTGGGTCACTGGTAATTGGGAACTCCATTTCGGCAAGGAAAGCCCCGCCGGGAACGATCGGTTCTATTTCGACACGAGCCCAGGGCTGGGTATGTATCTCAAAGTTGCCGGTGGCATCATCGGCGGCGCGCCCCGTTACCCTTACGATGTAAGTCCCGCCGGCCTCCACATACCCTTCCTCAAGCAAGCTTGTCACGGGCACGGCGAATCCGGTCGCGGGTGAAAGGATAATATCCAAACCATGGTCGAAATTGTTCCTGCCGATACGCAGTTCGCGGAACGCGCGGTCGTAGGTCACCAAGGTAACCGGGCCGGACGTGCCCGTTATAAGGGCAAGGGCATCGACGTCGCCGGGGCCAAGTGTAATGACCTCCTCCTCCTCGCCTACGGGCTCCTCGCCCTCCGGCACGAAGCCCGGGAAGTCGGGCCTTCTCATGCCCTGGACGCGGATGGTATCGACCCTTACGGTTATGCCGGACGCGCCCCTGAACTCAAGCCTTAAGCCCGCGGGGTCGCCGCCCCTTATTTGCGCCAGGTCTCCGTCCGCAAGGGTAAACTCAATCTCGAACGGGCCGACCGTGTCGCGCTCCGTGTCCACGCCACCCACGTTGGAGTGCTCGCTTCCGATGTTGCGGTTAACCTGCACCCTGCTGGCGGCGCCCGGCAAGGCTATAATCTCGCCGGCAATCCGCACCCTGTCGCCGGCGACAAAGGCGAAGTCCGCGTTGCGCATGTCAATCCCCTGGCCCCAGTCGGCGTTGGTGGTGAACCTGAGCGACACGGCCTGTCCGCCCGGGCCGGCTATAACGTCAAAGGGGGCGCCGCCGGTCGCGCCGGTCAGCAGGGAATCGTCAAACACGTCGGCCGGGGCGACCCCGGTGGCAAGCGTCAGGCCCTGGATGCCCTCGTTCGTCGCCATGTCAAAGACCGTCCCAAAAACCGCGCCTTCGACGCCGTTGCCGTTCTCAATCTCGGGTGGTCGCCCAAGGCCCGGGGCGCACCCGGTCACTGCAAGCACCGCCACGGCCATCAGCACGGCGAAGACGGCACTCCCGATTTTCATCCTGTTAACTTTCATATCACTGTCTCCTAAAAAGCGTTTTTCGCGGGATACTGCCCGCAACAGGCCTGTTTTCCGTCCCGCCATGGCAAGCGGGACACCCCCAAACTAGAAGGAGAACCTAAGAAGCATGGGGATGTGGATGCCGACGTCGTTGTTCCGGACAATCGACGACTGGTTCCCGCCGGTCAGGGCAACGCCGCTGCGGACGTGAAGCCCGATCGAGAACGCGCCCTGGGCCAGCGGGAGCCTGTACACAGGCCCAACGAACCAGCCAAGGTCAAGCTCGGGGTCAAAGTCCTCCGCAAGGTCCATCGTCACGCCAAGGTCGAACATGAGCGAGCCGGGCCCAAGGCCCATCACGGGCATTATGTTGCCGGTCACGCGGGGGGGATCCCTGCCCTCGCCGGTCTGAATCCTCGCCCCCACGCGGGCGCGAAGCTCCATGACCCCGGGGATCGGGACCGTGACGCCGCCGCCAACGTGCAGGTTGAAGTCGTCGCCCTCGTCCGGTATCGTCACGGCGCCGCCGACCAGGGCGTTCCCGAAGTCAAGCCCGGTCAGCACGAACGANAGCCCCAGCTGGCCAAAGTCCGTCGCGTCGGCCCAGGTCGTGTTCGCGTCCGTGCGCCCGCCGGGGGCGTTGTACGTGAACTGTATCATCCCGGTCCCGGGAATCGAGAAGGTGCTGTGGAACCTGAAGCCCGCAAGCATCTCCTGCACGGAGACGTGGGCGGTCACGCGCTCGTTTATGGCCTGCGGATGGGTAAGCCCGCCGGTGGGAAGGACAAGGTTGATGTTCAGCTGCCCCTCGACCAGGTTCATGAGGGAGAGCGCCATGCCGAAGCCGTCCCAGTGCCCGGGGAACACGTTCCGCCAGAACCCCCAGTCGTGGTTGAACATGTAGTCGTTGTCCCCCTGGTGGAAGGCCCAGCCGGCCAGGTTCGACGTGCAGAACATCCCGTCGTTGTCGATGCCCAGCCATATCCGGAACATGTCCACCGGCCGCCACCACACGAACGCCCTGTGGAACCACGCGACCTCCCTTACGGTGTCGTTGTTCCTGAGCCGCCACAGGCCCCCCAGGGTGCCGTCCGGGTTCGTCCCGGAAAGCTGCAGCCAGGCCGCGCCTATGGCCCCGGCCCCGGCCGCGCCCTCGAGCCCGCCCATTCTCAGATCGACCTCGTCGGCGCTAAGGTCCCCCCTCAGCACGCTGAACCTGGTCTCGACCGTCCCGGCCACCGACGCCTGCGCAAAGGCCACCGTTGTCACCATGGCGAGGACCGCCAAGACCGCAATTAACTTCTTCATTTATGCCTCCTTGGAAAGCACGTAGTCCCGCGGGATGCTGCCCGCGACAGTAAAACTTTATCTCATCGCGCGACGCGCGACTTAACCCGGGATCAGGCCCCCGCCCGCGCGGGAGGGGGGAAGGGCGCGCCACAGGCCGTGGGCTGGCGCGGCGAGGGCCAGGCGCGGGGCCCTGCGAGTATCACTGCGGGCGAAACCGGCTATAACGCCCGTTCTGACGCCTACGCTCGCATCAAAAAATAATCTGCAGGCGACTTTTGAAGGAAAATGCGGGGAAAACAAGCACAACGGGCAGAGCTATCCTCGGTATTGGCACGATACGGGGCAGTTTTAGCACGAGTCCTTTCTGCTAACGGGTAAACGCTTATCTTGCGCTTGCAAAGAATCCAAAATATCCTTACGATGTCATGACGATAACACCACGATATTTGGCGGCAGCTTTGGATAAATCACTCATAAAAACGCTGAAAAGCCTAAAGGGAAACCCCAAGGCGTGTATCTATACCGAACCCCTTTGGGGGCTTTCCATGAACCTGTGCCTCCCCTATGCGTCGGTCTATATGCTTGCCCTGGGACTGAACGATTTTCAGGTGGGGCTTACGGCCACAATCGCCATGCTTTCCCAGGGTGTCTTCGCCTTTTTGAGCGGGCCCATCACGGACAAGCTGGGCAGGCGAAAGGCGACGGCCGTTTTTGACTTTTTCGCGTGGTGTATCCCCTGCATAATTTGGTGGAGGGCAGAGGGCTTTTGGTTTTTCGCGGTCGCCGCGCTGCTAAACGGGGCGATGCAGGTTCCCACGAATTCATGGAACTGCCTGCTTATCGAGGACGCCGAAAAAAGAAAAATTACCGCGATAAATTCCCTGATGATGATCTGCGGACAGCTTTCGGTCTTTTTTGTTCCAATCTCGGCAATCCTTTTTTCGCGACTTACCCTGGTTCCCGCGATGCGCATTCTCTACATAAACGCCTTTGTGTTAATGACTATAAAAGTCGTGCTGCTATACGTTTTTTCCAGGGAAACCAAGATGGGAATGATCCGCATGGAGGAAAGTCGCGGGAAAAGCCTGTTTGCCCTTGCCTCGGGTTACGGTTCAGTTCTAATGATTGCTGGCAAATCCAAAGGGACGGTTTTCGCTCTTATTGTCAGTATCATTGTTGGAATCGTGGGCCTTGTTTCCATAACATTCTGGCCGGTCATCGTGACCCAGAAATTCCTTGTGGCCGATCACCTTCTGCCAGTTTTCCTGATCGTAAGGTCATCAATCGCGATACTGTTTTTCTTTCTGGTGGTGCCACGCCTTACGGGACGGTTTCTGAAGTCGCCNCTTCTTGTCGGTTTTGCCTGCATGTTTGTCGGGCAGATTATCCTTATNCTTACGCCGGTCGAGGGGCCGCTGAAATACGCCATGCTNTGCGNTTCCCTGCTGTTCGATGGCTTCGGTGGCACCTTTCTTTTCATGCTGGCCAAGTCCCTCGTGGACCTTTACGTGAACCCAAAGGAAAGAGCCAGGGTGCAGGCCATACTGAACATGATAATCCTGGCGGCGACCTCCCCCTTCGGTTGGATCGGCGGAATCCTTTCGGGGATTTCCAGGGATCTGCCTTTCGTCCTTAACCTTTGTGTCCTGGCCGTCGGATTTTTTACAGTTGTGATTTACTATCGGAAGAACCCGCAACTGAACGCGCCCATTCACGAGGCGTAAAAACGCGGTGTTGTTACGGCGTGGCGCCGTTGCGGTACAAAACCACTACATGTTTGTTAAGTATTTATAGCTGGTTGGAAGACTGCTATACTGAAACGATGACTCTGGGGACCTTGTAATGAGTAATAGCATAAGCGTGGCAAACCCGCTAATAGTGCAGAGCGACAGAACCTTGTTGCTTGACGTTCATACGGAAAGGGCCGAGGAGGCCAGAGCTGCGATAATCCCTTTTGCCGAACTGGAAAAATCGCCGGAGCATATCCACACCTATCGCATTACGCCCCTGTCATTGTGGAATGCCGCCAGCGCGGGTTACAAGCCGTCCGATATCGTAAAAGCTCTAAACGAGTACAGTCGTTACCAAATTCCCTCCGGAATTGCGGAGGGCTTTTCCGACACCATGTCCCGCTACGGAAAAATAAGGATGTGTGCCTTGGAAGATGCCGCAATTGCTGGTGGCACAACGATGGGCAACGATGAATTGTTATTAAAGATCGAAGAGCCTGCGATACGGGCCGAGGTCGAATCACTAAAATCGCTGAAGAAATATTTGCAAAGAACTAGTACTGGTTTTCTGCTGAGGTTGGTAAACCGGGGCACGGTGAAGAAGGAGCTTATACAACAGGGTTGGCCGGTAAAAGACGAGGCACCCTTAGTACGTGGCGACGATTTGGAAATAACACTGCGGAACGAGTGCCTTTCTGGAACCCCCTTTGCCCCCAGGGATTACCAGCTTGAGGCGGCCCATGCCGTGCTTGGCAACGGTGGCCCTGGAACGGGGTACGGCGTGGTGTCGCTTCCCTGCGGATCGGGCAAGACCGTGGTCGGCATGATTATAATGTCCATGCTAAAAACCAACACCCTTATCCTAACGACCAGCGTCGCTGCGGTGCATCAATGGGTCAACGAATTGCTTGACAAGACCGAGTTGGACCAGGAACAGATTGCCGAGTATTCTGGTGATTCAAAATCCGTTGGGCCGGTAACAATCGCCACTTATCAGGTTATTACTTGGCGGGCCGACCGCAGTGCCGATTTTCCCCATTTCAAACTGTTTCGCGAAAGACGTTGGGGGCTTATCATCTACGACGAAGTGCATCTGCTGCCTGCACCAGTGTTTCGCGTAACGGCGGAGCTACAGGCGGTGCGACGGCTAGGGTTGACCGCGACACTGGTTCGGGAGGACGGCGCGGAAGATGCGGTGTTTAGCCTTGTGGGGCCTAAGCGCTATGATGTTCCTTGGAAGGAGCTTGAGGGTAAGGGCTGGATAGCCGAGGCGATCTGTACCGAAATTCGTCTGGATTTGCCGCAGAAGCTTAAAATCCCGTATGCCGTNGCATCGCCCCGCGAAAAACACCGCGTTGCNGGCGAAAACCCGTTAAAAGAAAGTATCGTCGTACAGCTTATCGAAAACCACGGCGACAATCAGATTCTTGTCATTGGCCAGTACCTTTCGCAATTAGAGTCGATTGCAAAACTTTTAAAGGCGCCGTTGATTACCGGGAAAACGCCAAACGCCGAAAGGGAGCAGATTTACGGGAGTTTCAAACGTGGCGAGTCAAGGGTTATCGTAGTNTCGAAGGTTGCCAACTTCGCCATAGANCTACCCAGTGCGTCAATGGCGGTGCAGGTTTCCGGTTCGTTTGGATCGCGACAGGAAGAAGCCCAGAGGCTAGGGCGTATACTTCGACCGAAGGGGGAGGGTAGGGATCACATGGCAAGATTTTTTACCCTGGTCTCCCGTCACACTCTAGAGGAAGATTTTGCGGCAAACAGACAAAAATTTTTGGCCGAGCAGGGATACAAATATTCGATTCAGCACTGGAGCACGGAAACTGGAGTAACAAGTGAATAATATAAGGACCGATAATTTTCGCCCTGTCGAATTCTGGAAGGCATCCATAATGATTTTGCCGGACAATGCCTTTTTCGAGTTGATACGGACAGTGTTCGGCAAGGTAAAGACGCCTTTTAACAAACAGATTCTAACTGGCGATCTGGAAAAATTTTTGCTTAGCAGCGACATTCAGAAAAATGTTGCCAGCTACATTGACAGGCAGGATGCTCGTCTCATCGCGGCGGTGGCCCTTCTCAACGAGCCTGGTCCCAACGATCTGGAAACTTTTTTCTCGGATGAGTTAAACTATGCCGAGCTGAACGAAATCCTTGTCAACCTAGAGGAACGGTTTATACTCTACCGGTTCCAAGATGAGGGTAAAAACCAGAATGCCAAACGCCTTGCCCTGAACCCTTTGTTCAAATCGATTCTGTCACCTTTTATCGCCAACAATTCCCTGCTGTTTCCCTCGGTTCACATTGACGAAACNTTNTCTGGTGANAAACACGGTGCTGCCGACGAGAAAAATCCGTTTAACAAAAACATTAATAGCCAGAACATTAAAGCCCCGTTTTCCTATGACGACCGAATACTGGCGGTGCTGCTCTCTTTTGTTTCCATGAACGAAGACTTTTTCAGGTCAAATGGGGGAGGGGGCATACGCCAGAAGGTATCGAATTCGGCAAAAACCATGTTTCCCAGCCTTGCAATGGAAATGCTTATCGGTGGTTTGCAGGTTTTGGGACTGTTTTTCATCAAGGATGAAAGGTTGCTTCCAGATTACAGGCGGTTTTCCGCGTTTGGAAGGCTTAGTCGCCAGGAAAGGACGGAATACTACACGGCGGGCATTTTCTGTCATTCGGAATCGGTGCGTCCCAAAGGGGATGGCGTTTTAGAAAATTTGCACGACAACACGATTTCACCATGGCTGCTGCGTACAAAGGTTCGTTCCCTTGCATCGTTCATCCATCGGTTTTGCCGAATGCTGGATCCGGACAGACTGTATTCCTTTTCGAGTTTGCGAAAACAGGCCTATATTCTTGACCGGGATAACAGTGAAGTAAACATCGACAGGTTGATCGAAGTTATGGGAGAAACGGGCCTGCTGGTTTCAATGCCAGGCAAATATTGGCGGAAACGGTCGTTTGCCGAATTCCCAACGAAAGATGCCCCTCCCAATGAAAATTCTTCGTTGGAGGGAGGGGCGGTCATTGCAATGGATACGCCCTTCAGCCTGGTTGTATACCCTGAAATCGAGTATAACGATTTGATAAAGATTTCGGCCTTTTGTCATGTCACCGAAGCCAGCCTGAATATTCGTTTCGACCTGAACCGGGATTCGGTCGTGTCGGCTTTTAACCTAGGGATCAGCGCGGACTCGATAATCGAACTGTTGCAGAAACTTTCTAAAAACAGGATTGACGAAAACCTGACATACGCCTTGTACGATTGGGAAAAGAGCCATCGGGAAGTTACCCTGCGCCAGGGACTAATCCTAACCCTTTCGCCGGAACGCCAGTACCTTGCGGAAACAAGGCCACTGTCAATGTTTATAAAAGAAACCCTTGCCCCTGGAATTTACATGCTGCCAACGACACTAGAAGACAGAGCCATACGGGCTTTGCAAAAAGCAGGGGTCACTATTATTGCCCGTCATGGAGAACATCTTGACGAAAACAGGTTTTCAGATAATGGCGGATCCACCGATGTTTTTTCGGGGAATTTTTTCCCGTCGTTCCGTGTAATGGCATCCAGTGGTGGCATGTTCTCCAAGGACTCTTCGCAAGACCTAAAGGCCGAGAGCGACTCGACGGCAAATGCCGAGGCGGGTGCCCTAATAGAAAGTTTTCATTCCATACTCGACAAAATGCGTATGGACAAGGAAAAGCACGACGAGATGACGGCCCGCATAGACAGAAAGCTTATACTCTGCGAATCCCAGCTAAAGGATGCGGTGCTACGCTACGAGAAACTTGAGGCGCGGGGTATGGACTACAACGGTAAAACCCTGATTGCAAAGCAGGCCATCAGTATGCAGTCCCTTCTGGAAGTTACGTGGCCGGTAAAACAAAAACAGGAACGTGTTCTGGGAATTCCAAAGGCACTGGAAAAAACCGGGACCGAGTCCATTAGTCATCAAACCGATGGACGGCAGGGAGGAAACGATCCGGATCCCCCTTGGAAAAATCAGCCTGCTGCGCCGGATCAAAAGGTCTATTTTCGAGACCAACATTGTTTAAGGAGCTATTATGCCATTACTGCCTTTTTCGGGTTTCCAGATTTCGGAAACCCAGCAAACCGAAATACGCCAGGCAAAACTTGCCGTTCTTATTGACGCGGACAACACCAGCCGGCCATAATCGAGGGCCTTCTGGACGAGGTTGCGAAATACGGCATTTCCAGCGTAAAACGCATTTACGGCGACTGGACAAACACCAGTCTGCGATCATGGAAAGACCGTCTGCTGGAATACGCCATTCAGCCCATACAGCAGTTTTCGTACACCAGCGGCAAGAACGCCACGGACTCGGCGATGATAATCGACGCGATGGATTTGCTTTACACCGAAAAGCTGGACGGGTTTTGCATCGTGTCCAGCGATTCGGATTTTACCCGGCTTGCGGCGCGGCTACGCGAAAGCGGCCGCACGGTTTACGGGTTCGGCGAAAAGAAGACCCCCCGGGCCTTCGTCTCGGTCTGCGACAAATTTATTTACACCGAGATACTCAAGGACATCCAGGAAGAGGCCGACGACGACGATCCCAAATCCGTCACGAAACCCAGAAGGGACTTCAAGGTAGACCGCAAGCTATTAAAATTGTTACGGGAAACCGTTGACGACATTGCCGAGGAATCCGGATGGGCGTATCTTGGAGCCGTGGGACACAAGATCAACCATCGTTCGGCCGATTTTGATCCCCGAAACTACGGCTTCAAAAAACTGGGCGACATGTTCCGCGCGATCCCCCAGTTCGAGACCGAGGAAAGACCCCAGGCAAACGGCACCGGCAGGCAGGTTTATATACGCTGGAAAAGAAAAAGGTAGATTGCCAAAAGCAGCACCCATCCTTACCCCCGGTTGGTATAAAGCGCGGTTTATGATACAATCGCAATGTAAGGTGTTTCATTCGATTTTAAGGAGGGTATTCATGCTCCAACGGCAGAGGTTTAGCCCGGCTAGGCACACAAACCGACTGGCCACCCGTGCCAGCATATTGTATCTGGGCATTCCGGCACTGGCTCTGGTTATTCTTTCGGGTATCAGCTATATCATATTCAGGAATCTCGCCGACGATTCCGCCCAACGACTAGCCCGGCAGTACTCCATCGAGGCGGCAGGTAATTTTCTTGCCAGCTCAAATTCGCACTTCGCCCTTATGCAGCAGATTGCCCGTTCCACCACCATATCCCGGTGGCTTGCCAACGAGGACGATCCGGTAAGCAGGGCTTTGGCCTTTGAGGAGATCATGGGTTACGCGGTTTTTTTACCCGATGCCTATCTCATGTTTACAGCAAATGATTCCATGCAGGCATACAACTTTAGCGTGAATCTTGCGCTGGAAGAATTCGTGTCCTGGGGTACGCTCTTGGATTATTCGCCGGAGGCGCGCCAATGGTTTTACGAAGTTAGGGACATCATGCCCCGCTTTAATTTGAATATACAGGGTGCCAGGATTACCAATATCCCCTATCTGTGGTCCAATCACAGGATGTATTACAGGGGCCGTTTCGTGGGGGTCGTNACCGTAGGTTCCCCTTTTACCGATATTTTTAATGCCGTTTTTGGTGCCTTCAACATCAACAACAGACGCGGCTATATCATTGACAATAACGGTATCGTTCGCACGGACAGTGCCGAACTTTTGGTTGTTNTGGGGGAGGACGGGCTTCCGGCTTTTCCCGCCATACCCGAAATGGCATATAACCGGACACTGCGCGACGGCGTTGCCTCCCATCTTAATACCATGGTAGACGGCATTTTTCCGGCCGGCATGGCTCCCAATATTACCATCCCGATTTACAGCGGCGTATACCGTTACGCCAGCATCGCACCCATCACCGGGACGAATTGGTCGGTGGTGGTGCTTTCGAATTACTTTGGCGTTTTTGACGGCTCGCAGTACATGCCCCTGATCCTGAGCGTTTTCGCGTTGCTGATTTTGTCCGTACTGGTAGGCAGCACCATGGTGCGCCGTTCGGTGCTGCTCCCCCTGTCCAATTTGACCGAAAGCGCGGCGGAGGCTGCAAACGTTACCACAAAGACGAATCTGTTTGGCCTGGATCGCAAGGACGAGATCGGCGACCTGGCCCGCACCGTCCAGTCCATGCGGGACGGCCTTAAGAACGCCATGGAGGAAACGCAGCGCATGAAAGTTGCCGCCGAAACGCAGCGCAGGGAAGTCGCCGAGGAGGAAAGCCGCGCCAAAACCAGATTCCTGGCGCACATGAGTCATGAAATCCGCACGCCCATGAACGCCGTGCTGGGCATTGCCGAAATACAGCTTCAAAGAGGAAGCCCCGCCCCCCAGACGGAAGAGGCATTTTTGCAAATCTACAACTCGGCCAATCTGTTACGTGTTATCATTAACGACGTTCTTGATCTGTCCAAGATTGAATCGGGCAAGATGGAAATCATACCTGCCACCTACGAAACGGCAACCCTGATTGGCGATATCGTGCAATTCAACCTGATGCATTTTGACAGCAAAAAACTCGCCTTTACCCTGAACGTGGACGAAAACCTTCCGGCCTGCTTTATAGGCGACGAGCTTCGTATCAAGCAGGTTTTGAACAATCTTTTGTCGAATGCCTTTAAGTATACCGACGAGGGCGAGGTGAACCTGTCGTTTGAGATGGAAAGCATCCCGGAAACTGATACGGAAACCGGCGATACCATGCTGGTAATTCGCGTAAGCGATACCGGGCAGGGAATGACAACCGAAGAGATTGACAGTTTGTTTACGCGCGAATTCACAAGGTTTAACATGCAGGGAAACCGCGCCATCGAAGGTAGCGGGCTGGGCATGTCCATTGCGTACTCGTTTATAACGATGATGCAAGGGGAGATCAAGGTGGAAAGCATTCTGGGAGAAGGCAGCACCTTTACCGTGCGTATGCCGCAAACAACAAAGGACGACCGCGTTTTGGGCAAGGAAGTGGCCGACAGTTTGAACAGACTGGAAATTACGCAAAAGCTTGTAAAAAAACCGGATCATTTTACCCTCGATCCCATGCCCTACGGCCGGGTGCTGGTAGTGGACGACGTGGATATCAACCTGTATGTGGCCGAGGGTATTTTAACGACCTACGAGATTGTCGTCGAAATGGTCGAAAGCGGTCAGGGAGCCGTTGACAAAATAAAAAGCGGGAAAGAGTACGACATAATATTCATGGATCACATGATGCCGGACATGAACGGCGTGGAAGCCACAAAAATAATACGGGAAATGGGCTATACCCATCCCATTGTGGCACTTACCGCCAACGCCCTAAAGGACGCGGCTAAAATGTTCATGGACAACGGCTTTTCGGGATTTATTTCCAAGCCCATCGACATGGAAAAACTCAACGTGTACCTTGAGCGTTTCATAAGGGACAAACATGCTTCCAAGGAGGCGGAAAAAGACACCCAAAAGGAAAAAAAATCAGGCCCCCACAAGCATAAGCTTGCAAAAGCCTGATCGCCTTGGAGAATAGTCGGACTACCCTTCCAGAATCAGCAACGTCTTGGGATCCAGTCGCGCCGCCGAACTTTTGTCGGTGGGTATGTCCCGGTTTTTGGAAACGGAAAGCTCGACATGATCCTGTTTCGGTTCCAGGACAACCACCACGTCGATAAGGTCGGCAACGTCCTTGACCAGCACGGGAATGTTTTTCTCATCGTACCTCGGTTCCTCGCCGTTTACCGTGCAGTTGCACCAAATCGAAAGACCCATGTCCTTGGCAATAAATTCCTTGACCTTGGCAATATGGTCCCTGTGCACGCGGGAAAAATCGAAACCATCAACAACAAGCGTGTCGGCGGCAAAACCACCCTCGGAGATCATCGCCCGCAAACTTTTAATCACCATATCCAGCGTCATGCCGTCCTGGTTAAAGTTCATCAGCACGCGGTTTTTGGCGATCTCGTTTTTTACCTCGTCCTTGTCCTCAAGGTTCTTGCTACCGGCAAATTCCTCGAAAATGTCCTCGTACCAGGCAAACACGTTCCGCCTTTGCTGGGAAAACGAAACATGGATCACCTTTTTACCCTGCAAAAGCTTGTCCAGCGCAAGCTGCACCAGCACCGACGTTTTTCCCACGCCGCGCTGCGAAGCCACGATCCCTATTTCCCCCGGTTTAAGCCCCCCCTGAATGGACTGCTCAAACAAGCGTATCGGACTGCGCCGTATCAGTTCTTCCTTAATCATGCAAAACCTCCTGTTACTTCTGCTCGCGCTTACGCTTTTCTTCGTATTCCTTCATCAGCGTTTCGGAAACGCTCTGGGGAACCTTGCCGTAC
>JGI24695J34938_10002172_pt1 | contig 15294 bp, 12 predicted proteins | sample TergutCo191P3_FD_34938 | JGI IMG/M metagenome (IMG submission 34938) | reverse complement strand
CCGCTTCCCGCAAAAATCCTTCCGCCTTTATCCGTCAGGCGATAACCTTGAATTTGATTTATTCAATGGACGCGCGCGTAATTCAGAAGGCGAAGCCATTACGAACTTCGGCCGCTTTATTCTAAGGATGGGCGGGCAGGATCGTAACTGGGGCGGTATCCGCGATGAATTTTGGCAAAGCTTTTGCGGGCAGTTAGGAACATTCAGTTACCAGGCACAGCGCCCCGTCGCCACCTTTTTAAACGGCGAGTATTGGGGAACTTACTTTTTTACGGAATTTCAAGATGATTACTATATCAGCTCACATTTCAATATCAGGCGCAAGGATGTTGTGATGCTTGACTCGTTTGTCGAGCTACGGATCGGTGATTGGGATTCGCAAAAGGAAGTGTATGATTTACGCGAATTTATTATTAATAATGATATGTCCGTTGGGGAAAATTATCGGCACTTTACGGCTCTTTTCGATGTTGAAAGTTATATTGATTTATTTATCTGTGAGATTTTCGGCGGTGATAATGACTGGCCGCACAATAATGTCAGGATGTGGAAAAGCATTAATCCAAATGATACGGAGTATCAGAAGTGGCGGATGATTATGTGTGATACCGATCCGGTTTTTAATTTAACCTATAATGAAGATATCCATACATTCCTGAATTATATATTGACTTATGACGGAGACTATTCGGAAAACGCGAGGATGTTCAGTAGTTTAATGGATAATGCCGAGTTTAAGAATCAGTTCATCAGCCGCTCCGAATACCTGCTTGATAATTTCTTCGTCCTTGAAGATATGATGGCGGCATATATGGGATTTCATGATGAAGTAGAAACGGCATTTGCGGAACATAGTGAACGTTGGGGGTTAAATTCCAGACACTTTGAAGGTTCGTCGAAGGATCTGGAAGCTATTATGAAAGAGCGGATTGTTTCGTATCGGGCTGAGATTGAGAAGATAAAGTAAAGTAGATTCATGGTTACTACGGGCGGCCGATTGGCCGCCCGTTGGGTTTCAGCATTTACTTTATTCCTTCTATAGAAAAGTTTATCCGTGCAGTTACAAAAGCGATGATTACATCTTTATCAAATTCTCGGATTTTACGCGCTACTGTAATTCCGTCCTCCCGTTCATTTTATATCTAAGAAAATGATTTGATAATTTAAGTTGTTGTAGCAACTCTATACCTGATGCAAATCTGCTGACAGCTATCGCATTCCGGCAATGTAATGTATTGCGTGAATTCCAATGACAAAAGGAGGAGACATATTAATATGGTAAAGAGCGAAATATATAAATTTGCTAAAATAAAAACGATATTTGTTTCTTTATTTTTAGTAGTTGTTACTATACTTTTAACTTTGTATGTTTATGGTGGATTTGGATATAATTTGAATATTTTTTCAAGTGTAATCAGCTATTCCGAGAAAAGTGGTGACCTTATTACGGGAAAGGAAGGATATCAGCAAAACAAGGAAATTGCTCTGAAATATACCGGTGAGGTTAATGATTTGTTTCTTAAGCAACTTCATCATGACGTTAAGAACTCTTCTTATGTTGAATTTGTAGAAGGAAAAAAGTTTTACAATGCTACATATAATTTTTTTAATGCTACTTTTGCTATTGATTCAGAAAATTATGCAAAAAAAGATGATATCTGGGGAAATGTAGATGGATCGGTTTGGTATGGATTTAGTGGCGATTGGGATGCATACGGTAATATTTTGAATAATTTTTTCTTGGTATTTTCTTTATTTATAATTATCATTATAGCTCCGCTTTTTGCATATGACAGAGAATGCAATATGAATGAACTTCTTGGCACGGCGGAAAATGGCGGAAATAGGTTGCTCAAATACAAAACAAGAGCCGCTTTCTGCTCACTAAATTTTTTAATGTTTATATTTCTGATCTTTATTAGCATAATTCATTTTTCGCAATACGGTTTTGATAATGCCAATGTGAGCATTCAATGCAGTCTTGAAAGAAGATTTATTTCTTCCACAATTAATATGAATATGGGTCAGCTTACATTATGGCGGCTTTTGTTTGGTGTAATAGGATGTAATATGCTAGGTTTTACGGCAATACTTATATCTATGTTATGCCGGACTACTTTGGCATCATTTGCATTAACGATGGTTATAACTTGGTCATTAAGCTACCCTATCGTGCAGATGATACCTAATGAAAATATACAAAACATTCTATTGGCTGTAATGCCGATAAATGCGTTATTTGCAACGGCTTTATTGCTTGATTTTCCGACATGGTATGCCTTATGGGGAGTAGTTATTGTGCGATTTTTATTATCTAGTATTTTATTTTTTATAACTATAGTGATTTGGAAAAGGAACTATTTAAATTTGAATAAAGGTGATTGACTATGACGTTAGAATTAAAAAATGTTGACAAGGTTTATGATAAAAAAGTATTGAATAATGTAAATTGTATTTTAAAAAATGGAGTGTATGGCCTGCTTGGTCCAAATGGAGCCGGAAAGTCTACATTGATTCGTTTAATATGCTATCTTGAGGCTCCGACCTCAGGTAATGTTTTGCTTGATGGAAAACCTATTAAGGAACTTGATGGACGGTATCGCAGTATTTTAGGATATGTTCCCCAAAAAGTAGGATATTATCCCGATTTTACAGCTAGAGATTTTTTGAATTATATGTGCATTGTAAAAGGTATTTCAAAGAAAGAATCAAAAGAAACTATTGAAAATGTGCTTTCGCAAGTAAATCTTGACGATACCGGATTAACAAGAATAAAAAACTTTTCCGGCGGAATGAAGCAACGTCTGAGCATTGCTCAGGCAATACTTAACAATCCGGATATATTGATATTGGACGAACCGACGTCCGGATTAGATTTAGAAGAGCGGATGAGATTCAAGCAATTTATTAGTGAGTATGCTAATGACAAAATTGTAGTATTTGCCACTCATATAGTTTCCGACATTGAGGATATTGGGAATGAGTTAATCATATTAAGTAATGGAAAAGTTAAAACCCAGTCTAGTCCTGAAGAATTATTATCTGCTGTTGAAGGTAAAGTATGGGATTTAACTTGTGAAAAAGAAGAAGCGGATATTTTAAAAAAGAAATATCCGACTTCTAACATCAAAACCAAAGGAAATGTTGTTGAACTACGCTTGGTTACCGATAAACAACCCACTGCGAATTCCGTTTTAGCAAAGGCGAATCTGCAAGACTTATATTTATTTCTTTTGGAAAACAATGAATTTGAAATTTGATTTAATTAGCGGATTGTAAGAGGAAGCCGAAATGTTATGTTATGAACTGAAAAAAAATGGAAAAAGAAAAATATTTGCAGTAGTTATATTCCTCACCGTTGTAATTTGTTTTTTCACATTCCTTATGTGTCAGGTAACAAATATGTATAATAACGAATACAGCGAGTATATACCTCTATGGGAATATTTGGCGTTATACTGGATGTATGGGATGATAATTTTGGATATTATTATTCTTGCGCATGTGTCAATTTTTCCTCAAGAAGAGAAAAATGCTATGTCGCAGATATTAATGTGTTCTCAATTCGGTAGAGGGCAATTAGCAAAAGCGAAGATGATATTAGCTTTGCTTGGCACCAACATAATTATCATGCTTTTTATTGTATCTTCTCTGATTGGCTATGTCGTTGCATTTGATTTTGATTTTAAAATACCAATAATTGAAGACTATGACATTATTTACGCCATCAACTCGACGGTAAATACTTCCGGCGATTTATTATTTATTATGCTATTTACCTTTATTTTTACCGCAAATTTTACGGCTTTATTTAGTATGTATATATCGGCAAAACTAAATAATCCTTACCTTGCTTGTGTTTTATTATTTATAGGATGTTTCGTATCGCTTTTTAGCTTAAATCCTGAAATAGGCGTGTTTTTTGCCTTAACACCGCTAGGGAACTATATAGTAATCGCAGAGAATCTGCAAGCGATGTTTTCTTTGGGTTCTTTGACATTAACTCCGCATTTACTAAGTGTTATTATTACATTCATATTTATTTGCATTTTGCTTAAAAAAATAAAGAATATTTACGCGGCAAGCGGCGACGTCCGACCGCAAAGGGGATTGAGATTTTTTCTTTGAGGAAGCTATACTTTTTTCAAAAGGAAACCGGAAAAGTAATAATATTTTTCGCACACTTCGCCGTTTTTGTGTTATAATTACCGCAACAGATGTGTCCATCGGCGCGGTAAAATCGGCGACAGTCGCCGCAATCGTCACCGTTAAGCATGTTATCATAAATCTATAACTCTCGTCAAAAATCACAAAGGAGAACCTATATGGAGCAAGAAATTTCGATGAAAAACACCAAAGCAGAGATGTTGGAAGCTCTTAACGCCGCTTTGGTACGTGCCGAAGCAGCCGAGAAAGGAAAACTCTTTCCCGAAAAAACTGAGAAAGAAAAGGTTGAAAAGAAAGCCATAGAGTCAGCCAAAACAGCCGTTGATCAAAACGTCTTTTCAACAGAACTTAATAACAAATTTAAAGATTTACAAATTGCTATTGCCGCTGAAGAAGCGCGACTTCAAGAGCTTTATGATGTTTCTGTCAACTTACAGAAATTAGCGTTAGTAATTGAGTCCGGAAGGGAGCGGCAAGAAAAAATTGAAGCTGAAAATAATGATAAAATTGAAGAAGCTAAAACCAATATTGAAAGTTTAAAAACTGATTATGCTCAAAAAAAGATTGAACTACAAGAAGAATATGATAATTTAGCCAAAAAGCTGAAGATTGACCGTTCCAGAGAAGCCGAGGAATTCCAATACAATCTGAAAAGAGAACGAGAAAAAGAAAGCAACGCTTGGGGAGATGAAAAAGCCGCCCGAGAGCTAGTATTAGCCAGAAAAGAAGCAGAAATTCAGGCTGTCCTTGAGGATACTAATAATAAGCTTGAATATATAAAGACCTTGGAGACAAAAGTAGAAAGCATTCCGGCATTAATAGAGTCAGAAAAGAAGCAAGCTGTAGCTTTAGCAATATCCGAGCTAACCAAAGAATACGATTATAAAACAAAGCTTTCCGAGAAGGATTTCGAAAGCTCGCTAAACCGTCAAAATGATAAAATTGCATATTTGGAAAAGGAATTAGATTTATTCAATAAAACAAACACAGCTTTACAGAATAAACTGGATAAAGCTTATGCCGAGCTACGTGAGCTTGCCACCAAAACGGTTGAATCTGCGAGTGGTGTAAAAATAATCGGTAGCGGTGGAGATTTGCAATAAGTAACATTTATTAAATGACGCGAAACAAACGACAATTAGAGTATTTGATGTAAAGCCAATGCTTGATTTATCGATGTATAAGAAGCTAAATAACAAAGGCTTCTTTTCGTTGGTAAAAGCCGATGGTATGTGTGTTTATTGGAATGATGAAATTGATTTATGTCCTGATATGATTTATGAGGATTCACTTCCGCTTAGATCATAACTAAAATTGAAATTGGGATTACCAAAATTATTTAAAGATACTTTTGAAGACCTGATTAACCAAAAATATGTATTATATCAATAATTACATAGGGGAGATATTATGAATATACAAAAAGAAAATAAATATGTTTTTATTAGTTATAGCTCTATCAAATTTTAACGGGGTAAATCGGAAGTCTATTTTGAAAATTTCTTCAAAATATTTTGCCACACATTTTTTAACGCCATAAGCAAGTGCAAATTGTTCCTGTGCCGGGAAAGAATTTTCCAGTCAGGGTGTCCGTCCATCTGTTCCGCAAATGAAAGAACTACCATGTAATTTGAGTGCGGTAGATTCCACACTTTTACATGGTAGAACATCTTTGCCGAGCGACTCCGATAGTTTTTTCTGCGCCGCCTAAGAAAAGTCGGGCGTCCATGTTGCCGATAATCGTTTCAGCGTTGTCTTTATACATATTTTTAAGTTGTGATTGCGCTTGTAATATGACACACGCTGAAATTTCACGACTACGGATGGTAGCGATAAGCTTATCGAAGTTAGGAATTTGTCCGATATTACGTGTAGTGCAAATATCCCACGGTGTTATTGTGGCAAATTTATATAATGTGAGATCGAAAAACATGAAATTTTACACTAACAACAGCTTTTCACAAATGCAGGCTTGCCTTAACGGTCAAGTTTCGCTTAAATATCCTCAAAAACTTTATCTTGATATAACACAAGATTGCAATCTGTCATGTAAAATGTGTCGTGACGAAATTCAAGTTACAGGCAAAATCATGTCTTTTGATTTGTTTTGCATATTAGTCGATGAAACAGCACCTTATGTCACGAGTTATTCTTTATTTAACTGGGGTGAGCCACTTATATTAAAGGATTTTAGGGAACGAGTTAATTACATATGTTCAAAAAAGAGACTCGATTGCGATATCGATATATCAACAAATGGTACATTGCTTTCTGACAATATGATTGACTTTCTGCGTTCTGTGAACGTTAAAGTTACTGTTTCGTTTGACGGAGCGGATAAGGCTACATTTGAGAACATAAGACGTGGTGCTGACTTTGAAAAGGTCTGCGATAATATAAGAAATCTCGTAAAAGCATATTCCGATGTGCCGATTGAAAAATCTCCCGAAATCTATGTTTCAATTCAAAAAGATAATCAAAATCAGTTGCTCGCTCTTGCTAAACTCGCACATTCTTTGGGAATAAAGCGTATTGGTTACGGTCTTGTGACAGCTCCTGCAGAATATGCGGCAGAAACAACCGATGATTTAAGGTGTGAAATTGAACAGACAGTTGAATTTATAAACAATAACGGAATGTTAAACAGCTTATATCCTACAAAAGTCGGCGATTATTTGTGGTGGGGCGATAAATATATTCATGAAAGCAATTTTATAGTTGACACGAATTGCAACGCACCTTTTATCAATGCTTCCGTAGCATATAATGGCGATGTGTATTTATGTTGTAATTACGGCGAATATACGGGAAATGTTCAAGAAAAGAGTTTCGCCGAAGTATGGCAGGGTGCAAGATACGATGAACTGCGAATGGCAGTTAATTCAAATAACGATATGCCAAAAATTTGCGAGTCGTGTGCGTGGTTCAACAGATGAGCAGTATAAGCATTAGACCGTGCAGCCCACAACTACAAGCAGGAGAAGAACACAATCGTTCATGCCTGTTTTACCTATTCAGAAAAAAATCAACCAGACCCAAACCATGTGTCACACCTATCTCATGTATCGCAAGCATTGAAAACACTGGCTTTACGGCGGTTTAGACCGTGATACATGAGATAGATGGAGCAGTTTAAGCGTTTTGAGCGTGATTCATGGGAAGTTAATCTATCTCACCCTCAAACCCTTGCACCACAAGGCTTGCGATAGGTGAGATACATGAGATACATACTTCGGGAAGCGTTCATTTCGGCGGGCCTGTGCGGCATGAGTTCCATCTTAGACAGGGAGTAAGTGCCGTTCATGCAGTTGAGCAAATCCTTGTTCGTATCAAAAGCAGACAAGTTCATGGGATTGATGGAGCGGGCATCGGTCAAGATGCTCTCCCTCTTTTTCCTGTCTGTAAGCCCTGTTGCATATTTTATATACGCTTTCATCTCGTCAGAGCCGTCAGCAAACGGCTATGCGTACTGTGCGTAGGCTAACGCTGATACCGGCGATAGTGAATAAAAGCGGCATAAACCACGGCCATGTAATATAGAGAAATGTAGATGTTGCTTTTATATCCTCACCTTTGATGTAAAAACCCTCTCCCCACGAATTATATATCATCAAAATGTGATACGGGAACAACATGATTACACATAGCCAGCGAATGTTGTCTATATATGGTTTTCGCAGTACCTTTATTGCATTAGCGGGTTGATTCATTGCGAGAATCTACCCTCCAAAGCCAATCCATAATTAACTGTGAAAAAAGCTGTTCACTTTCAAGCTGTAAGCTATGCCCCGCGCAGTCTAAAATCGCAAATGTTGCCCGCGGGAAATTTTCGAGAAGCTGATAAGCATATGAATAACCTACGCAATGGTCTTGCCGCCCTGTAATGATACAAGCGGGTTTATCGAATTTTAATGTTTTATACAGGCTGTCGAGAGCGGGAACAGAGCCTGTAAAACCGCCGTTAAAAAGAAATTCCTTGTCCGACAAGTTGTAGCCCGTAGCTATTTCTCTTTGATACCGTTCAAACATTTCGGGCGTGGCGATTACCGCAAAATTCAGAAAATCCTTTATTTCCGCGTTTTCTTCGGGTGAAGCTAATTCGTCAGATTTATATATAATCTGTCTTTCGGGTAATTTATTGCTGTAACATTCATGCGTAATTAACGGGCATAATAAAACCGCGCCGTCAATTCGTTCATTCAATTTATCAATTAAGCCCAATGTTAAAAACCCACCGAAGGATTCACCCGCAATTAAGAAATTTTCTTCGGGAAAAACCGCATCTATAAACAATGTTAAAACTTCGAGCATATCCTCCGAGGTTTTTACCCATGCGGAAGGCGTTTGCCCCATTCCCGGTAAGTCTACATAAATTCTTCGGTATCCGGTGATATTCTTTAAAAGAGGCTCCATACAACCCGTCATCATACGGTGGTCTAAGCTGTAACCGTGAATACATAAAATAGGCTTACCTTCGCCATGTTCCTCGTAGAACAACGGTATTCCTTTAATCGTTTTTTCCATACTTTCCGCTCCTTATATTTTGTAATCATATTATTTCCATGTATTTAAATGGATTTTATCTTTAATATTGCGTTCGTTTTGCGGAATTACAACGGCATCGGGTGCGGCATAACCCAAAGCTATATAACAAGGCATGATGTAATCTTGTGGGTGTTTCAATATTTCAGCGATATGCGAAGATTCATCATCAAGGGGGATACGCATGGTTGCCGCCAATCCCTCCGCTGTTGCCGCTAAAAAAATGTTTTCTATACAACACCAAACAGAAGCAAAGGCATTTAATGAACTGATTTTTGTCAGCTTGAATAAATCACCCTTTTGCTTATAAAACGGCAGTATCAAACAAGCTGATTTTGAAAGCATTTCATATTGCTTAGGGATTGCATCGCGATACCCAAACTGCTGGCACGGGTCGTTCAGCTCCCACGATTTGATGATGTTTTCAACGAACTCTTTTGATACATTTACAGGGATTTTTTCAAGTACGGAAGCTATTTTTTTTCGGTCTGTAATAACAACAAATTCCCAATCACGCATATGGTCGTGGGTGGGGGCTTTCAGCCCTGCCGATAAAACACGCTTTATTATTTCCATATCAATCGGCTCTGTGGTAAAGTCGCGGATTGTCCTGCGTGAGTTAATTACATCATAAAAATCCATAAAAAACCCTCCATAAATGTTTGCTCAAGCATTAGCATTACCCCTTGATAAATTTAATAATTTTATTTTTCTGCGCTGATGAGTTTAGGTATAAAATCCGTTCGGTGATTTTATCGACGGCTTCATTAACGCTTATTTTTGCCGCCTTACCAAATATATCCTCACCCCAAAATGTTTCGGTTGTGCAGAATACCGTAGACGAAAAGCCGTATTCCTTACCTTCCTTCGAGGTTTTATAATATATATCGCACATGGTTAGATACATTTTCATTTGCAATTCGGTTAGAGCATTGTCAAATTTGGACTTGTCCTCCCGTGATAACCTTGCAATTTGTTTAATTTCATCAACCGATAATCGGTTGTTTTCTGTTACCGTGTCATAAATCCGCTTGGCGAAATTACTGATATTTCCATCCGAATATTCGTCCTCAAACTCCCTGCCATTACGCCGTGCCGCAAGAAAATAAGGATAAAATTCCTTTGTAATGTATCCGGCTTTACGAAAGAATAGTTTTGAATAAGCCATATCATTCCGCTCGGTTAAAACACGGATACGCCATTCCCACGGGTCATTATCCGGGTTGCCTGTATGCCAATGAATATCCGTTTCTTCTTCTGCTCCCCAGCCGTAGCGGAACAACCCGAACACACCGTCGCCTTTACCGCCGACTGAGCCGGAAAATCCCGCTTTAAGCAATTCGGATATAAATTCGTTGTAGTTACGAATCATATTCAACCTCATTCAATTTAGTCTTCAATCAACATATAGCCATCACAACTTACCGCCGGAGCTTGGTTCCCGGCACTCGCGCCTACATACACCTTGTTTGCGTACACCATTTTCTTCACAATCTCGTCAAATCTTCTTTCATTTTCTTTTAGTCTATCAAACCAAACACGACAACTGTATGCCCTGTTTATTTATATTGTTCTAAAATATTTTTTGCGGCATACTGTACGGCATCCGCTATGCTTACCGGTTCTAACACTTTGACAGAAAAAAGCAGTATTTATCGGATTAAAATGTGCATAAACCTTGTACGTTGTTTTCCAATCTGTTTAATCAAATCCGGCTTGTTTTCGTCTATTGAAATAGGGTTTTTAGCAATCATTTCATTGTTCATGTGGTAAATTTCCTATGGATAGTGACAAGGAAATGTCAATAAAGAAGCAGATTGGTTTTTTAGCGCAGAATGTGTTACCGATGAGCTTTGCAAGGAAGAATTCCCTTTATATTAAATCTATCGCATCACGCACCGACGCGACGCCAATTAATTTCATCCCTTCTAAACCCTTCATTTCTTCATTTAATGTACTTAAACAAACGTTCGGTAAAACACATACATTAAACCCAAGCTTCGCCGCTTCTTTTACTCTTAGTGACGGCATACTGACCGAGCGAACTTCGCCGCTCAAACCGACCTCGCCGAAAACAATCATCTTATCATCAACCGCACGGTTTTTAAAGCTTGAAGCAACTGCCATCACAATACCTAAATCCAGCGCCGGCTCGGCGATTTTCAGCCCCCCCGCTAAATTGACATAAGCGTCACATGACGACATTTGCAGTCCCAACCGCTTCTCTAAAACCGCAATCAACAAATTTATCCGATTTAAATCCGTCCCCGTCGCCTGTCTGCGCGGTAAGCCGAAATTACTTTGATAAACAAGCGCCTGAATTTCGACCAGTATCGGTCTTGTCCCTTCCATCAGGCAAGCTACCACCGAACCGCTGGCGCCTTCAGGTTTACCGCTTAACATGTATTCCGACGGATTCATAACTTCGATCAGCCCGACGCCCTGCATCTCGAAAACGCCTATTTCATTCGTTGACCCGAAGCGGTTTTTGACCCCCCTAAGAATCCGATATGCCGCATGTCTGTCGCCTTCGAAATAAAGTACCGTATCAACCATATGCTCTAGCACGCGCGGCCCGGCGACCGTTCCTTCCTTCGTAACATGCCCGACAATAAAAATCGTTACATTTAGCCCTTTAGCCAGGGTCAGAAGCAAAGCTGTTGATTCCCGTACCTGCGATACACTGCCCGGAGCCGACGTAACATCTTCCGAATACATCGTTTGAATCGAATCTATCACCACGACATGCGGTGAATTTTTACGAATAATATCTTCGACGGCAGTGAGGTTAGTCTCGCATAAAATTTTGAGCGAATCGGCAAACCTGCCAACTCGGTCAGCGCGGATTTTTATTTGCCGTAATGATTCTTCTCCGGAAATATAGAGGATATTTTTCCCTGAAAATGATAATCTTTGACAAACTTGTAACAATAAGGTCGATTTCCCGATCCCCGGGTCGCCGCCCACCAAAATAAGCGAACCGGGGACGATGCCGCCGCCCAGAACGCGGTCAAGCTCTCCTATTCCTGTTCTTATTCTTTCTTCGTTTTCGATCTTAATTTCTTTTAGTGCTGTCGGTTCTGTTCGTTTGTTTCCTGCGCTTATACTTGCTTTCGCGGAACTTTTGCCGCTCATTTTCCGTTCTTCGACAAATGTGTTCCACTCCTTGCAACCGGGACACTGCCCCAGCCATTTACCTGATTCATGTCCGCAGCTTTGACAGAAAAAAATGGTATCTTTTTTTGCCATGTCTTACCTTTCTGACTTAAAGTTTATTTTAATTGTCAGCAATTATTACATAACTGCAACGGACGGCAATCTGCCGCCCGTTTGCATTACTTACCCTTATATTAAATTACTTAATAATTTTGACGGGGACTTCGCCTGCGTCGGCTAGTTCGACTGATAGAGTCAATTTGCCGCTTACGTTAGTTTTCATCTTCCCTGCCGAATCTTCGCCGATATAAACCTCATATTCACAATCTTCCAGAAGCTCAACTGTGATTTGCGCATCTTCCGCGCCTTCGACAATGAATGTTATTCCTTCTTCCGCTTCATGGAAATTAAGAACACTTGTCCCGGGAACTGATTCATATACGAACATCCCGTTTTTTTCCAGTTTCGTCATTTTTGCAAAGGTCTTAACTTTCCAGATATTCCCCCCATACTCAAAATCGTCTAGCTTGGCTTTTAGGGATAATGTGTGATTCCCAAAACTAATAGTATCGTTCAATCCCGCACACAGTAACTCTTGTATTACTGCCATGATTTCTCCTCCTATAATTGTCAAGTAGTAAATTATTATTGCCTGTTCTTTACTTCGAAAATAACCTCTCCTTTCCGGAACCCGGCTCTTAAATCATCTCCGGCTTTCACTTTTCCCGCCAGAATTTCTTCTGCCAATTTATCTTCTACCACTGTCTGTAGCGCCCTTTTAAGGGGTCTTGCACCCATTTTTATATCGGAATACTTTTCAACAATATGGCTCTTTAAGATGGGGCTTATCGCGAAACGGATATTCATTTGCTCTTTACAGCGGTTAATAATGTTATCCGCTAAAAGAGTGGTTATCTGCGCCATATTTTCTTTATCCAGCGGATGGAAAACCATTATTTCATCAATGCGGTTGATAAATTCGGGTTTAAATATCTTCTTTACTTCTTCCATGACGCCGGATTTCATTTTTTCATAATCTTGCTCTTTACTCGCCCCCGCATTAAAACCTAAATTTTTCGGCTGGACAATGCGCTGTGCCCCCGCATTCGAAGTCATAATCAAAATAGCGTTTTTAAAGCTGACTTTGCGCCCTTTGGAATCCGTAATATGACCGTCGTCAAGCACTTGCAGTAAAACATTAAAAACATCGGGATGGGCTTTTTCAATCTCATCAAAAAGGACGACCGAGTACGGATTACGCCGAATTTTTTCGCTTAACTGACCGCCGTCGTCAAAACCGACATATCCGGGTGGTGAGCCGATCATTTTCGAAACGGAATGCCCTTCCATATATTCCGACATATCGACCCTAATCAAAGCACTCTCATTGCCAAACATCGCTTCCGCAAGCGCCTTTGATAATTCGGTCTTACCGACTCCTGTCGGGCCTAAGAACAAGAAGGAACCAATCGGGCGGTTCGGGTCCTGTAAACCGACCCTGCCGCGCCGCATCGCGCGGGAAACGGCGGAAACCGCTTCTTTTTGTCCGATAACGCGCTTATGCAGAGTACTTTCCAGCCGTAATAGGCGCTCGCTCTCTTTTTCCGCAAGCTTTTTGACGGGGATTTTCGTCCACACACTGGCTACTTCGGCGACGGCATTTTCATCTACGATGTTCGGTTCTTCGGAACGTCTTTTTTCAAGACGCTCTTTCGATTTCTGATATTTCTTAATCAGTAGTTTCTGATTGTTAACAGCTTCTTTGACCCGCTCAAGATCGCCAAGCTTTAATAAATTCACGATTTGCGTATCATAAGTTACGATTTCCCCTGACAGTTTCTTCATCGTATCAGGAACATAGGTCATTTTAAGCCGCACCGCACTGGCGGCTTCGTCGATTAAATCGATGGCTTTATCGGGCAGGTTACGGTCATTAATGTATCTTTCGGATAATAAAACCGCCGCTTCAATAGCTTCATCGGTAATAACTGTCCGGTGATGTTCTTCGTATTTAAAGGCAATGCCTTTAAGAATCCGAATCGCTTCGGCAGTATTGGGTTCATTAATATTTACTGGCTGAAAACGGCGTTCCAGCGCGGCGTCGCGTTCAACATATTTGCGATATTCGGTGATCGTCGTTGCGCCAATCATTTGCAGTTCACCGCGGGCAAGCGAAGGTTTTAAGATATTCGATGCGTCAATCGCCCCTTCCGCTCCGCCGGCGCCGATGATGGTATGCATTTCATCAAGGAACAGGATAATATTGCCGTCGTCGGTTACATCTTTGATAACTTTTTTGATTCGTTCTTCAAATTCACCGCGATATTTGCTTCCTGCTACCATTCCTGATAAATCAAGCGTAAGAACCCGCTTTTTCTCGACGGTATACGGGACATCGCCGCTTGTGATGCGAAGTGCCAAGCCTTCGACGACTGCCGTTTTGCCGACACCCGATTCACCGATCAGGCAAGGGTTGTTTTTGGTGCGGCGGGAAAGAATCTGGATAACGCGGTTAATTTCTTCCTCACGCCCGATAATCGGGTCAAGTTTGCCTGATGCGGCTAATGCTGTTAAGTCGCGGCTGTATTGATCGAGGATTGTTCCTGTTTTTTTCTTATTATTTTTCTTAAAAAGGTCTTCTTTGTACTGGGAGGCATCTTCGCCGATGGATATCAAGGTGTCTACATAGATCTTTTGCACCGAGATATTCAAAGTATTGAGCAAACGAACCGCAACATTTTCACCCTCTTTAATAATCGCCAGTAACAGATGCTCGGTTCCGATTTGTTCTGATTCGAAGCGCTCGGCTTGTATCCGGGCTTCCTCGATTACTTTTAGGGCGCGAGGCGAATATCCGTCTTTGGAAACCGTCGCGATCGTCGATTCCGGGGCGATTAGTTCGCGAATCATCTCGAAAACTTTGTTTTCATCGACACCGTTATCCGTTAGTACTTTGTAAGCCACGCCGCTACCTTCTCTTAATAAACCTAATAATATATGTTCTGTACCGACATAACCGACCCGCATACGCGCGGCTACTTTTTCTGATTGTAAAAAAACTTTTTTTGCTTTTTCAGTGAAATCCTGATACACGTGGTATTACCTTCCTGCTAATAATATCGTTAATGCTATTCGTCAATATTTAAAAATTCGAACTCAAACTCATCATCATCGGTCAAAAAATTCTGCGGTTTGCGGGCGGCGGTCTGCTTCGGAGCGGGTTTTACATTTTCTTTTTGCGGGCGGTTTACCTTTTTTTCTTCGCTCTCAGCGGCTTTTAATTCCTGATTCACGGGGCGGGGGCGCTCGCTGGTTTTGATTTTGCGATTCTTAGGGGCTTCGCCTGTGTCTCGCTCTTTCATCTCCGAAATGCGTGACTCCTGCCTGTTACCTGATACTTGGCGGTGGCCGCCTGCCCGATTGTTTGCG
>JGI24695J34938_10002171_pt1 | contig 15309 bp, 9 predicted proteins | sample TergutCo191P3_FD_34938 | JGI IMG/M metagenome (IMG submission 34938) | reverse complement strand
TAACCGCCTGCCTTTTCATCTCGTGCATGCTCTCGATGTTTTTACTGTCGCCTTTTTCCGTATGCCGAATCTGCTCATTGATGATATTTGCGCTTTCCCTTGAAACGCCGGTATAAAATAAAACAAGGGACGCTTCCAGCTCATTGCGTATCCAGCGTTTCAGGCGCAATGGGTTTACAATTACGCGCTCATTGTCATAAAACTCCATAAAATTAAAACCGCCGAAAGTCGCCGCGTATTGATCCTGTTTTCCCCCGGCAAGGCCGATATCTTCCCTTTCGATTTTACAGGCAAGAGAGGCGATGTCATATTCACCTAACGGAAGGTTCAGCCATTCGGTGAAAGCCTTGATTATCGCGACGACCATTGTTGATGACGAACCAAGCCCGGAACCTGCCGGAGCGTCGGAATAAGTTGTCATGCAAAAGGATTGCGGTTTAATGCCGAAGTCGGCGGTTATTCTGTTGTAGATGCCGGTGTGCAATGGCAGGACGGAAGAAGCGTCAAGATGATCACGGCAGTCATATTCTTCCTCTTTTCCCAAATCGGCGGCAATGAACCTTATCTTGCCGCAGTTATCCGGTTCAATGGTGCAGTGCGCGTACATATCCACTGTCGCGTTAAGAACATAACCGCCGTACCTGCTGTAATAATTAAAAATGTCAGTGCCTCCCCCCGCAAGTCCCAGCCGCAGCGGCGCTTTTGAACGTATCAGCATTTATTTTCCCCGTTCACGGTATCTGTCATAAATTCAAAAATACGTTTACCCGCCTCACCGCGGCATTGCCAGGCGGTTTCTCCCGCTTTTTTGCGCGCAAAAGAAAGAGATTCGCTGTCATGCGCATTTTTTATTATACTGACAATTTGTGGAAAATCTTTTTCTTTTAATTCAATGCCGGCTTCTTTAACTGTTTTAAACTGCCATAATTCATGATCAAGGTCATCCGCGTCGTAGGGCCTAATGTCAAAATCATGATTTACATACAAAACGGGCTTGTCGCAAAGGCATATATAATCAAAAATAATTCCTGAAAAATCAGAAATCATTATATCCGCTTTGGCGAGCGAAAAAATATTTTCCCTGTCGTAATCCCATATTATATTGTTTCCCTTATACCGTGTTTCAAGGCGTTCAAGAATTGCCGATTCCGATTTTTTGGACTGAGGATGCGGTCTGATGATTACGCGAAAACCTGAAGCTGCCAGAGGATCAAGAAGTTTTTCGCCGTAAAGCGAAAGGAGGGAAGACGCTCCCCAAGAGGGGGAAACCAGCACGGTAAAAGGATGTTCTGTTTCAGCCGGTATGGTTTTCATTTTTTCGGCGTATACGTCCATATATGAACATCCAACGGTAACTAGCCGTTTTTCCGGAAGACCGCGCATTTTTTCCAGACAGCGGATGTCCTCTTTCTGAAAATCTCCGGTTAAAAGGATTGAATCAAAATAATCAAGGCCGAACAGGCGGTAAGTTACTGCGTCTGTAAGAGCATGCATTATATGGGAATAGTGCTTTACGGATTTTGATCTTTTAAGCTGATATACGTCAAGTCCGGGTGTTGTCATTAAAACAAATTCTGCGGATAAAAAATTCAGATAAGCGAAAGATTTATTTCCCTCTCCGATAAATTCAGGCTTAACATAAGTCCATTGAGAGTCAAAAACAGGATCATCGGCGGATGATGTCAGATAACGAAGTTCCGTTTTGTTCCGTTCAAAGGCTTCAACCGTATGCTTGAATACATTCCAATATTGCCTGCCTTCGCAGTAAATTACATAAGGATAAACATTGGAAGCCGCTTTTTTGCTTCCGGAGAATGTGACTTTAAGTTTTATTATTAAAGCGCGTCCTAAAAAATATAATGCTGCGGCAACTCCCAAAAGGATGGAAAAAAGGGCGCTTCCTGTGCCGGGATCTATGTAAAGAGGGAATAAGTTCATTCTTTTCCTGTTTTTTTCCCCTAAACACCGGGGGATTTTAAAATTATACCAAAATTTTCAAGTTAATGTCAATATTGCGACAATTCCTGATCAGCTCGTATCCAGTTATCGGGATTAAAAATATTGGCATGAACATAATGGTCAATTTTTGGATCAAGATTTATTTGGCTTTCATTTTTATCTGAAAGACCGAAAGAGCCTGAAATTGAAATATAAAGAGGACTGGATTTAAGAGAAACGCTTATTTCGTTTCCGGTAAAAGGATTTACTGGATTCTCAATCTGGCCGTTAAGCGCAATAAAAGGAACATCGGCGTTTGACATAAAAGTGTTATCCGTTTCAAGCGCTCCTGAAGAATTAAAATCCTTAACCATAAGAAGGGGATTGTACCATTCAATATTAAACGGCAGATTTGTGCTGTATTTAAACACGGGAGACGCTCCGTGATCGGAAACCAGAATGATGCGTGTATTATCATAAGCGTTATTTGATTTTAAAAAATCCAGCCAGTCGCCGATTCTTTTTATTGCCGCGTTATTTGCATGATAGGCTGTTTCCTTACTGAAAGGACTGTTCCCGAAATTTGTTATAACGTTTACAGGACGGTATTCAGGCGCCTGGAGAAAAGAAGGTTCATGGGTAGTGTTATTTACCATAATTAAAAAAGTGTCTTCATCTGCGTGCGTTATGGAAGTAAGCGAAGGCAAATAGTCAAGAACCGCATATCCGTTTAAAGTAAGCAGCATTTTATTCATGAGAGCAGGAGAGCAATAATCCCCCTGAAGATAAATGCCGTAACGCATTATAAGGGGAGAAATCCTGAAAAGACTGTTCCAAAGAAGATTTCGTTTTAAAGTGTCCGATACGGACGCGAAAGCAAGATCGTGCTGTTTGAGCCATATTTTTGTATAACGGGAATCTGTTAAAACGGCGTTTGTATTTTCAAGATAACTGTAAATTGAAAGATCATCCCTTATGGAATAATTCGGATAGGGTGGATCGATAACAGTCACTTTGCGGCCGGATTGCGAAAATATTTGCGGCATTAACAAAAGGGCTTCGTTATGTTTTGCCGCAATGGGAGTATCTGTTCTTTTATTCATCTCAAAGGGCGTATATTCGTATCCGCCGTAAATTGGAGGCATACCCAGCACCGTATAATGATTAAAAGAAACTGTATTAGGGTAATATATAAAACCCGTATATTTTTTTAACAGTTCCTGATCTTCCTGAAAAATGTAGGGAATAAAAAGATTGACAGCCCTGTCCAGTATTATTATTACCGTATTTTTACCCTTTTCTGATATTTCAAAAAGGGGCTTAACTTCCGTTATTGACCAGGAACTGGCGTCTCTTAAACCGGAAAAGTTTTTATATTCTCTGTTAATTGTTGATAAATTATAAACAGAAACAGACATTGTTGAAACCGCGCAAAGAATTATTGCCGTATTCAATATTTTTTCTTTTTTAATTCTGCACAGGAATATTGCGAGCGTTGACGGAACTAGCAGAATTATAATATTTTTGGCTGATTCCCTGAATGTATGGTATACATCTCCGTCATATACAAGCTCAACGGAAATTAAGCCGTAATTTCCACGGAAAAAGAAAATATTCACAAATGAGCATAAAAGAAGAACTGCGGCAAGAAGAGAAAACGGTTTTTGAAATTTATTAAGTAAAAAATAAACCAGTAAAGGCCAAAGAATGAAAAAGCCTGCCGCCTGAAGGCATGTGTTTCCAATAAAATATAACGGGGTAGTATAACTGTCTATGAATGAAAATTCAATTGGAGATGATACTATCAAATTGGCGGGAAGAAAAATACCTGTTAAGATAAACATTACGGAAAGTGAAAATATAAAAAGAGGGAATGAATTGTCAGGAAGAAATGGAGAAAATATGTCAATTAAAAAAGTTTTATAAAACCTGTTTACAAAGAAAAATGTCCAATAAACAATAACAGAAAACACACACATACCGGATAATAAAACGCGCAGGAACCAGTTTCCGTTATAAATGAATATCAGATGCGCTGAAATATACAACAAAAATATGCAGACAAGGACTGAAAGAACTGTCTTTTTATTTTTGAAATCCATTTTATAATAAATATTTTTAAAAAGGGAAAAAATATTATTGGCAGTCCAGTATATGACAAGCGCGGAAGGTGAGTTGTATAACAGTAAAAGAAAAAGAGCGGCAATGCAGTATAACTGTATTTTATCTTTTAACTGGAAATCTTTAGCGTATATCGCTCCTGACAATAAATTTACTGCGGTCATTATTATTGGCAAAATATTCAATGTAATTCCCGCGCCTGTTGAAATTAAACGGTCGGGTTCACCAAGGTTGTCTATAAAGAAAAATGAAGCTCCTTTTACCGCTTCAAGATTTGATATAAACGAGTATGCCGCGATAAAAAAAGGAATCTGCAAAATGACGGCGAATGAGCCTCTTAAGGCATACAGCGGATGATAGTCATTCTGCCTGTAAAATGTCTGAAGCAGCATGAAGCGTTCATCGCCTGAAAATACGGCTTTAATTCTGTCAATTTTCGGCTTTAGCCGTCTGACTGTATCGCGTTCAAGGATTTGCCATTTTTCAGCGGCGTTGTACAATGGAAGACACAGAATGCTGATAATCGCGCTGATTGAAAGAATGGAAAAGCCCGTATCTTTGAAAATTTTCAGGGAAAAGGTGAAGATTAGCTCAATTATTTGAGTGATGGGGTAAATAAAAATCGTATAAAATACTGAAGTCATTTATCTGTCATTTCAAACTTTTGCCAGTTATCTGTATTAAAAATATCAGAATGAACCTTATACCATTCGTTTGCGCTAATTTTAAAGGTATTTGCATTATGCTCATTGGGCATCCATTTAGCGGATGTTGTAATCAAAAGAGGTTCCAGTTTCGGTTTATCATTTACAATGCCGCCTGTAAACGGGTTAACCGGATTGGCAATAATATTTTTAAAAGCCAATGAAGGAACATCCGCGTTTGTCATGAATGACATGTCGGTTTCTAATTGAAAATTTTCGTTAAAATCTTTTACAAGCAATAGTGGATTGAATAATACCCTGTTTATTGGAATGTCAGATTCGTCAAACGCGTCTGTATTAATGTCAGCGCCGTGATCGGCTGTAATGATAATTCTTGTATTGTCATATACCCCATTACGCTTCAGGTGCTCAAGCCAGTCACCGATGCGTTTAACGGCAGAGCAATTGGCATGATAATATACGCTGTCAGAATACTTGGAATTCCCGAAATTTGTCACATTTGGAGCAGGAATATAATCAGGCGCCTGTAAAAAAGCCGGTTCATGCGTAAGCTCATTTGTAATTAAAGTGAAAGTGTTTTGATTTGACGCGTCTATTCCTGTTAAATGCGGAAGAAAATCAAGTGCCGCGTAATTGTCAAGTATCAGCCTGAAATCAATAGATGCGGCGTCAGTGCTCCACCAGACCCCGTTATTGTAAATAGTGTCACGTAACACAAGAGGCGACATTTTAAAAAGGCTGAACCAGATAAAATTGCGCCGCAATGTCAGGCTTTTTAATTGAAAACCGGGGAATTCATTTTGCTCAAGCCATATATCCGTATAAGAGCGTATTGTATTGCTGATATTCAATTCAGGATATTCGGAATATATCCTGATATCAGGCATCCAGCTGTAATTTGCCCACGGAGGATCCGTAATTGTTACGGAAAAACCGTGAGATGAAAAAATTAAAGGCATTAGAAGAAGAGATTCATTGTGCTTTTGCACAAGAGTTTTTTCAGGACGGCGGTTTATTTCATTTGGCGCGTACTCATAACCGCCGAAAAGAGGAGGAGCTCCCATTAAAGTGTAACTGTTGAATGAAATCGTGTTAGGATACAATGTGAACCCGGAGAATTGTTCATACAATTCAGGGCTTTCGGCGAATATTTCCTGAATAAACGAGTTTACAGCGCGGTCAAGCATGATGACAATTACATTATCTCCGTTTTGTGACAGATGGAAAACAGGAGAAAGTGAACCGTTTTTTTTAAAGTCCGTTTCAGAACGCATAACGGTAAAACTGTTAAACTCGCGTCCTATTGTTACAGAGTGCGAAACAGATACGGCAAAAAGTGAAAGAAAAATTATGGAAGAAATAGCAAAAATTATCTTTGTTTTTTTTATATAAATTAAAAAAAAGACTGTTAATACTGTTAAAAGAATAATAAGGATATTAATTAACGCAGTTCCTTTTTGAGGATTTATAACACCCGCATTGGAAAATGTCAGCATTGATGAAAGCTCTCCGTATTCGCCCGAAAAAGCGAATGTATTTACAACAGAGCAAAAGCAGACAAATACCGCAATAACAGTTAAAAATGTTTTTACCCTGTTTCCAAAAAGGAGATAAACGCAGACAGGCAGAAAAACGGTAAAACCAAGCGCTTGAAGAAACGAAATCTTTAGGAAAGCAAACGGAGAAGCAAAGGATTCTATATAGGAGAATTCCTGAGGCGAAGAAACTATGACAAATGAGGGAATTGTAAAACCCGCCAGAAGGCAAATAACCGCAAGTGAAATAAAATAAATATTTGTACGGTATTTTTTATCTGAATTAATCGGCATTAATACAGTATTGTATAGATGATTGTATAATTTTAATAAAACGGGCATAAGAGGAATGAAAAGAGAAACAAGAATAAAGATGGATTTTTTATACATGTTACCGTAAAAAAAGAAAATTAAATAAATATCCATTAAAAATACTGTTGAGCAAAGAAGTGCGTATAAAACGAATAACGGTTTTTTAAATAGGGTAAAAATATTTCTTGCAAGAGAAAAAAGGTTGTTCATAGTCCAGTATAAAACAAGCCCTGAAGGAGAATTATAAAGCAGGACAAGAAATACGGCTGCCATACCGTAAATTTGGATTTTATCCCTTATTGACAAATTCCTTGTATAAATTATTCCCGCCGCGCAGTTAATTACTGTCATCAGTATTGGAAGCAGATTTAAACTGAAACCGTTTATCTTAACAAGTTTATCCGGTTCGCCTAGATTATTTACAAAATAGAAAGAAGCACCTTTTAGAGACTCTAATTGAGAAAGGAACGTGTACGCGGCAATAAAAAAAGGAATCTGTACAAGAATGCCAAATGAATTTCGCAGGCTGTAAAGAGGATGATAATGATTTTGCCTGTAAAAAGCGGACAGAATCATATACTGCTCGTCGCCTTTAAATACGGCTTTTATTTTGTCTATTTTCGGTTTTAAACGGCTTACAGTCTGCCTTTCCAAATTCTGCCATTTTTCAACGACGATATACAGAGGCAGACAAAAAAAAGTAACGGCTATACTTACGCCAATTATTGAAAATCCCCTGTTTCCGAATATTTTATCAACAACTTTATAAGAAAATTCAATTATCTGATAAAGAGGATATATTATTATTGTATAAAGGATTTCTAACATTAAAAGCCGTTTTTATTCGTGCCGAAGGGTTTAATACCCCGCTACTTGTGGCGGGGTTGTTGATTTAACTTTTCCATAGCGTCAATCAGGAAATTGTTATCATATTCTGACCTTACGGCAATGCGGATAAATTCCCTGTTTTCAAAACCTGTTTTATTACCGCAGTTTTTTATCAATATGCCGTATTCGCTTAAAAGACGATATGCCAGTTCATTAGCGGTAAAAGGCTGTAATACTTCGCATAGAAAAAAATTCGCCATAGAAGGAATAACGCGTAAAAAATTAACATTGGATAGTTTTTTATAAAAATCAGAGCGAACGTCAATTATTTTCCCGCACGCTAAATGGTATTCTTTTTCATATTTGTTATATATTTGCATAAAATATTCCGCGAAAGAATTGATATTCCAGATAGATGTTTTTTTTCTTATTACATTAATCAAATCTTTATTGCTGCCCGCGATAATTCCAAGCCTTAATCCGGGTACTCCAAAAGATTTTGAAATGCTTTTAATTATAAGCATGTTGGGATATTTTTCCAGGATTTCGTTTTTTAACAGTGAATTTGATACGGAACCCTCGCTGAAATCCACAAATGATTCATCAAGTATAAAAGTAATATTGTTCTTTTTTGACCATGAAGCCAGATTTAAAACATCATTTACAGGAATGAAATTCCCAGACGGATTGTCAGGATTAATCAATAAAAGAGAATTAATTTCCTTTTGTGAAAAGTATTCAATTAAATCTGCTGCTGTATACTGATAGGAAGCATCGGTCACTTTATAAGGAACAATATTATTATTATCTTTTCTGTTATAGTATTCCTCAAAAGCGGGAAGGATCATCCCGGTTTTTCCCGGCAGTTCATCCATCAATTCTTTGATTAACTCCGCGGCGCCATTTCCAACGGCCAGATAATTCTGGTTAAGTCCGAAGAATTTCCCCGCTAAAAGGCAGTTCACAGTCATACAGGAGGGGTATTCGCCGAGCAGAGTGTCAAATTGCGATTTCATTTCCTCTTTCATTTTTTTTGTTGGGAAATACGGATTAACCAAATAGCAAAAATCAAGAAGACCGGGAAAACGCCAATAGCCTCCATATCTTTTATGGTAATTGCCAAGAATATTTTCCTTGGCGGAAAACAGAGTTTCAGCGATATCAACATCCTGGATATCGTCAATCTCATACCATTTTTGCGAAGGATTAACAACATGGGCTTTTATTGTAGAGTGATCAAGAAAAGCGATAACTCTTAATACGTCTTCATAGTATTCATTATTTCCCATTGTGCGGGAATAGGCTTCAAGGAACGGTATGTAATGATTTTTTGAAAAAGAGGAGCTGAACTTGTATAAATTGACGGTTTTATAGTAATTGTCGCAATTTGAAAAATTAAATTCTTTTTTGGGAATAAAACTTAAAATATTGTTATCGCTATCAATAGTAACGACAGTGCCATCCATCCAATTCTCATATTTTGCCACCAGCGATAAATTCGGATATGGATTATTGATTAAATCATGAAGAATGGAACTGTCAAAAATAAGATCGCTTTCAAAAAGAACCGTATCATCCTGCAGCAGATAATCCTTGGCAAGATACAGGGAATAAATATTGTTGGTTGTCTGATAATCGGAATTTTCAACGTACTTGACGGGTTTGCCTTTATAATTATCCCCGATAAGCTCTTTCAGTTTTTCTCCAAAGTATCCGATTACGATTATAATCTGATTAAAATTATTAGATGAAATCATATCCATCATTCGCTCAATCAATGTCATGCCGCATACGCTAACCATGCATTTAGTGTTTTCTTTCGTCAGATTCCCCAGACGTTTTCCCATTCCGGCGGCTAAAATTATTGCCTGCATATATTATTACCTCTGTCAATTAAATTATATAATTTTAATTTATACTGTTCTGTGCCAAAATCTTTGGCAATTATGCCGTGAATTTCTGAATGTTTATTGTAAAAATCATTTTTCATTTTTTCAATAATTTTAACAATGTTTTCCGCGTTTCCGTCTTCTGTAAGATGAACAAAGTCATAGGATCTGATTTCTTCGGGAATGGCAAAACCTGTTCCAACAACGGGTATGCCGCAGGCGAGAGCTTCAAGAGTTGACATGGAAAAACCTTCATACTTTGTAGGAAAATAAAAAACATCTCCTGAATTGTAAAATTCCCGCATGGATTTTATATCCAAATGCGCTGATATGACAGTATTTTTATAATTGACAAATGATTCGCAATTTTCTTTGGAATTGACGGCAATCATCAATTGACAATTGTCATTTAATTCAATTGAATTAGCCAGGCTGATTAAATCGGACAGTCCTTTTCTATTTTCAAGACGGCCTGAAAAAAGTATTTTTATTTTATTGTTTTTTTCCGTTTCCTGCGGATAAAACAGACGTTCATCTACAAAATTGTTAAGAACATAAATTTTCACAGGAGGAATGCCGTAGAGTTCAACAAGTTCTCTTCTGCAATTTTCACTTACCGCAATTACTGTTTTTGCGCGTTTTGCGCTTATTTTTTCCATCCATGCAAGGAAAGCGGTTTTTTTTGATTTTATTCCCGCATGAAGCATATAACCGCCTGATGTTCCATGATGGATACTGAAGTCCGCTGGATATAAAAAAGACTGCCATGAATTTGAAATAATTAAGGATTTATTTTTAAAAAGAAGGCGAAAAGAGAAGAGCAGGGGAAAAATAATTTTATCCAGTTTGCCGGGCTTTCCATTCCGTTTCATAACAGAAACATCGTATTTTTCGCTTAAAATATTTTTTAAATAATATACAACGCGTTCTACGCCTCCTGAACAATCATCTCCGTTTAATGATACTATTATTATTTTTTCTTTCATTTTATCCGGTTAAGAACGTCATTATAAAGTTTAATTATTTTATCGCTCCAAATATCAATATTCCATTTTTCTGTTATATATTTTTTTTGCTCTGAAACAATATCTTTCAATTCGGACTCGGGTATTGTCAGTACCTTTTCCATGCATAGGCGCAGAGCGGGAACGTCATTTACGGGAACGACAAAGTCATTTGGCAGTTTTCTGTCCATCGACGGAAGATCGCTTCTAATGACTGGAGTTCCGCAGTATATGGATTCAAGCATTGTATACGGAAAACCTTCTTCCCGGCTTGGAATCAAATAGGCATAGCTCATTTTAAAATATTCCAGAATATTTTCCTGGGAAGGAACAATTAAAATCCAGTCAGGAAAAAAACCAAGTGTCTTTTTTATTTCTTCCAATAAAGATTCTTTGTTTTGGCATACAATTAAAAGTATAATATTATTTTTTACGGCAATATCATTAATTGCTTTAAGCGTTATATCAACTCCTTTTGTATAAAAGAAAGAACCGTAAATCATTAATACATTTTTATTTTTAATCAAAATTTCATATTTATTTTCAAATTGCATTTTATCAAAACGGGAAAAGTCAATACAGTTATCAATGTAAAGGCATTTTTTATTTTTTATGCCGCATTCAATCAAATCATTATATACGGCTTCCCCGCATCCGCAAAACTGGTCAATAATGTTTTTATTGTACAGATATATTTTTATTCTAGATTTCAGTTTCTTTTTATAAATATCGGCTGTGAATATTCCAGATAACAAATTATGAAAATGCGAAATTATTATTAATTTGGGGAAATATAATTTTAATAAAAAAAACATTAATACAGGAATTGTAAAATGCGAATGTAAAATATCGGCATTACTTTCTTTTATTATTTTTTTTAATTGAATGAATCCTTTAATATATTTATTTTTCAGAAAAAATATATTTTTATTATTATCACGCATTTCTCCAATCCAATTACATTCTTTGCTGTTATTATAATACGTGTATATAATTTTATTATTGATATTGCGAGCGGTTATTTTATTTTCTAAATTTAAAAGAGAAGCCATAAAATTTCCATAAAAAGGAGGAGCGTAATTTGCCAACTGGCAAATTACAAGTTTTTTATTATCCAAAAGTTTTCTCCAATAAAAATTTCGCGTCTTTATAACTTTTTTTGAATAATGGATATGAAGAGATGCCCGATTTCCGGCATCTTAAAATATCAAATAACTGAATGAAAAAAATGTATAAATAAGAATAATTGAAATTTTTAATATAAAAGTAACATTGATTCCTGAAAAACGCACGCCAATAATTTTCGTTTAAAGATGTTCTTGTACCGCCTGAATTATCCATATAATGGATTAAACCGGCATCTGGAATATAAATAATTTTATACCCTTTTTTACGCAGCCTTAAAGACATATCCGTATCCTCACGGATGGCGTTACCGGCATAATTTGGATCAAATTGTCCGCATTTAACAAATACTTCCCTTTTATACGACATATTGCATCCAATGCAGGTATCGGCTGGAAGTATTTTATTCTGGGAAAAATCAGAAAGAATGCCCAAACGTCCCGCATAAGACGCTTTTTTTCTTAATATTAAAAATAATAAAAATTTTATCTTTGTCTTTATTTTAGAAGCATTTCCAAAAACTACATTTTGGTTTTTGTTTAAATTTATTACTGTTACTTTTCCCGTAACACAGCCGATATTTTTATATGAAAATCCTGAAATATGGGAAAGTATTGTATCTTCATTTATTTTTACATCATCATCAAGAAAAAGTATAATGTCTCCTGATGAATTGTCTATTCCCACATTCCGCGCGTTTGGCAGATTGGGAAAATCCACATAAATATATTTTATTTTTTTATTATTTGACAATTCATCCAAATAGAGTTTTGTATGAGGCTCATGTTCTTTTGTCTGATCAACAATAATTAATTCATGATATTGGTTTTCATATTGCAGAATATTCGATACAGTTTCACATAATATCTCATTACGGTTATATGTGGGAATTATTATAGATACTTTCATTTATTCTTATTTATTTTTTTTAAAATTGTTTTATATAAAGATGGAAGCGGATAAAATCCAAGATCCCAAACATAATCGTAAGTGAATCCTTCAGACATCAGATATACGCCAATAGTACCCGCCGTTTTTCCGCCTAAAAAACAATCACATTTTGATAAATTGTAAATTGATGATAAATAGTCAAGTCCTAATTGGTAATTTTCACTATTTTTAGGATTGAGCATCTGCGAGATATAATCAGTATTAATAAAGTCGCTTTGTTTAAACCTGCGCTGATTATTCGAAATTAGTTTGTCTTTAAAATGAAATTTAAAAGTTTCATAAATATCCTGATCTTCTGTGGCAAGATATAAAAAATCGCATTTATATATTTCCATTGTTTCTTTTGCTTTTTTAATTACATCTTCAGGCTGTGGCTGTATTGGATGTCCTCCGGGTTTTTTACTGAGATAATCTGTACCCCTGCACAGGATTCCCAAAATATTTTTTTTTCCGGAAAAAATATTATTATATGATGTTATCAGATAATCCATAGTTTTACTGTTAGGTATGATATATTTTTTAAATAAATCCCTGAAAAAATTAAGTCTTCGTAAATCTTCAAAAATATTAAAATCAATTGTATATTTTCTGTTGGGCATTTGCAATTTATTGCTCAATACAATGTTTTTACTGTTTTTTATATCATCAAGAGAGTATTTAAACGGTTGATCAAAATAATACTCCCATGAGTTTTCAAATTTTAAATTTTCCTGATTTAAATACTGGTTTGAATAATTTTGCTGATCAATTACCGGAATATATCCGTGTTCAAGAGCGTATCCAATATGGGAAAGATTGCAAAGAACAAGAAATAAAAGTCCGTCTTCATTTCTTGGAAAACCGATTATATAAAAAATATCTTTTTCATTTTCCTCGCCGAAACTGGTTTTTTTTTCAATTCCCTTGGAAATATTGTTTAGCGGGCGGATTAAATTCCTTATTAAATAACCGTATTGCAATTGTTCATTTTTAATTCTTTTATAAAAAGGTTTTTCAGGAGGAGGAATAGGAGTAAAGTTATTTAACATATACTGATAGTTAAGAAATTACATTCAATTTTTATTATTAAATTTGCATATATAATCGACAACCAGTTTCATAGTAACATTTATATCACAGCGTTCTTCGGCGAACTTACGTATATTCATTGTAATTTGGTCAATATTTTCTTCTGATTTTAATTTATTGTAAAAATCAATAATTGAATTTATATCTATGGGACTTTCATCTTCAGGCAAATACAGACAATATTTATAATCATCAGGCAAAATGTCAATCTTTGTTGAAGATATTACCGGCAGTCCTTTTGCAAGATATTCTCTGCTTTTAAGTTCACTGGTTAAATAAATATTCGCTCTATGATTTGCAAGCGAACAAAATGCAATATCCGCAATATTATATATTTCCGCAAGTTTATCACCAAACTGCGGACCATGAAATATGATATATTTTGACAAATTATTCTGTTGTACAAGCTCATTATAATAATTTAATTCATTTCCATAGCCTATGAAATGTAAATAAATATTTAATGATACTTCCTTCTTATAGTAATTGACTAAACCATTTATTAATCGATCATATCCATGCCAATACGCGAACATTGCAATGGCAATAAAGTTTAAAGATTTATCTATCTTTATTTTGTTATTAATAAATGAAATATTGGAACAGTCAATTCCATTCATAATCTGAATGGCAGGTATACCATATATTTTTTTATGTATTGAAAAAGTTGTAATAATATTCACATATTTTTTTAATTTATATTTACATAGAAAATCATAAATTAATTGGATTTTTGACGCCGTATTTTCATATTCCTGAATATATGGAAAAGTCGCCAATTCAATAATTATTATTTTTTTATGGTCATTTATATTTTTTAACAATTTTATAAATGCAAAAGATGACAGGGGATAACGAATATAGTAGAAATCATAATTATAAAAATTATTATTTGTTTTTTTTGTGAAATAAAAAGGCAAGCATACATTTAATAAATTATAAAGATACCGGCTGGATATTGAAAAATTAAAATTGTTTGTATTTAATCCCAGATTGTTAAATGCTTTTATCTGGGATTGAATTTTTTTCCAAACTCCATTGCTGTCATTATGGCTGGAAGGATGATCAAATGTCAAATATAAGCCTTTCATAGTTTGAATACCGTTCCGTTTTCAATTTTTACGCTTTTTACAGCATTTCGCATATCAACAATCAATTTTGCGTTTTTTACAATTTGATCCAAATTAAAGCAACTGTGATTTGTTGTAATGACTGTGCAATCGGAAGACGAAAGAATATCATCTGTAAGAGATGTACCTTTATAATAATTCCCGTGCTCGTCCGTGACTTCATTAATGTAGGGGTCATGAAACAAAACATGGGCGCCCTTTTTTTTAACCTGTTCCATCACAAGAAGAGCGGGGCTTTCACGGGCGTCATTTATATCGGGCTTATATGCTATTCCTAAAAAAAGTATTGTAGAGCCGTTTATTGCTTTCTTATGGCGGTTTAACGCGAAAGAAATCTTGTTCATCATGCGGTGCGGCATTCTGTCATTAATTGCTCCGGCGCTGTGAATCATTGAAAGCTCAAAATTGTAATTCTTAGCTATATGCTCCAAATAAAACGGGTCAAGGGGTATACAATGTCCGCCAATTCCCGGTCCCGGATAAAATGCCTGGAAACCGTATGGCTTCGTTTTGGCGGCTTCTATCACTTCCCATATATCAATGTTCATTTTACCCGAAAGAAGGGCAAGTTCGTTAATTAACGAAATGTTTACAAGTCTGTAGGTATTTTCCAGAATTTTTACCATTTCTGCGGCGCGCGGCGATGATACTATATGCAAATGTTTTATTGCCGAACCATAAAGCGCGGACGCGATTTGTTTTGCTTCTTCCCCAAGAGCGCCTACGACTTTTGGAGTGTTATC
>JGI24695J34938_10002168_pt1 | contig 15323 bp, 11 predicted proteins | sample TergutCo191P3_FD_34938 | JGI IMG/M metagenome (IMG submission 34938) | reverse complement strand
ATCAGGAATTGGGGTGAGGCGTTAAACCAATTTGCGATCATTTATGGGGACAGAGTCCCATTATGATAATTTGCGTTTTACACAAAAAATATTATAGGTTCAATATCAATCATTGAACCTAACACTTTTTCTTCAAATCAGTTAACAAGTGTAACACTCCCTGAAACCGTAGATTTTATAGGTGATAATGCATTTTATGGTAATCGCTTAGCAAGTATAACAATTCCTGCTAATGTTGAATATATTGGAAACAACGCTTTTAGCAGCAATCAGATTTCTTCTATTATAATACCTGAAAAAGTTGTAGTTATAGGCAATAGTGCTTTTTATAATAATCCATTAAGACAGTCCATATCTATTCCCGATAGTGTAAAGGTTATTGGTGATAACGCATTTCAATGCGGTTATGGTTGGAATGATAATAACAGGATAACAAATATTACACTAGGAAAATCGGTAAAATTTATTGGTTCTTCTGCTTTTTATGGTCACAGAGCGTCTACTTTAATTATTCCGGATAGTGTTGGATTTATAGGCAATTCGGCTTTTTCCGGATATAATAACCCTTTAACTAAAATAACAATAGGTAGTTATGTTTGGGCTGGTAATAATATATTTGGCGAGAATTTTACTTATCATTGGAGGAGATCAGGAGTATATTCTTTTGCTAATGATAGATGGACTTTTGCTTCAAACCAATGAAGCAAAGCTGTAATTCTTCTCTAAATTGTTAGTTTGATTTGTGGTATAAAATTCTTCTTTCTTTGTACGCCTTCTTCGCCTTTGTGATAAAGAATTTCTCCTCACGCGTCCTGCAGAAACGCAATGTATCCCTTGTATGTCATGTAAAGATCGATTTTGCTGATCACTTCAAACGGAGAGTGCATGGAGAGGACAGGAACGCCGCAGTCGAGGACGTCTATTCCCAGATTGGCGGCATAAAGAGCGATGGTGCCGCCGCCGCCTTTGTCTACTTTGCCAAGTTCGCCGCTCTGCCAACGGATGCTGCTGCGGTTAAAAATCGCCTGTACCTTTGCTACATATTCGGCGTTGGCGTCGCTTGCGCCGTACTTGCCGCCGGAGCCTGTGTATTTTTCTAACACGATTCCTCTTCCGATGTACGGCGCGTTTTTTTTGTCAAAGACGCCTGCGTAAGTCGGATCGAACGCCGCGTTAACATCTGCGGATAACATGGAGGAGTACAGGAAACAGTTACGCATATCTTCAAAAGTTTTGCCGCTGAGGGTGTGTAAAAAATTCTCAAAGTTGAGAGAGCGCGCGCCTGTGTTTCCAGCGGAGCCTGTTTCCTCTTTATCTGACAGATAACACACGATTGTTTTTTGCGGCGCTGTTTTTTCCTGCGCCAAAGCGATGATCGCCTGAAGAGCAGGCCATGCGCAGCAGCGGTCGTCATGCCCGTAAGCGCCGATCATGCTTCTGTCAAGACCGATATCGCTTGCTTTGAAAGCCGGAACAAACTCAATCTCCGCGCTTGAAAAATCTTTTTCTGTAATTCCGTATTTTTTATTTAAAAGATTTAACAATAAAAGTTTTACTCTGTCTTTTTCTTCTTTGTCATCATAAGGGCGCGATCCCGCCAGAATGTCCAGGTCTTCGCCTTCAACCGCCGCTGACGCTTTCTTGTCCATCTGCTCTTTCGCGAGGTGAGGCAAAAGATCGGTTATCGTGAATACCGGATCGTCCGTATCTTCGCCGATTTTAATTATTGTTTTCTTTCCGTTTTCGTCTATAAATACGCCGTGCATTGAAAGAGGAATTGTTGTCCACTGATATTTTTTAATGCCGCCGTAGTAATGCGTATCAAAAAGAGCGAGATCGGAATCTTCGTAAAGAGGATTTTGTTTTAAGTCGAGGCGCGGAGAATCAATATGAGCGCCGAGGATATTGCATCCTTCGGATGCGGATTTTTTTCCGATGACGGCGGCAAGAAGAGATTTGCCTCTGATATTCCGATAAATCTTCATGCCGGGGTTAAGTGATTTTTGGGGCGCGGCGTCAATATTAATAAAACCGTTTTTTTCTAGCAGCGCGCACGCGGCTTCGATACATTCGCGCTCAGTTTTTCCTATATCAAGAAATTTTTTATATGATGAAGCGAGTTCTTCAACTTCTTTCTCGGTTTTTTTATCAATTCCTTCCCAGCAGTTTTTCTGCTTTATAAAAAGTTTGTCTGATAATTTTTCTTTCTTGCTTTTCGCTTTTGCCATGATCTTCTCCTGTGTAATTGGAACCGGATTAAAGTCCGGAACCGCTTTTTATTCAATATATAAAATGATACAATATTTTCCATGAATATACGAGTACGCTACGCGCCTTCTCCTACCGGGCTTCAGCATATCGGCGGGATTAGAACAGCCCTTTTTAATTACCTTTTTGCCGGATCGAAAGGAGGCAAATTTATCCTGCGGCAGGAAGATACAGACAGAACCCGTTTTGATCAAAGTTATGTGCAAAATCTTTACGACACATTTTCCTGGCTTGGATTAAAATGGGATGAAGGACCTGATTGCGGCGGGACGTTTGGTCCGTATATCCAGTCCGAGCGGACTACCCTTTACAAAAAATACGCGCAGGAATTGATGGATAAAGGTCAGGCATACTACTGTTTCTGCACAGCGGAGAGAATCGAAGAAGTGCGCCTTCAGAGAGAAGCCGCTAAATCTTCGGAGAGCGGTTACGACCGTCTTTGCCGAAAAATCGATCCTAAAGAAGCCGCGAAAAGAGCAGCAGCAGGAGAGGCTTGCACTGTCAGGTTAAAAATTCCTCTCGGCGGCGATGCTTGCAGCGGGACGACCCGCTTTCATGATCATCTGCTCGGCGATATTGAATGGAAGAATGAAGACGTTAATCCCGATCCTGTTCTGTTAAAATCAGACGGCTTCCCCACCTATCATCTTGCAAATGTTGTTGATGATCATTTAATGGAGATAAGCCATGTGTTACGCGCACAGGAGTGGCTTGCATCAACTCCGCTTCATGTGATCATGTATAAGGCTTTCGGCTGGACGCCGCCTGAATTCTGCCACCTTCCGATGGTGATGGGACAAGACGGAAAAAAATTATCCAAGCGGCACGGCGCGACAAGCATTGATGAATTCCGCAGGCAGGGATACCTTCCCAACGCGCTTTTAAATTATGTTGCGCTTTTGGGAGCGTCTTATGAAGAAGGAAAAGAAGTGTACACAACAGAAGAGCTTGCGGAGCGTTTCAGTCTTGAAAAACTCAATAAAGCGCCGGCTGTTTTTGATTACAAAAAACTTGAATGGTACAACGGTCAATATATTAGAATGATGAGCGATGAAGAATTGGCTTCTCTTTGCCTGCCGTTCGCGGTTGAGGTAGGGTTATTTGAAGAAGCGCACGCTGAGAGGAACGGAAAAGAAGGGAGAGGCGGGGGAAGAGAACCTACTGACGAACAGCGGAAAGTTTTTTTAGCTTCGATGGCTTTAATTAAGGAGAGACTTGTTTTTCTTAACGAAGCGCCTGAGAAGATAGCGTACCTTTTCAGGGAACCGGATGTTCCCGCGGCGGAAGAGTTTATTCCGAAGAAGTGCGATTTCGCAAAAGCGGTCGAACTTTTACAAATAGGAAAAGAGATAGCCAGAACGTTAGCTGAAATGCCTGATGATGAACAGGCGGAAAATTTTATCAAGGCGGAAGCGGAAAAGCGCGGAGTAAAACTTGGAGACTTAATGATGCCGCTTCGCGCCGCTGTTACAGGCAGCCGCGTAAGCCCTCCGCTTTTTGGATCGCTTCGCATACTGGGAGCGGAATGTTCCGCGCAGAGGGTGCAGAGGGCGCTTGATAAGCTTTGTTAGCCGTCATGGCAATACTTTGTTTACAGGTAATATTGATCATTTTATATAAATGTTTTTAAGCGCCGCGAGTTCGGCTAACGCTTTGTTGAATTCATAATCTTCCATATATTGGATCATGTTTTCGCTGCCGGGTATAGAGTTAAAATCATCAATATATTTCATACATTCTGAGTTACCTGTTTTAAGCAGCGGTTCAAGAAGAGTAAATATTTCCTGTAATCTGCCAAGATCAAGAGGAATGTTTTCTGTTCTGCCGGAATTGGCAGCTTTTACTTGCGCTTCATTTTCTTCATATAACGGCAGAAGTTCATTAACAACCGCGTTTAATTCCGCTTCAAGAATTTTTAACTGCTCATCGAAAACCTGATTTATTCCGTCTTTCAGCCGCTGCTCAATATTTCCGGCTGCCTGCTGAAGAAGAGTTTTTCCGATTTGAGCGGCATTGCTTTTTAATGTATGAGCGAGTCTGTGCGCCAGTTTTATATCATTCGCTTTCAGAGCATTGATTATTTCTTCGTATTTTGTTTTATTATCTTTTAAGAATAATAATTGAATTTTTTTATTGAATTCTCTGTTTGATTCCAATTTTACGCTCTTTTCCGCATTCCTCATGTCAATCGGCTTAAAATATTTCATTAACAAGTGCCACAATTCCTGAGAGGTGAACGGTTTGCCGATACAGTCCTGCATGCCGCTCTGCTGATAAATATTTCTGTCTGTTGACATTATGTTTGCTGTCATCGCAATTATCGGAATGCCGGTATTCATTTCCAGTATTTTTGAAGACGCTTCAAGACCGTCCATTACAGGCATGTGTATATCCATAAAAATTAAATCGAATTTCTTTTCTCCTTTATCAACGCGATCCTGCACCATATCTACGCCTATTTTGCCGTTCTCGGCAATGACGGTTTTTAATCCTATTCTTGCGAGGTGATCGCAGATCACTTCCTGATTCATCGCGTTATCTTCACATAACAGAATCTCGCCTTCAAATGTCGGTTTTTCAAGTTCGACGTGATCCTTTGTTATAGTGCGCTTATTTTCGTTATCATCATCTATTGTATCAAATGTTAAATCAAAGCTGAATTTTGTGCCGACACCGGGGGCGCTTTCTACTTTTATTTCTCCGCCCATCATTTCTATTATGTTTTTTGTTATCGAAAGACCAAGTCCTGTGCCGCCGTACATACGGGTTGTTCCGGATTCCGCCTGCATAAAAGGATCAAAAATTCTATCTACCTGTTCGGGAGTCATGCCGATGCCGGAATCTTTTATCTCAAAATGCATTGTTATTGTATTTTCTGTTGAATGGATAATCTTTGAAAAAAGTTTGACAATGCCTGTATTGGTAAATTTTACAGCGTTGGATAAAAAGTTTACAAATACCTGACGCAGCCTTGTCGGATCGCCTAACGGCACTTTGCCAAGACTTGGCTCAGCGTAAAAATGAAGCGTTATTCCCTTTTCTACGGCTTTCGGAAGAACCAGCGTTCTGCAGCTTGTAAACAGCTCGTGCATTTCGAAAGGAATTTTTTCCATTTCTATTTTACCTGATTCAATTTTGGAAATATCAAGAATATTGTTTATGATCTGCAGAAGCCACTCGGAATTTGTTCTTATTTTACTTAGATAATCTTTTATTTTTGGATTGGCGGCGATGTCCATCGCTAACTCAGAAAAACCCATAATGCTGTTCATCGGCGTTCTGATTTCATGACTCATATTCGCGAGGAAAACCGATTTTGCGCGGGAAGCTTCAAGGGCAGACTCTTCCATTTCTTTGCGTTTTGATATGTCGCGCGCAATGCCTAAAAGCCCAACCTTAAAGCCGTCCAAAATGAGCGGAGATTTTATCGTCTCAAAAAACGGATTTGTTCCGTCAGCGCAGGACACATGTTCTTCAAACACAAATGTCCGGCTTTCTTCAATAACCCTGCGGTTCCATTTATTGTGTTCCTCTTCTATTTCTTTTAAAAATTCTATACTGCCTTCGCTCTTGCCTATTACTTCATCTCTGCTAAGTCCGAAATGATCCAGAAATTTTTTATTACATTGTGTAAAGCGCAGATTCATATCAAGAGTAAAAATAAGATCCGGTATTGAATCAAAAAGCGCATTAAGCGTAGTTGTCTGCATCTCAAGATCGTTTTCTATTTTTTTACGCTTGGTTATATTGCGCGATATGCCCATAATGCCGATTATCTTTCCGTTTTGCATTAACGGCGTTTTAATGGTTTCCATAAATATTTCTGAATCATGGCCTGAAGGCAGCTCCATTGATTCTTCAATTACAATAGGTTCTTTGTTGCTGATCACTATTTGATCATTCCTGATAAAACCTGCCGCTGTTTCAGCGGGCCATTCTGTAATTTCCGTGTCGGTTTTTCCGATCATGTCTTTTGCGTGGATATTGAATAAGGCGAGCGTACTGTTGCTGCATTGCGTATAACGAAAGTTCAAATCCTTGCAGAAAATAAAATCCGGAGATGAATTCAATATTGTCGTAAGCATGGAGGTTTTCATTTCAAGATCGTGCGTGCGCACTTTTACAAGTTTTTCCAATTCTATGCCGGTGAGGCGGCTTCTTGTAAAAAGGATCGCAAGCAGCGCAAGCACGCTTAAAAGCAGAACAGACGAGCCGACATATAACGGGCGCTGCGCCTGCGCGACTTTGAGCCTGTAATCATAAGTCTGGCGCATCCATCTGTCTGAAATGCTTTTTATGTCAATCGAACCAAGCGCTTTATTAAAAATAGAACAGAGAATTTCATGTTCTCTGCTAAAACCGAATTTAGAATTTACAATATAATTAAATACTACATTGGTTTTATAATTCGGCTGTTCATGATAATGTGTTAAATAAAGAAGTCTTTTTTGCGTTGCCATTACCATGTCGATATCGCCATTCTCCAAAGCATTAAAAGCATCATCCATACTTTCATATTCAACAGTATTCATGTGATTCGGAAACCATTTTGTAAAAATTGCGGTATAAGCGGTATTTTTTGCAAGACCTACTTTGACATACAAAACCTCGTTTACTTTAATATCAGGAAAATTTGAATTGGAAATCAGCGCGTAATGATCTATTGTTTGTATAATTTCCGGCCACAAAAACATGCCTTCGCGTTCCGCTGATTGAATTAATTCCGGAATCAGCGCGACTTCTCCGTCCTTTAACATCCGGTAAACTTCAGGCCAATTTACATTCTCGTCATTTTTACGCTCAAAATTCAATCCGGTAAGAACTGTCACTTCGTTTAACATATCCAGAAAGATGCCTCTCCATTCATTCTCGCGCCTGTCAAAAAAAGTGTCAGGGTAATTTCCGGGATCAACAGCAATAGGTATAGGTTTATCAGAATTGTTTTTAATAAATTGCCGTTCTTCTTTTGTAAGCTGCGTATGAAGTTTGTGTCTCAGATATTCCTGTTCTCCTCTGTTATACATATCTGTCAGATAACGCAGGCCTCCGTGTTCAAGAATTTTTTCCATAACGGTAATAATCGGTCTTAATTCGTCTCTCTTCGCGGTTAAAGAAACCGGACGGTAAATTAACGGATAAAAATCATACGCGATTATGTCATGGTGCTCGATAAAATTCACTTCTATCGTGTTACTGTAATAGAATGCGTCTATTTGCCCGCTTTTCAGCGCGTCATAAACAAGGCTTACGTCGCTTAATTCGATAATATCAAAAGTGCCGGGCGTAAGCTCCGCTGAAACGGTATTGCGCGTAGCGGTTCTTTCTATAAAACCGCATCGCAGCCTGCGCTCTTTCATAATTTCATCAAGAGGACGGCTGCCGGTAATGCGGAAATATTTTAATGGACGCGAAGCAATGTCAGTTGTCATGTAATAAATTTTCAAGCGTTCTTCGTTAGACGTCAATTCGCCCGTAAAAGCGATCTCCCCTGTTTCAAGCTCCGCAAGAAGATCAGTCCAGTCGTAGAGCCGCGGTTTAAACGGTATTCCGAATAACTGCGTCATCCATTCGCAGTACAACGCGGAGAATCCTCTTATTTCGCCGTCATTGTTTGTAAAAGCCTCTATGCTGTGCGGCATCGCGTAAATGAAATAATCAGTTTTTTTCTGAAGCGCTTCAATTGCGGTAATTTCTTCTCTTGTAACGCCGGGAACTTCTCTGAATGATTTAAAATAAATTTGATCGGTACTGACCTGCTGCGCTGCTGAAGATTGAGTGCAGGAAATAATCTGTAAAAAAAAGAAAATAATTAAAAATTGTAAAATGATATTTTTAATTTTACGCATATTATAATACTCCCGAAAGTTTTCCGGCAATCTCCAAATAATTCATTTGGTCCGCGTTCTCACGCAGCCAGAGGGTAAGCCCGTCATCGGCTGTGTATTCAAAACATTCTATCTCTTTCATGATAGCTTCTATATCTTCAATTTTATATTCTTTGCACGCTGCGCGTAGTTTCTCAAGCGCTTCCTTGTACGGCTTTTCTTTTTTTATCTTTTCTTTTCTTTCTGCTCCCTTATTCAAGGCTGTATCAATATTTTTTATTAATTTATTTACATTTTCTATAAGGGCAGGATTATTTGCCGTTACAAAATCAAGGTCGCCCGCTTTAGCCGCCTTTTCTAACGCTTCAGCCTGCTTTCCTGTTTCTTCCGCGCCGATGCCGCGGCATGAACTTTTTACTCCGTGAACATTGATGGCATAATCGCCGATGTTTTCTTTATTTACATTTTTCATTGTTTCGAGGAGGAAACGGGTGTTAACCGAAAAAGATTTTAAAATTTGCAGGAAAGTATCTCTGTCGCCGTTAAAACGCTCCAATCCTTTGTGAATATCCATTCCCTCGATTTTTTCTTCGAATAAGCGTCGGTCATATCCTTTTCGCCTGTCAGTCTTATTCCGCCTGTCATAGCCTGTGCGCGTATCATAAGCGGTTTCTCCGTTTATTATTGTTTTGCTTTCTTCAAATAATTTTTCCTGTTCTTCATTGCGCACCCATTGCTGAATAATCGCGTCAAGACGGTTAATCTCAAGAGGTTTGGTAATAAATGCGTTAAACCCTTTGCTTAAAAACATTTCTTCGTTTCCGTTAAGAGCGTTAGCTGTAAACGCGATGATTGGAACATTTCTAGCGTAATCGGTTCCGATTTCTTCACGGATGATCCTTGTGGCTTCAATGCCGTCCATTTCAGGCATCATTTGATCCATAAAGATTGCGTTATACAAAACTTCCGCTTTACGAACGGCATCAACAGCCGCCTGTCCGCTTGTTACGCAGTCTACTTTCATTTTATACGGTTTCATCATGCCTTTTGCGACATCGAGGTTAGTCAATACATCATCTACAAACAATACGCGCGCATACGGCATGTTAGCCCGCGCAGGTCTCGGTTTATTTTTATGTTTCTTTGTTCCGTAATGAAAATTCTTTAAGCTGTTAGCGACATCGTGCCCTATTGCTTCGGAGGAAGAAAATTTCTGGGATAGGCTTACTGAGAAACAGGAGCCTTTGCCGTATTCGCTCTCTACTGAAATTTGACCGTTCATTGTGTCAATCAGCATTTTTGTAATTGAAAGACCAAGCCCGGTTCCTGAAATTTTTCTGTTAGATTCCGTATCCATTCTGTTGTAATCGGAAAATATTGTCGTTATATTTTCTTTTGGAATACCGATGCCGGTATCTTTGACAGAAAAGGCGAGCCAGATTGTTTTATTGTCGCTTGCAGGCGTTTTCTTATCTATTTTTATGTTAAGTTCTATCGTTCCTTCCTTTGTATACTTAAACGCATTGGATAAAAGATTATTTAATATTTGTATAATCCGCTGATCGTCGCCGATTAAGTGAAGAGGAATTTTTTCATCAATATTAATTATAAACTCGATTGGTTTTTCTCCCTTATAAACAATGCTCTGGGTAATAGTGTCATTTATCATGCCGGGAAAATTATACTCAATCGGAGTAAGGTTGAATTTGCCGACTTCTATTTTTGAAATGTCGAGAATGTCGTTTACCATGTGGAGGAGGGACGTTCCCGCGCTGCACACCTTTGCGATATTTTCTTTTGCTTCTTCGTTTAAGGAATAATCTTCAAGAGTCATTTCCGAGAGTCCGATTACCGCGTTAAGAGGCGTGCGCATTTCGTGGCTCATCTTTGCGAAAAATTTGCTTCGTTCCTCGGCTGCGGCGGCTTCATAGGCGTATTTTTTTATGGCGCGGATTTGATTGACAAGCTGAATTTGGTTGCCGACTCTTAATTTAACAATAGCGGAACTCAGCGGTTTGGGAATATAATCCGCGGCTTGAAGGGTAAGCCCTTTTTCCTCATCTTCTTCGCTTACCAGCCCTGTTATAAAAATTACCGGAATATTTTTTGTCTTTTTGGACGCCTTTAACGCCGAAAGCACTTCATAGCCGTTCATGTCCGGCATGATGATGTCCAGCAGAATGAGGTCGGGTAATAAATGTTCCGCCATTTCGATGCCGGAAACTCCGTTTTTAGTCATATATACCGTATATTCAGGGCTTAGCGTTTTTACAAGAAAATCAAGATTTATCCTTTCGTCATCAATTAAAAGTACGCTGTTTTTTCCGTTATCACCCATTAATCACCTCGTTTTGCGCTGGAAACTCCGCTTTATTAAGCTGAAGTCCGCAGGATATGTCATATATATTATTTTACTTGATTATTATTAAGATTCATAGTTAAATATTAATATAAAGTTAATAATTTTTTATATAAGGATGGGATATTATGAGTAAGAAGACGATTGTCCTTGCGATTGACGATAATTTACAGCAGCTAAGCGAATTTAAAAGTATTTTAGTCCCTCAATTTGACCTGAGGGTAGTAAAGTCCGCCTCGGAAGCGATTGCTTTTCTTATCAAAAATTCAGCGGATGTCATTCTTTTAGATATCGAAATGCCTAATATTTCCGGTTTTGAATTTCTTGATGATTTGAAAAAAATCCCCAGTTTTATTAATACTCCGGTAATCATTGTCAGCGGTAATTCAGGACATGAATTTTTAGAAAAAGCGGAAAATTCCGATGTCTCTGCCGTACTAATCAAACCGGTTAAACCGGATGTCCTGGTTTCCGCGATAACGAAAGCAACTGCCGGTGCGGCTTCAAACTAATATCAGCGGAGGCAATAATGAATTTAATAAAAGACGAAGAGATTATAAGAATAATTGAAAAAAGCAGTTATCATTATCACTTAAATATTGCAAACAGGGTTTTACGTCCTTATATTTTACAGCTGTATCTTGATGATAGAACATGGAATTATATTGAGACTTATACGGAGCAGCTTGAGATGTACCGGTATAAGGGACTTAAGCTGGAAGACTTATACCGGCAGATTGCCGCCTGCGCCCGTTTTATACAAACTGTCCGCAACGGAATACACGCTATTAAAAGCAAAGTCAGAGCGGATGTCCGCGCGCCTGATAAGACGTACCGTGAAATGACCGTAAACAACCTTCCTAATAATTTAAAAGTTTTTGCGGATATGCTGAATGTGTTATTTGTAATATTGATTGATTATGATAAAAAAAACTGCGGCAACAGCGCTCCGGTTTTTACCAAGCTTCCCGAACTTGACACCGTCAGCGGCATTTTAACAAGCAACGGATAATATTTTTTCTGTGCGTTAGGTGAAATATTAATCCATCAGTCTCTTTAATTCTTCAAATACAGTTTCTAAATCGTCAAAGTGAAGCAGCGCATGGCTGTCTATGGGAGTCTGCATGTTATTTACAATAACGATATTGCCTCCGTTTCGCAAAGCGTGCGACGGCATGGAAGCCGCGGGGTAGACTGTTAAGCTTGTTCCGAGTACCAGCATCAGATCCGACTGCTGAGACTCGATTGTCGCCCGCTTCAGCGCTTCTATCGGAAGACTCTCTCCGAAGAATGTTATAGCGGGTTTTAATACCCTTCCGCATTTAGGGCACTTTGGCATTTCTCCGCTTCGGACAACAGCGGCGGCTTCTTCAAAACTAACTCTCACTCCTGAGCAGCGCAGACAGTAGTGCGTTTCCGGCGAGCCGTGAATTTCTATCACGTTTTTGCTTCCGCCTTTTTGATGCAGCAGATCTATATTTTGAGTAATCAGCGCTTTAAGGAAGCCGCGCTTTTCAAGTTCGCCGAGTACGTTATGCACAATTGACGGCTGTTTTTCATTTAAATTGTAAATGAACGAACCTGCCTGCTTGTAATAAAGAGACGGATCTTCCTTAAAATACTCTATGTCAAAAATCTTTTCCGCGTCCATTTCATTGTAAAGCCCGTTCTTTCCGCGGAAGTCCCGGATACCGGAGAGCGTGCTTACTCCCGCGCCTGTTAAAGCGGTCAAATGTTTGGCTTCTTTTATCAGCGCGAATAAATTGCTGATTTCCTCTGTTTTTGTTTCCATGACAGTTATTATATCATATAAACTATTATACGGCAAATTTATTATCATTTACCGTATATCCGTTTTTTAATAAAATTTTTCAGTGTCCGATAAATTAATACATATTACGATTAAATATCCGCATGGAAATTTCCTGTATTGCGCCGTCTTCAAATAATTCATCTAACGCCTCGTTAAGCGCCATTGTCAGCGCGTCGTTTCCTTTTTTTAACGCAATGCCGATATGCTCATCAGAAGGTCCCTGCCAAACGATTTCAAAAATTGAATTTTCTCTTCCTGTGTATTCATAAGCCGCGATATTGTCAACTATAATTAAATCAAGGCGTTTTAAGGATAAATCATCAAAGCAGTTTTTTATTTTATCATAAGAGAAAGACGAAAATTCCAGCCCTTGAGCGAGCAGCTTTTCCGCAAAATATTGCGCTGTAGTATTGCCCTGATACGCGGCGCGTTTATCCGCAATGTGTTCCGGTTTTTCGATTTTAAAAGCCCGGTTTTTTAACGCAATGATTGTTATGGAGCTTTCTATATATGATTTTGTAAAGTTATAGTTTTCCTGCCGTCCGGGAAGAATTGTTATGTTAAGCGCAATATCGTATCTGCCGGCGTCAAGCCCTGCGAGTATTCCCTCCCATGCGGTGTCAATAAATTTTATTTGCAGCCCTAATTTTTCCGCAAGCGCTTTTGTAAGTTCAATATCAAAACCGGCAGGAGTAATGCCGTCATTATCGTAATATTCCATCGGAGGGTATCCGATTTCGACTCCAGCTGAGAGAATGCCTTTCGTGATTGTTAAACGCAATTCATTATTTGGTTTTGAGCAGGCGCATAACATCCACGTAAAAATGAAAAAAATTGTTAAAAGTTTTTTCACAGTAAAGCAATTAATTATCTGCTGTTAACAGAGCTTCAAAGGCGGAAAAAGCCTGCGGAGTATCCCAATGTATGCTGCCTGTAACTTTGGCTATTATCTTTCCTCCGCGATCTAAAATAAAAGAAGTAGGAATTGCCTGTATTCCGTAAGTTCTGCTTACTCTGCCGCTGCTGTCCAGCAGAACAGGAAATGTATATTTGCTGTTTTGTATAAAATTCCTAACTGTGCCGGTATCTTCTCCGATGTCAACCGCTAGAATTTCCAGCCCTTCATTCTTAAAACGCTGATATAAAGTTTCCATAGATGGCATTTCCGCGCGGCACGGCGGGCACCATGTAGCCCAGAAATTTAAAATGACAATTTTGCCTTTGTATGAAGAAAGTTCCGCGTTTCCGCCGCCGAGAAGCGGAAGAGTGAAATTAACAGGATTCGCTGTTTGATCAAGAACATGAATCTTTGCACTGCGGAGAAGGTTCGCGGTTTCGTTTGTTATTTCCGGGACTTGCGCGTTAACCTGCGGTATAACTGATAGTAAAAATATGCAGAAAATAAAAAACGATGACATTGTTTTTAATAAAATATTTTTCATACAAATACCTCTGTTTTATTATATCTCATAAATTTATCATATTCAACCAATTCGCTAAAATTCTGAAAGGCAGTGCTTTATCTTCCGCCCAGTAAATAAATTGAAACTGCCATCTTTGCAGAGCGATGTTAAGCGCTGTAAATCTGTTTGTAATAATTAGTATACCGATGATAATGAGTAAACATCCTGAAATTATTTTTATAACCGGCAGTTTTTCACGGAACCATTTTGCTGGAACAAGGTAACGATCAAAAAAAAGAGCAGCCAAAAGGAAGGGAAGGGCAAGCCCCAACGAATAAAGCCCAAGATACAGAGCCGCAATGCCCGCCTTGCCGCTTTGCCCCGCAAGAAACAAAACGCCAGTAAGAATCGGTCCTATGCACGGAGTCCAGCCGGCGCCGAAAGCCGTTCCTGCGAGAAAAGCGCCGATTAAACTTTTAAATCCTTTTTTATTTTGTTTTGTTATGTGAAAACGTCTCTCATAATTTAAGACGGAAATAAAATCAAAAATATAATTTATTCCCAGCACGATTACGATTATTCCCGCAATTAATTGGATATATTTTCCGGCTCCGCCCATAAGCAGAAAAGTAGCGGAAATTATAATGCTGAAAATGATAAAGACCGCAGTAAACCCAAGGATAAAGCAAAGAGTAGTAATAAAAAGTTTAAATCGTTTTTTTTCCGCTGGTTCGTTATCTGACGATGATATTTCCCACGCTCCTCCCAGAATGCTTAAGTAGGAAGGTATCAGCGGAAGCACGCACGGGGAAAAGAACGAAAGAAATCCGGCTGCGAAAGTGAGAATAATTGAAGGATATTCGATCATCAAAAAATTATTCCATCGCCAAAGAGTCAAGCCTTTCCAAAGCCCAGTAGGTGTATTTGCGGATACGGCTGTCCGGATCGTCTTTTAATTTCTCAAGTATTTCATGGGGACGCTTGTCGTCCTGATTTTGCGCGTTTTTCAGTTTTTCAAGCGCTTTGACAACGCACACCCGCACTTCCTGATCGGGATCTTTTGCCGCAAGGACAAGACCGCGGAAAGCGGGCAGGGTATCAAGCAGCGAAAGCATAAGAGCCGCTTCTCTTCTTGTTTCCACGCTTCTGTTTGAAAGCCGTCTTTTTGTTTCGTCAACATACCCTGTTTCTTCAAGAATTTTTACTAGATACGGTTTAAATGATGATACTTCATCTTTTAAGATTTCCAGAATTTGAGGTTCCGCTTTTCTTCCCTGAGCCTTAAAAACAGGAATCAATTTTTCTCTTAACTGCGGTTCAGCGTCTTTGAAAATTTCGATTAACTGAGTAATGTCGCGCCGCGCCGTTCTCATCGCGAGAGCTTTTTCCGCATAAGGACGGAGTTCATCAATAGAATCCAATACACTGACAAGAATTGTTATTCCCTCGGCGCCTGCCGCCTGCCCCAGTCCCGTGATAACGCTGATTTTTACAACATCGGTTTCGTTAGGATCGGTTATCGTGTTTTTAAGAATTTCCATGGCGGCGGAATTGCCGTGCCTTGCGATTACTTCCGCGGCTGTAAAGCGAACGCGCTCCACCGGATCGTGTAACATGGATGTTTCCTGATTTAAGAGTTTTATTTCTCCGAATCC